>ERZ1034882.344-NODE-344-length-24331-cov-7.358955_pt1 | contig 24331 bp, 15 predicted proteins | sample MGYA00520606_ERZ1034882 | MGnify/ENA primary metagenome ERZ1034882 (study PRJEB33766, sample SAMN09781726) | gut metagenome | biome: gut microbiome | host: Homo sapiens | place: Madagascar | study: EMG produced TPA metagenomics assembly of the PRJNA485056 data set...
TACCCGCAAACACCAACAATGACTATGTCATGAAAAATGACGAGTGGAGTTTGCAGGTCAACCTCAAGAAAACCGACAGCGAAACCGGCAGTCAGATCGCAGCCGATGCCCAGTATGAGATCTATCAGTGGGATGTAGTGACCGGCAAATACCAGCCCACCGGCGGCTACAACACCTACAGCGTGCAGCGTCAGGGAGATGGCAGCTATGCGGTCATCAACAGCGCCGCGTATGCCGTCAATGACGCGATGCGCCACACGCTGTATTACACCCAGCGCAATCAGGGCAAGTTCATCCTTGTGGAAACCAAAGCCCCAGCCGGGTATTTTGGCGACTGGACGGACATCGACCACCCCGGCACGGCAGGAACACCCTTGGGCAAGCGCGCCTATTATGTAGAAATCAACAAGGATACCAACAACACTGTGCTTTGGCTGGACAATGCCGACTACAATACCGACATTCTGACAGCCGACAAGGGCGGTACCAAGCTGGTGACCAGTGGCGGCGTGGAAACCACAGTCACGATTTCCAATGTGTACAAGAACCCCACCCGCATTTACAGCACCGACAACAGCTATACGGTGACCGCCACAGACGGCGTTATGAAAAACGACCGCACCTTGGGCGAAATCAGCATTTCCAAGGTGGATTTGGATGCTGTGAAATATACAAATCACGGCAATGCCGCGCTGGACGGTGCCGTTTATGACCTCTACGCCGCCGAGGACATCACCCACCCGGACGGCGTGACCGGCGTTGTGGATTATTCCAAAATCGTGGATGCAGACGGCAACCCTCTCTGGCACACGACCATCCGCGACAACGGCGGGCAGTGGGTATCGGATTATCTGCCGATTCTCAAAAAAGATCATCTGGTAGCCAGTGCCAAAATCGAGGACGGCTGGCTGACCTTCGCAAACCTGTACCTCGGCAAATATTATGTGGTAGAGCGCTCCACCGGCACGGTCATTCCGCTGCGTGAGGGCGCTCTTGCTGTTTCCGGCACCTATCCCACCGTGGACAGCCGCACCAAGGCAGCCACCGGGCAGGTCGCGGCACTGGCAAGCAGCGGCGGGCAATACACCGATTAGGTGTACAAGAATCAGTTCAGCACCATCACCAAGGGCAAAGCGCTGGACGGCAGCTGGACCTATGATGCTTATTCGCTTTCATTTGCCAACGGCTATCTGTGCGATGAGCACAACTACTACATTACACCTGCTTATGTTGATGAAGGCTGGTATGTCGAGAAAACCACCTTTGCCAACGACAACACCGTGTACAGGGCAAATTACCACATCCACCGCGATAATGCCCAAACCGAAAGCCAGGACCAAATCGCCAAGGGCAATGTGGAAATCAGCAAAATCATTTCTTCCAGCGGCGAATCCAACGGGCAGGAGCTGGAGGATGCGGGCTTTACCTTTTATCTGGTATCCGACTTGTCCAAAGCTGCGCAGTTTACCCAAAGCCAGACGGGCGCTTACAGCCTGCAAAGCATTCTGGACTGCTACCTCGACAAGAACTACAACAATGACCATCCTAAGTGGGATTTCTCCGACGAGGGACAGGCGGTTGCCAAAACTTACGAGGTCAACGCCGCCGAAATTGCCGCCTACAACAAAACGCTGACCGCAGCGGGCGACAACAAAAACGGTAAGGGCAACGGCTGGCAGCCCACCGGCACCGCCAACGAGTACCGTTTGGCGGAAATTTTCAGCAACGACACGGGCAACATCCGTGTGCAAGGCTTGCCCTACGGCGCCTATCTGGTGGTCGAAACCACCGTTCCCAAGGATTTGTATCAGGCGGAACCGTACTTGGTGGTCATTGACCGCAACAGCCCGATGAGCGCGATGGCAACGCCCAAGGGCAGCGCGCTTACTGCCTCTGACAGCTACCAGAAGTTTACCGTGCTGGACGAGCAAATTGAGGTCTACCTGCGCATCACCAAGCTGGACGAGGAAACCGGCAAGCCCGTGCTGCTGCCGGGAACGGCATTCCAAATCTATTATCTGGACGATGACGGCAATTACCGCATGGAAAACGGCGCGCCCAAGCTGGTGCGTATGACCGACACCGTAAACGGGCATCTGACCAAGAACGTTACCACCTTCTACACCAAGGCCGAGGGCATCCTGACTCTGCCCGAAAAACTGCCGCTGGGTAAATACCGTATCGTGGAAACCACCGCGCCCAACGGCTATTACAATGCGTGGGCTGCCGATGCAAGCCACTACGTTGACTTCACCATCACCACCGACCGCATTTATCAGGCAACCGGCGATAAGAACGAAAACGGCATGGACACACTGGTGATTGGTGAGAAGTATTCCAACCACGAAACCCTCGGCAAGCTGACCATCCGCAAGACCGGCGAGGTGCTGACCGGCTGGCAGTCTGAGCCGGACGGCATTGACCCGTGGATGACCGGCGAAGCTGAGAATGGCAATTTCGTGTACGAAACCCGCCCGCTGGCAGGTGCCGAGTACACCATCACGGCAGCCGAGGACGTCTACACGCAGGATCGCCAGCTTGACAATTACGGCAACCGCACGCTCTGGTACGCCAAGGGCGATGTGGTGGCGGTCGTTACGACGGGTGACGGCACCGCCGATACTGCCGTCTTTGCCCCTGCACGCACGGCGGCCACCTATGATTTTCTGAGTGTCATCCATGACAGTACCATCGGTGAAGTCAGCGTGACCCTACCGCTGGGCAGCTACCATATCGAGGAAACCAAACCGCCTCACGGCTATATCGGCACCACTGAAAGCTATGATGTCACCTTTACATGGGATAACGAACGGAACGATGTGGTTATGGCCACGAGCATTGCCAAGGTTGACGGTGCTGCATCTTCCCAGAGTTTTGAGGTTGTGCGCAGCAAGGATGCCAACGCCGATTTCACCGAGGAGCAGACCTTAAAATTCTACAATGACCGCGAAAAGGCCAAAGTCGGCATCTACAAAACCGATCTGGAAGGCGGCAAATACCTTGCCGGTGCCGTGTTCAACCTGTACACCGCCGATGACATTTACGATGCAGACGGCAGCCTTGTTTTTGCAGCCGGTGAGCTGGTAGCCACCAGCCCCGAAACCAATGCAGATGGGTACACCTACTTTACCTGTGATATTTCCATCCGCGGTGAGCAGTACGGCAGCAGCACCTACAAGGATGCCGCCACCAACAGCGGCAAGTATCTCGTCAGGGAAATCCGCGCCCCGCTGGGTTACTATGTCAACGAAGAACCCATGGAAGTCATCTTTACCTACGACGGGCAGGCTGTGCAGGTTTTGGAGAGCACCTGCACCGACAAACCCACCGAAATGTGGGTGAGCAAGCGCGATTTGACCAACGACGGGGAACTGCCCGGGGCCACTTTGACCATTCAAGATGCAGATGGCAATGTGGTGACCTCTTGGGTATCTTCCGACGCGCCCCAGCGTGTGACGGGGCTGCGCTTGGGTGATGCCTACACCCTGACCGAAACCCGCCCTGCCGATGGCTATGCACTGGCGGATGGTATTACCTTCCGTCTGCTGCAAAAGGCGGACGAGGACGGCAGCAACCTGCAGGAAGCCGAGGTCTACTATTTGACCGAGAAGTCCCTGCTGTTCTGGACGTGGGATGATTGGAAACTGCCGGACGATGCAACTGTGATTATGCGCGATGACACTATCAAGGTGGAAATCTCCAAGAAAGACCTGACCACAATGGAGGAATTACCCGGCGCGGAGCTGACCCTTACCGACAAGGACGGCAAGAAAATTGACCGCTGGGTATCCACCGACAAACCGCACTACATCGAAAAGCTGCCTGCAGGCGATTATACGCTGACCGAGGTAAAAGCCCCGGACGGATACGCTTTTGCCGAAAGCGTACCGTTTACGGTGCTGCCCACCGGCGAGGTGCAGCAGTTCGAGATGCGGGACGATGTCATCAAGGTGGAAATCTCCAAGAAAGATCTGACTACGATGGAAGAATTGCCCGGCGCGGAGCTGACCATTACCGACAAGGACGGCAAGGAACTTGACCGCTGGGTATCTACTGACAAGCCGCACTACATCGAAAAGCTGCCCGCAGGTGATTACACGCTGACCGAAATGAAAGCTCCTGACGGGTATGCCTTTGCCGAAAGCGTACCGTTTACGGTGCTGCCCACCGGCGAGGTGCAACAGTTTGAGATGCGGGACGATGTTATCAAGGTGGGAATCTCCAAGGTAGACATCACCACAAACAAAGAGCTGCCGGGTGCGGAGTTGATTATCACCAATAAGGACGGCAAGGAAATTGAACGCTGGACCTCTACCGACAAGCCACACTATATCGAAAAACTCCCTGCCGGTGAGTACACACTGACCGAAATCACCGCCCCCAACGGGTACGAAATCGCAGAGGATATTTCCTTTACGGTGCTGCCGAACGGAGATGTTCAGCGCGTGGTTATGAAGGATGCCCCCATCCCTGAGCAGCCCGTGCAGCCGACACCGCCGAGTACCCCGACCCCCACACCGCTAATTCCCCAGACAGGCGATACTTTCCCGCTGGGGCTGCTTCTGGCTCTTGCGGGTCTTTCCTTGGCAGGGCTGGCGGCACTGATTTACAAGTGCATCCACTGCAAATCCGTTGCCGAGCATGACGAAACCGAGGACGGTGAACGCTAAGGAGCGTTTTTAACAATGACATATGTTTATGATAAAGGAGGTCCGCGCGGACCTCCTTCTTTTTATGAAAGGCAGACTATGAAACCAAAAATCACAATGTTTCTTTGCGGCGTGTTGATTGCAGTTCTGATTGTCAGCGTTTCCTTGCTGACGGCATATTTTTGGAAATCGAAACAACAGGCGCGCTTTTACAGCGCCCTTGTCGCCGCAAGGGCGCAGGACACGCAACAGGAAATTGCATCGCAATCCTCGGTACAACCAACCAGCCGAAACTTGTATTTGGAAAACGCCGATATGATCGGCTGGATTCAAATTGAAGGCACCAGCATCGACTATCACGTGATGCAGACACCGACAGACCCCACCTATTACCTGAAGCACGACTTTGAAAAGCACTACACCGACTACGGCTGCCCCTTTATGCAGGCAGACTGCGATGCGCTTTGCCCATCCGATAACCTGATCATCTATGGTCACAACATGAAGGACGGCTCGATGTTCGCAGACCTTTCCAAGTACCGCAGCAAGGATTTCTGGCAATCACACAAAATCGTCTGGTTCGATACCGCGGTGGGCGGCTGTGCCTATGAAATTTTTGCCGTGATCCACACGACCGTGCAGGTAGATTCTGCCGATGCGTTCCCGTTCTATCGGTTTGTGGACGCAGCGACCCCGGAAGATTTTGCCGATTATGTGTCAGTCTGCCAAGCGCGGGCGCTGTACGAAACCGGCGTGAGCGCCCAATACGGCGACAAGTTGCTCACGCTTTCCACCTGCGACAACATTACCGACAATGGCAGATGGCTTGTCATCGCCAAACAAGCCGAAACAGAATAGAGGAAACAAAAATCCATGAAAACAACAAAGAAACCCCAGCGCGCATGGTTGTATGCGCGCGTACCCGGCAACTACGTAGAAACGAAAAACACCCTGAATGTTTTGATGCTGCAGGCGCAGCGCGACGGTGCCGAAGTGGTTGGGTGGGGATATGACATTCACCACGGCTGGCTGCGCCGCCCTGCTTACCGCAGGATGATGCGCGAGGCAAAGGCAGGACATATCGAGAGGATTTATATCTGCCGTATGAGCCAGATCAGCGGCGAGGAACGGCACCTGATTTCCTTTTTCAGGCGGCTGATGCGGTACAAGGTCAATGTTATTGCTACCGAGTATGCCCTGAATCTGAAGGTGCCCGCCTACCACATGGGCACGATAATTGATGAAATCTGCGCCCGCAAAGGGTGGGAGCGACCTTGGTTTGTTTCAGAAAGCTCGGAACGGCATTGCGTTAGCAACGCCGTGGCAAGCACGTCATTTGGTACACCAAACGACAACTTGTTAGGGGAAAACCCCTAAGACCCTTTTTTTTGCAACGGAATTATTTCCGCCACATAGGAGAACCGCTTGATTTTTTGCACGGCAGATGGTACAATAACACTGAAAGTATTTTCAGTGAAAACGAATTCAGCATTGCGGGAGGTGCCCTATGTTTGTTGGTCGTGAGAAGGAATTGGCGCTTTTGCAGCAGGATTATATCGGCAAAGCCGTAATGGTCTATGGGAAGCGCCGTGTCGGAAAGACCACGCTGATTCAAAAAGCGTTGGAAAGCCACAACTGCCCAAAAGTCTATTTTGAGTGCCTGAAGGGCACACTGCAGGACAATATTGACGGGCTTGTGCAGGAGCTGGTTCGGGCGCAGATCCTGCCCGTGCCTTTGCAGTTTACGGCGTTGCAGGATGTATTCGCCTACCTCAATACACTGCCTCAAAAGATGGTGGTTGTCATCGATGAATACCCTTACCTTAAAGCGATGAACGAGTCCGCAACGGTTGACTCCATTTTTCAGAGCATTATTGATAACCGCATCGCCAATATTGCGCTTATTATCTCCGGTTCGCATATTGGCATGATGAGGGAAACTCTGCAGGAAAAGAACGCCTTGTATGGTCGTTTCGCCGCCACCATCAAGCTCAATGAGCTGAGCTATCTGGATGCCGCAAAATTCTACCCAGACAAGACCCCTTATGAGAAGGCGGCGCATTACGCGGTTTTCGGCGGTTCGCCTTTTGTAAACCAAATGCTGTGTCCCACGGCTACCTTGCGAGAGAATATTATCCATACGATTCTTAACCCCGTAAGCCCGGTGTACCTCTATGCCAGCCAGCTGCTGCTGTCCGATTACGCCGTAAAAATCAATGCAGAGCGCATCTTCGCGGTTCTGGGCAACAGCAAAAAGCGCTACACCGAAATCGAGGACAAGCTGGACGCAAAGAAAACCGGCAACCTTGCCAAGCAGATGAAGCCCTTGATCGATCTGGAAATTATCACCCGCAACAATCCCATCAACAAGCTCGGTGATAACAAGAAGTCCGGCTTTGAAATCAATGACAACCTGCTGCGCTTTTATTTCACCTTTTTATATAAAAATGCCAGCGCCTTGCAGATGCTGGGGGCGGAGGCTTTCTACAACGAGTATATAGCACCCGTTTTGACGGAGTTCATCTCTCGCCGGTTTGAGGGGATCTGCCGCGATTATTTCAGCCTGCAGGCTCGCGCCGGAAAGGGCAGGGGTGTGAGAAATATCGGCAGCTATTACTATGATGACCCGGTTCACCGCAAAAACGGTGAGTTTGATGTCGTTTTGGAATATGCTGACGGATACGAAATCTACGAAGCCAAATACTATGCACAGCCTATGACGTTGGATGAAATTCATCGGGAGGTTCAGCAGGTGGAGGCAATCAGAGAACTCAAGGTAAAGCAGTTGGGGTTTATCGCCATCAACGGCTTTGCAGAAGAAGAAGGCCCCTACACTTACCTGAACGGAAAGGATATTTATGCAGAGGAAAGCTGACCGGCCTTGCCGGAGCTTTCTAAAAAAGGCGGCATCCTGCCAAACATAACCCGTCTGCCTGCCGGGTTGAAATAAGAACTTTTTGCCGATTGCATTGTGCGATGCAGTCGGCTTTTTTGTTGGGGAGGAATAGACAATCAGAGAACGAAACAATCGCATTACATTCCACATGAACGACAAGGAGCTGGAAGAACTGAACCGGAATGTTCAGCTCGCCGGCATTTGCAGAGAGAAATATATCCGCTGCGCGTTGATGGGCATTTCTCTTCACCCCCGCACACCGGACAGCTGCAAGGTGCTGGCAAGGCAGGTGGCGGCGGTCGGGAACAACCTGAACCAGTTAGCGCGCATAGCCAACTTCAACGGCAAGGCAGAGGATGCTTATCTGCAGGAAGCGCAGCAGATCATGACCCGCATCTGGCTGCTTATGAAGGAGCAGCTATAATGGCGACAACAAAAATCCTGCCGGTGCGCAAGCGCCTGAAAGATTGCCTGGACTACGCCGCCAACCCCCAAAAGACCGAGATTTTTCGCGGCGATGCCCTCGACCGGCTGATGCACTACACCCAAAACGAGGACAAGACGGAACACCAGCTCTATGTCACAGGCTTTAACTGTGACCCGCAAAACGCCTGCCTGATTATGGAGGCAACCAAACGGCGCTGGCATAAAGACATCGGACACGGCAATGTCGGCTACCATATTATTCAGAGCTTTAAGCCCGGCGAAGCCAGCCCGGATCAAGTGCATCAAATCGGCTGCGAATTAGCCAGACGCTGTCTGGCAGATCGGTTTGAGTGTACGGTGTCCACCCATCTGGACAAGGGGCATCTGCATAACCATATAGTTGTCAATTCGGTTTCCTTTATGGACGGCAAAATGTTCCGCAACGATTTCAAAACCTACTATCAGGGCATACGGCAAATTTCCGATGACCTGTGCCGGCAAAACCAGTTGTCGGTCATAGAAACGGACGGTCGAGGTATCTCGTATGGCGAATGGCGCAACCGCCGCGAGGGCAAGCCGACACTGCGCGGTATGGTAAAAGCCGATGTGGAAATGGCGCTTGCCGAAAGTGCCGACTTTGACGATTTTGTCTGCAGGCTGCAAAAGATGGGCTACCCGGAATACACGCGCCTATTGGACGATTGGACATTGTAGTCTCAGAAACTAAAACATATTAAATTTCCTCGATATATTCTCTGAATATGTCCATTATGAAATCAGCGCTTGCCGGAGTATAGTTTGGAGATTGCGCGAGAACAGCAAAGTCAAAGTCTCCACGAAAAGAAACGTCTTCAATAGTTGGAATTATTAATAACTCAACTTCGGGATCTTTTATTGCTCCAGCTAGATATTTTTTTATATATTTTGGGGTGGCATTGCGTGGAGGCGGAGCCATATCTTTATTATATTTGAGCTGAATGTGGTTTTTTACGGGTTCATCCCAAACGCGTTCTTCAGAATAGTCTCTCATTGTGTCCAATAAGTAATCATCTTTATCTCCATTGGGGTTTGCACAATAAGTTATCGACGAAATCATCTTATACCCAACAGCCCAAAGCAAATAGTCTCCGATATTTATTTCGTAGAGTTTGTCATTATGTCTATAGTTACGAACTTTTCTTCTTGTTGTAGTGGATAATGTCAAAAATGGGCCTTGCAAGAAATCACTGGCAAATCCACATCCTAGCCCTAAATCTGCGTGTGAATCGACATGGATAACATCAAATGGGGCGCTCAACTTATTACATTTAATAAGCTCTTCCCAGAAAAAAAGTGACTCACAATGCTCATGAACAATTCTGCCCGCTATTTTATGATTTTTTGACAGCCCTAAATTTCTTTCTAAAAAATCGCGTACTTTATCGGCTGACCATACGGAGTGTCCATATAATTCTTCATCAAGGCGCTCTTTCACTGAAAAATCTGTATGGGCTATTTCTGTCATAAAATAATCCATGTCTAAATCCAATACAGTCATCTAAGTATCTCCTGCAAGTAGAGTTTGTCGTCTTTTGAAAGGGAAAAGAATCAATTCTATTAAGGCAAGCAGATTTATCTGTATTTTATATTATACCATAAATTATAGTAAGTGAGGAAATCAGATGAAGAAAAAAGAGCGCTATCACAATATGCTAATTTGCCAAAAGCTGCTCATATCGGCTAGAAAACCCCATCCGCCCGCCACCGAGCAACGCCAAGAATCACCCGAAGAATACGCACAAACCGAGGTGCAGCAGGGCATTTCCGATGTGGTTGCCCGTACAGGCAACACCGCCAAAAGCACCGCCCGAATGAGCTACCGCAAGTTTCGTGCAATGCAGGAGAAGCGAAAAAATCTCACCTTGCAGGGCAGCACCCAATCTGCATCAAAGCCGACTGAAAAAGAGAAAGTCACTGTTCCCACGCAGACCGAGCGCAGGGAAATGTTTAAAAAGCAGCGTTTCCGGCAAAAGTCCATCTCAGCCAAAATGCCGCCGCAAGCAGCTACCGTACCTGCCGCCCAGCCAACGCCGCCCTACCGCGCTCAAATGCAGCAGCACTTAAAGCGGCAGCATCTGACCCGCGAGGCTGTGCGCCGCTATCTGCAAAAGCGGACGGCCGCCACAGCGGCGGGCAATACCGCTCCCATCGTTACCCACGCACCCAAGCTGCCCACAATCAGCAATAAACAAGCCACGGTTGAAGCAATCAGCCGTGGCGTTCATTATATCGCAGCCAAAATCAAAGCCCTGCTCTCCCAAACCGTGCGCCGCACCGCGCAATCGCTGCTGGCGCTGCTTGGTGCGGGCGGCGTGGTGCTGTTGCTGGCGATGGTCATAGGCGCGGCTGCGGCGGTGATCGGCTCCCCGATGGGCATCTTGTTTGCCGATGAATCCGGCGACCCGAACAGCATCCGCATTGCCGAAATTGTTGCCGAAACCAATGCAGACTTTGGCACAGCAATCAACGACATTGTGTCGGCGCACCCGGAATGCAGCGAAACCACGATGGAATACAACTACGAGGACGGTCACACTTGGGCGAGCTACTGGCCCGAAGTGCTGGCCGTCTTTGCTGTACAGAACAACCTGAACAACGACGGTGATGTGGTCGTCATAGACGAAGAAAAGAAGCGGTTGATTCAGGACACCTTTTGGACGATGCACGAAATAAGCGCCGAGGTGGAGGAAGTAACCGCCACACCGGAACCGACCGAGGATGAACCTGACCCAGAGCCGGTCACGGAGTACATTCTGCACATCACGGTCAGCAGCAAATCGGTGGACGCGCTGGCAGACCTGTACCGCTTTACGCAAGACCAGCGGGATATTTTGCACCAGCTGCTTTCCGAGGAAATGCGCCCCAGAATGCTTGCCCTGTGCGGTGGGATTGCCGTTGCAGACGGTGAATTGTGCTGGCCGCTGCCGGGTCACACCTATATATCCTGCCACTTCGGGGAAGTGGACGCTTTCGGCAATGCCGGGCATCGCGGCACAGACATTCCCGCACCGGAGGGTACGCCTATCCTCGCTGCCCACAGCGGTACGGTACTGGTCAGTGGCTGGAACGACAGCTACGGCAATCAGGTGCTGCTGGACAACGGCGCTGGACTTTCCACGCGGTACGCCCACATGACGCAAACTGCCGTTACCGCAGGGGAAGCGGTAACGGCAGGGCAGGTTATAGGTTATGTAGGCAATACTGGCGACAGCACAGGTTTCCACCTGCATTTTGAGGTTACGCAGAATGGTGTGCGTGTGAATCCTATGGATATGGTTTGTCTGCAAGAGAAGAAACAATAAGTAATCGGTTATCCTGACAAAAGCGGCCTTGAAAGTGTTTTGGCGCTTTCAAGACTGCTTCATTATTGTTTATACTGTATCATCTGTGGAAAGTTGTGTACTTTCTTTTCATGGTGATGGAGAGTGCAAGCATTGCAATGTTCCATAGCAAAGATGCACCGGAAAGACCAACAGCCGCTGTCGCAAGCGATTTTGCCGTAGCAGAGTCATTTGCTTCTTTGTTTGCCACAGCGGAAGTGTCGCGTACAAGACCGGCATTGATGGTCGTGCCATCGGTCATTGTAAGAATTAGGTAGCCGTCGTTATCAATCATGGCGTTGTCTATTCTGCGCCCGGCAGTACCATCCTGTCCATCCTTGCCATCCTGACCGTTTTGTCCGTCTTGACCATTTACACCGTTTTTTCCGTTAATTCCATTGGTGCCATTTTGCCCGGAAGCGCCATCGGCACCGGCATCGCCTTTTTCGCCTTGGACACCCTGAATGCCTTGCTCGCCTTGGTCACCCTTGTCGCCCTTTTCACCTTGGACACCCTGAATGCCTTGCTCGCCTTGGTCACCCTTGTCGCCCTTTTCGCCTTGGACACCCTGAATGCCTTGCTCGCCTTGGTCACCCTTGTCGCCCTTTTCACCTTGGACACCCTGAATGCCTTGCTCGCCTTGGTCACCCTTGTCGCCTTTTTCGCCTTGGACACCTGTCGCTCCAATTTCTCCGGTAGCTTTCACATTGAGAGATTCCCAATTCTGACCATTGTCATAGGAAACATACCAGAGGTTATCATCACCGATTTTGAGCTGCGGTGTTCGACCATCGACACCGTTTGTTCCGTCTGCGCCGTCCTTGCCGTCTGCACCATTCGTTGCGGCAGCCTTGACGCCGGTATCGGTAGTGCCGATCCACCAGTTACCGTTTTCGCCGATGCTGGGGGTCAGACCATCCGCACCGTTCGTGCCATCTGCACCATCCGTTCCGGCAGCTTTTACGCCTGTGTCGGTAGCGCCAATCCACCAGTTACCGTTTTCGCCGATGCTGGGGGGCAGACCATCCGCACCGTTCGTGCCGTCTGCACCATCCGTTCCGACAGCCTTTACGCCTGTGTCGGTTTCACCGATCCACCAGTTGCCGTTTTCGCCAATGTAGGGCGTTTCACCGTCCTCGCCCTTTTCACCATCCTTACCGTCGGTGCCTGCCGCCTTAACTTTCGTATCCGTAAAGCCGATCCACCAGTTGCCGTTCTCACCGATATACGGAGTTTCGCCGTCCTTGCCCGGCTTTCCGTTGTCACCGGCCGCTTTTACGCCGGTGTCGGTTCCCCCGACCCACCAGTTGCCATTGCTACCGATGTAAGGCGCTTCGTCCGCGCGATAATGCGCCTCGTTGGACCAAACGCTCTCATAATCCTTGCTGTCTACCGTTGCTACGGTCGTCACTACATAGGTGTACTTGCCATTCAGGTCAAGGTGTTTGATCTCATATTCCGTTGCTTCGGCAGGCAGCTTTTCGGATACTTTTGTATATGCACCGCTTTCGTCCTTGCTGTAAACATAGTAGCCAGTAATCTCCGGATGACCGTTTATGCAGTCCGGCTTTGTCCAAGAAAGCTTCAGGTCAAAGATGCCTTCGCCGCGGGTTATTGTCTTGTCCAAATTGTCGATGGCTCGCGGCGGAGAGGAAAGATTGGTAACACTGTAGCCGATAAAGGGTGTCTTGTTGTTCGCTGCACCACTCAGGTGGCGCTGCCACTGCCCCAGCGTCCAATGGAATCGATAGGCGTCTACAACAGGCGCGGGAATTCCCTCCGCCACAAGGTTCTGCTTGTCCAGACTGGTGACGGTGCAGCTCGCTCCCACCGCAGTGCCTTTGGAGGTGGAATTTCCCTTGCCATCGCTATATTCAAGGCTTGTGGTGACACCGTGCATTCCTACCTTCTCATCGCCCCATTTTATGGAGCTGTTGAAGAAAAACCCGTGGGACATTTCTACGCTTTTTGTGGTGGTGTTTTCCTTCGTCCATGCCACCTTATCCAGCGTTCCGTTATAGCCCAAAGCAAACTCCGATTTGCTGATGGCGGAAGCCTGAATATCCGGATTCAAAGCGTCCCAGCCATCATGGTTATAGCGGTAGGGGTCGCCCTCGTTGCCGTCCATCCAGTTGGCAGCGGGATCGATCTTCTCCAACAGGTAGCAGGTCGGGTTGTTTTTGCGGTCGGCCATGTACTTGTTATACTCTGTGGCAAACTTGTTGTAGGCATCCACCGAAAGCTGCTCATACACAGGTCCCTGCGGAATGGCAGTCTGCATGACAGTATTATCGTTCCATGTGCCGTCCGCGTTCTGTATGTCATATTCGTAGACGAACACCGGTGTACGGCTGACAACAACACTGTTGTAGGCTTGTGCGGAAAAGCTCTGACTCCACTCCTCGTGCAGAGAACGCTCGAAGGACTTCGTCCAGTCCAGTGCATAACCTGTTTCAATGGATGCCTTTCCGCCGAGGAAGTTGAATTCGGTGCTGTAGCCTATACTGAAGGACACGCTGTCAGAGTCCCAGTCAGACAGCTCATAGCTTTCCGTCAGGACATACTCTGTTTCGTTATTGCCCGCATCCATTACCTCATCAAAATAGGGCGCCGCCTGCAAGACCGCCTTGACATCCGGGTCCGTGTAGGCGTAGGTTACACCCCGGTATTTGGCAAGGACACCGTCGTTGTTCTTGTCCACGGGGATAACCAGAAAGCTGACCGCATTCTGGGCATCGGTGTTCACATAGCTGTCCGTAGGAACAAGGCAGTCATATCTGCCGGCCGTTCCGTACTCCTTTATTTCGCCGTTTACCGTTTTATCATTATAGTTTATGCCCCGCATATAGCCCGTCAGCAGGTGGGACTGGTTGTTATTTGCGTGCTTGAGGGCAATTGTAAACACCACCTGTTCCCGCCCGGCAGTGTTTCCGTCAAAGTTGCCCACGGCAATGGACTGAATATCACAGTTGGAGATTCGGGTGGTGCTGCCTGCACCGTCATCGGCACTCTTGAAGTAATCGCCGGTATATACCGCCACAGGCTTATTGTTGCTGGCATCATAGAGCGTGCCGCTGAGGAACACCAGCTCCTTTGCGCCGCGCCCCTTGCCGTTGATCGCAACAGACTCCACAGCCAACTGTTGCCATACATCATCGTTATTATGGTAGCCGCCGTCTGTCCAGCCGTTGGACTCTATGGTTTGATTGGTAGTCTTAACAAAACCGTTTCCCGAATTGCTCAGTTTCCCAATATAGAGATACCCAGCCTTCATGTCGATGGTTTCGTTCACCTGCTGGTTGTTCTTTTTCCATGTTCCCAGTTGCCCCAGCATACCTGCGAGGAACAGATCCACATCACCATCGCCGTCAAAATCTCCGCAGGTCAAAGAGGCTCCCACAGGAAATTCATAGCGATCACGCCCGCCGCTTCGTCCCTTGCTGGTGTAGAACTCCTCGCTCTGTGCCGCGGATTTGGTCACGATGGAGCTGCCGGTATCCCCCTTTGTACCGTAGACGATCTTGACCACCGGACGGTAGTAGTCGATCTGGGCCTCGTCATTGGGCAGCCGGTGGCAGTAGGACAGCACCGCCAGATCGTCCACACGGTCGCCGTTGAAGTCCCCCACGGCCATGGAGACACCCAGCTTGCGCCGCTGGTTTCCCTCCGAGTCCTCCACATCATACCAGGGATGGTCGTTATAATAGCCCATCAACAGACTGTTACTCTTGCCGCGTTGGGAAAGGCTGCCACCGTCATAATCCCACTGCTGAATCTGGCAGCCTCCGGCATTGTAGGACTCCGGGGTATAGACCACGATGCTTTCCTTGCCATCACCGTCAAAGTCACCGGCCACGATATTGAGGAAGCTGCGGTTGGAGTAGGTCGGAACCTTAAAAGTGCCTGCATCAAACATATAGCTGAAGTCGCCAATCTCTACCAGCCGGCTGCAGTCTGAATCCGTTCCTTTTGTGGTGTCAATGACCCACATATAGCCCTTTTTATCCTGCCCGGAAACACCTACAAAGGCAACATGATCCCGGCGACCACTGCCGGTAGGGTCAAAGGACACCGCCTGCATCAGCTTGTAGTTGGGGTTAGAAAAAGTACCGCTACTGCCTGATTTGTTCTTTGCGAAGGTTTTCAGCGCCGATTCTGATCCCATAGAAAAATAGGATGCCTGCCGAACCTTATTGTCCCAGGCATTCAGATACATCAGCTCGTTCTGTTCTACCATCAGAAACGGCTCGCCAATGTCATAGCCGTAAGGGTTGGTGGTCGTTGTATAGCCGCTGGGCTGTACGTTTTCCAGATTCATCAGATTTGTACCCGAAAAATCCGGGTCTTGCGTCGTGTCCTCCGCAAAGATTGACAGCGGAAAGCAAGCCGCCATCAAAATAACCGACAGCAGTATGGCAAACCCTCGCTCGAATATAGATCTTTTGTCCATCTTGTGATCCTCCCGTTGCATTTTCATAGACCGCAATGGCAACTTACTATAATCTATTTTACTATATTATTCGTCTTTTTTCTGTGTCGTTTAGGGGCAAAATCGTGTCGTTTAGCAGGAAGCCGCGCTTCTCTGCTTGTGCGCGTTCTGTGTTTTTGCTACAATTAAGGCAACAAGGAGGTGGGACGGTGAACACCCAAAAAAGAAATCTCTGCGCTGCCGGAGTGCTGCTGACCGCAGCGGCAACAATGGTCGTGCTATTTTTGTTTCGTCTGTCGCAACCGGACAAAGCGCAACAATCCATCTTTCTGAATTGCACGGCATCAGATCGGGGTGGCTGGACATTTTACACCGAAGCCGGGCAAACCGAACCTGTGTTCGGTTTTGGTGGCTACATCGACGGCGTACCGGCGGAAGGCGCCGGTCCTGTTGTAGCGGAGCGCGTCATGGAGGAACCAGGCGAACGATGCTTTTTGCAGTTTAGCTGCGTCAATGCGGGTCTGCAGGTGTTTTTGGAGGATATACTTCTCTACACGGATTTTCCGCAGCAAGAAAACCGCGTCGATGTATTTTTGCAGAATGCAGATTTTGCCGGCATTAACTACAACGGGCTTTGCATCCCGCTGCCGCTAGACTGCGCGGGGAAAGCACTTCGCATTGTCACCTACGGGCCGTCCCTAAACGGGCTGCGCGTACCTGTGTTTCCCTCACAGGCAAGCCGTTTTTCCGATGCCGTGGTGCAGACCACCGGTGTTGTTTGGTGTATGACCGCCGTGACGGTAAGGCTTATGTTGGCGCTAAGCCTGCTTTTGGTGCTGGTGCTTGGTGCTCAGGCCGGACAGCCGCTGTGGAAGCTATTGCCCTTGAGTGGATACTTTTTATTGGCGGCAGTGTCAGGCGTTTGCAACACCTTTCTGGAAAGTGCTTCGGGGCTGAATGCCGACAGTGGTCTGCTGAACTGGGTCTACCTGATCCACATGGACTTTCTGTACATTTACTTGGCAGCCGAACTTCGGGGCAAAAAACGTTGGGGCTTGGCTGCCACAGCCCTGCTGCATATTCTGCTTACTGCCTTGTGGAGTTTTGCGGCGGTGCCGCTTCTCACCGAAAAAGTCGGTGACTGGCTCGGTTTCTCTTTATTGGTCGTAGCGATTGTTCTGATGCTGTTCTCGCACGAAGAAATGCAGCGCAGAATCAGTTGGTGCCTGTGTGCGGTTGCGGCCTTTCTGTTTTTGATTTGGGGTGTCACCCGTTATGTCGGCGTAGAAGTACTCTATCCGTTCAGCAACCCGGTAACATCCATGCTGGGCGGATATCCGCACGCATTTTATGCGCTGCTGTGCAATGTTGCCGGCCTGCTGTGCGCTGTACAGGTAGTCGTTGAATTTGTGCGCAGTATGCTGCTTCGTCAACGGCAAATGCAGATGATGGAAATCAGCAGCCAGACAGCACAAGAGAAATACGAGCAGGCGCAGGCATCGGTTCGCCAGACGGCGTCGTTTCGCCATGAATGGAAAAACCACATTGCCGCCCTGCACCTGTTGGCACAGAGGCAGGATCAGACGGAGCTTCGGAACTATCTAGACCGATTGGACGGGGAGTTGGAACAGCTTTCGCCCCGGAATTTTACTGCCAACCCGACAGTCAACACGATTTTTCAGCGTTTCGCGGCACAGGCGAAGAAAAAGGATGTCACCTTCCGCGTAAGTGCGGTTCTGCCGGAAATGCTGCAAATCAGAGAGGATGACCTGTGCAGCCTTCTTTTCAATATGTTGGACAACGCTTTGGAGGCAGCCGCGCAGACAGAGCAGGGAGAAATTCTCTGCTCGATGCAGATTCGCCGGCAGTATCTTGCCATCCGCTGCGAAAACACCTACAGCGGAACCCTGCGCACCGATGAAAACGGAGAACTCTTGACGACCAAGGACGATGCTTCCGACCACGGCTTTGGCTTGATGAAAATGCGTGCTATTGCAAAAAAGTATGGCAGCATACTGGACATCAGCTATGACGAAAACCGATTTACGGTTATGACAGCTCTGAAGCTCTTGCAGGAAAAGAAAAATCAGTAAACGATAAGGCGCGAAAATGCGGCATCTTCCAAACGGGAGATGCCGCATTTTTCACTGGTAAAATCAAATGTATTCAGTTTTGGTTGAGGTATCGGACAAATTGATTCTGAAAATGCTCCATATATCGCCGCCCAATGGCAAGGTTGCTGCCATCCGTCAGGTACAGAGTCCGACCGCCCTCTTCGCAAATGTGGGAAAGATTTACGAGAAAGCTGTTGTGGCAGCGGCAAAAAAGTGAACCGGGAAGAATTCCCTCCGTTTGGCTCAGCGACAGCGGCAAAAATTTCTCGCCATGTGTCATATGAAGAACCGTGCCGTGTTCCCGGCTCTCGGCATAGTAAATATCCTCTGTCGGTATAACAAGCGTCTTGCCGCCCGCATGAAAGGTCACTGTGGAAGGGCGGTGGTACAACCGCAGATCGGTTGTAATTGCCTGTTCCAGCTCAGCCGCCTGAACCGGCTTGAGCAGGTACTGGATAGGGCGGACGCTGTAGCCGTCCTTGAGAAATTCCGTAGAGCTTGTGATAAACAGGATGCTGGTTTTGTCGTCGCGCTGCCGCAGTTCCTGCGCCAGTTTCATGCCGCTTTTTCCGCCCATCAGAATATCCAGACAAAGCAGCGAAAATTCTTCTCCTGCCAAGAGCGCATTTTCCAGTTTTTCGGCAGATGAAAATGATGTGATTCTGTGTTCGACCTTCAGCTTGTCCAGAATAGATTCGCACTGTGCGCACAGGTTTGCACATAGAATTGCTTCGTCTTCACAGACTGCCACCCTATACAATGCGCTCACCATCCTTTTGCTTGTTAAAAGTATTGTAGCAAATATCCTGCTTTTTTGCAACAGACGCTGTAAATCAACAACAGTTAGTGCTGCCAGATATTGTTTTCCAAATCACGCAGACGCGCTTTGTAGTCATTAATAAGCGCCTGCGTGTTTTCTGCATCGGGAAAGCTGACAATATAGCCATCCTCGGATTCGTGAAAACCGACAATGCCCGCAAGCCCTGCCATCTCCGCAACCTTGACCAAGGTGTGGTAATCATACTCGCTATTGTTTATATGTAGAATCATGGGGTTCTCCTAACTGCCGCTGTTTGTTGCGAATCTGTTCGACAAACTGGAATTTCATAAACGCATTTGCTTCTTAAACGCAAACATTCCCTCATTGCCATCGCCGACAAAATCGTCCGGTGTATCCGGCATAGGGTGTTTTCATTAAAAAATTCTGTAATATGAAAGCCGCAGACATTCACATAAAAATGAATATTGCGCTTATCAAAGTACGGCGTACAGGTTTCCCATACTTTCGTGTTCGGATACCGGAGCCAAAGCTGCCAAGTGAGGCTGTTGTGATGTTTGATCAAGCATTGTGATCGTAAAAAAACATAATTCTTATTCAAGCAAGCACTTGATTTATTTTACGGAGTCTGATATGCTATTATAGGAAACACTGGATAATGCACAGAAATGGGGGATTATGTTTTGAGGGAAGAAAAGAAAGCCGAAAAGAGGAAGGATCTTGTAGGCATCTGCCTTGACTGCTTTGTCGAAAAGGGACTGACCGTTGCCACGACAAAGGACCTCTGTAAGGCGGCAAAACTGCAAAACGGCGGCATCTACTATTACTTCTCCACCAAAGAGGAAATCGTTCTTGCCTGCGCCGAGGAAGCAATCAGTCGAATTGAAAAAGCTGCGTTTGCCATCGTGTTTGAAGATATTAGTGACATCAAAAGCATGATGGATCGTCTCGGTGAGCTGGCGGATAAAATGTCGCCTACCATGCGCTTTCTGGTCAGCGTATGTGTGTCGCGCGAATACGGAGAAAAGGTAAAGCCTTCCCTTGTGCGGCTTGCGGCAAGATACCCTTATTACACGGGCAGGATTGCGGAGATCCTCGACTGCACCGACGAAGAGGTTGCGCCGTTCGTTCATCTGTCGATCCTTGCCATCAACAATTATATGATCTTTGCCGAGCGAGCGTTGTTTGACCCACAAATCGAAGCGGTCAAAAAAGAGCTTTCAAGGCTTGCAGAAAGAAAGGGGCGGAATAATCGATAGTTTGCCATAAAGAGAAAATCACAAACGACTTCATAGTCAATCCATACGCACAAACCGTTCCGAGGCGATGACCAAAAACAGAAGAGAATCATAGGAGGACAACATGAAAAAGATACTTGCAATTCTACTATCGCTGCTTACGCTGCTTTCCTGTGGGCTCCTTTCCGCCTGCTCTGCCAAAAAAACGCAGCCGGATACACCGGATACTGAAACCGTGTGGGAAACGGTCAGCGAGGCATACATCTATGCGTTCCCGCTGGTGCTGACCGACGCAACCAAAACATTATCGACCAATACGGACGGAACCATGACTGGCCGTGCGCCCATCAATCAGTTTAACCACGCAAAAAAGCTGGCGGATGCCTCTTTCCGCACCGTCGTGACGCCGAACGTCGATACCGTCTATTCGCAGGCATGGCTTGACATCAGTGAAGAGCCTATGATCTTCGTTCTGCCGGAGACAGATCGCTTCTGCAATGTGCAGCTTCTGGATGCGTGGACGAACACCGCCGCCGTGCTGGACAAGGCGGGTGCTTATGCCATCGCGCTTCCCGGCTGGGAGGGCGAGCTGCCCGACGGTGTGACGCGCGTGGACGTGCCCACCGCAACGGTGTGGTCGATCACCCGCACGGTGCTGTCCGGGAACGAGGATCTGCCCAATGTCTATGCCATTCAGGAGCAGATGCAGCTCCTGCCGCTTTCGGCTTATGTACAGGGAGGCGAGTATGCCGCACCGCAGGGAGTTTATAAAGAGGAAAATGACTTTGTTCCCGTGAACAAGGTGCTTTCCATGACGCCAGCAGAGTTTTTCAATACGGCGAACGCTCTGATGCAGGTCAACCCGCCCGCCGATGCGGATGAGGAGCTGCTGAAGAAACTCTCCGCCATCAACGTGGGCGCGGGCAAGACCTTCGACGCCGCCCTCCTGGGCGAAGGAGCTGCCGAGCGCTGGACGCAGATGCTTCAGGGGCTTCGCGCCACGCTTGCCGCCGACGGCGCGAAGTATGCGCAAAAACTCGGTCAGTGGATCTATTACGGCAAGCCCATCGGCGACTTCGGCACGGAGTATACCTACCGCGCGATGGTAGCGCTGGTGGGGCTTGGCGCCAACACCGTGGACGTGGCGATCTATCCCAAGACAACGGTGGATGAGACCGGCGCAGCGCTGACCGGAGAAAAGACGTATACGCTCCATTTTGAAACCCTTCCTCCCACGCTGGAAGGCGGCTTCTGGTCCGTGACCGCCTACGGAGAGGATGATTTCCTCATTGACAATTCCATCGACCGCTACTGCATCAACGACCGCTCCGACTTCAAGCTGAATGCGGACGGCACATTGGATATTATCCTGTCAAAGGATACACCGGAAGACACCTCTAACTGGCTGCCTGTTTCCGACGGGGAATTTCATCTGTTCATGCGGATCTATGTACCGGATATGACAGCACTGGATAGCTGGCAGCCGCCTGTTATCCGCGAACAATAAGGAGATGGAAAAAGAATGGCTATGAAACGTATTGTAGCAATGCTTCTTACATCGGTACTGTTGCTGTCCTGCGTCGGCTGTGCGCAGGATGGGGGCAAAGAGCCGGACGCGGAAAAGGCAGACCTGGGTCTGACCACCGAGGTCAAGCCCGCCACAGACTTTACAGCAAAGGCAAATGCCGCCGTCTACAATGAACTTGACTTCGATGATAAGCAGGAATATGAATTCGCCACCCGTGGACTGATCGACGCGCCGGAAACACTGGAACTGAAGGACGAGGATGGTACGATCCTCTGGAGTCAGGAAGCCTATGCGTTCCTGGATGATTACGAAAAAGCGCCTGACAGCGTGAATCCCAGCCTCTGGGAGAACACGAAGAACAACCATGCCTATGGCCTTTTTGAAGTGACGGATGGCATCTATCAGGTCCGCGGCTATGACATGGCAAATCTCACCGTGGTCAAGGGCGATACGGGCTGGATCGTCTTTGACACGCTGATGAGCGTGGAGTGCAGTCAGGCTGCCATGCAGCTGATCGAAAAGAATCTTGGTAAATTCCCGGTCAAGGCCGTCATCATCTCTCATTCCCACGCCGACCATTTTGGCGGCATCGCCGGCGTGATGGCGAAAGAGGATAAGGCGGACGAGACGCTTTCTATCGAAGACCAGCTCGCCAGCGGCAAGATCCCCGTGATCACACCTGTGGGCTTCACGGAGCATTCCGTGAAGGAAAATGTCTACGCCGGTAAGGGTATGGGCCGCCGCAGCAATTATCAGTATGGCATCCTTCTGACCCCCGGCGTGACCGGCAAGCTGGCGCAGGGCATCGGCATGGGACAGTCCACCGGAACGGTCTCGTTCATGACGCCCAGCTATGAAATCATGCAGTCCGGCGAAAAGCTGACGATCGACGGTGTGGAGCTGGAGTTCCAGCTCACGCCGGGTACGGAAGCACCCTCCGAAATGAACACATGGCTGCCCCAGTACAAGGCACTGTGGATGGCGGAAAACTGCACCGGCACACTCCACAATCTCTACACACTGCGCGGCGCGGAGGTGCGCGACGGCGCGGCATGGGCAAGCTATATCACCGAGGCCATCTCCCTTTACGGCAAGGAGGCGGAGGTCACCTTCCAGTCCCACAACTGGCCGCACTGGGGCAATGACGTGGTGAACGACTACATGGTCAACACAGCTGCCGTGTATAAGTTCATCAACGACCAGACCCTGACCTATATCAATCAGGGCTACACCAGCGACGAGATCTCCAACATGATCGAGTTGCCGGAAGCACTCAACAAGATCTGGTACACCCGCCAGTACTACGGGACCGTCGCCCACAACGCCAAGGCGGTCTACCAGAAGTTCATGGGCTGGTATGACAGCAACCCTGTCAACCTGAACCCCCTCATGCCCAGCGACAGCGCAAAAAAATGGGTGGAGTACCTGGGGGATGTTGACAAGGTCCTGCAAATGGCAAAGGCGGATTTTGACAAGGGTGAATATCAGTGGGTCGCCGAGGTCACAAACACCATCGTCTTTGCCGATCCGACGAACACCGATGCGCGGCTTCTGTGCGCCGATGCACTGGAGCAGCTGGGGTATCAGGCGGAGTCCGGCCCGTGGCGCAACGAATATCTGACCGCCGCACAGGAGCTGCGCCATGGAAACGCCAATTTTACCGCCTCCACCAAGTCTACCGGCGACATGGTCAAAGCTCTCTCCGCACCCATGCTGTTTGACTACATGGCCATTGTCATGGACAAGCAGGCGCTGGCTGACCGCGACTTCACCATGAACGTGATCCTGCCTGACGTGGGCGAACAGCACATGCTCCGCGTGAAGAACGGTGTGTTGCTGGTCTATGCAGATACCCTGTCTGATGATGCGGACGTGTCCATCACCTGCCCGAAAAACGCGCTCTTTGCGATCCTGACCAACAATCAGGAAACGGTTGCAAAGGCCGTCAAGGTCGAGGGCAGCGCAGAGCTGCTGACGCTGATGATGGAGAATATGAACCAGCTCCCGATCACCGGGACCAACCCCTTCAACATCATCGAGCCGTAACGGCTTCGCGGGGCGGTCCGTGGGAAGACCGCCCCGCTCGAGAGAAAACAGCAAGATGCTTTCAACGCAAATCAAAAGCTGTCTGTTTCTGTTGGAAACAGACAGCTTTTGCAACCTTACGGTTGCCCTGCACACCCGAATCTGTCAGCCAACAGTAGAAAGTTGAATTACTTCCTTAAAATGGATTTTCAACTTGTGAATGATACTGACAATCCCAACAGATTTTGGTTAAGGACAAAAGACGAAACAGCCCTATACTGTGTGGTAAAGCCCAAAAAAGGTTACGACATTGTAATTGTAATAGAAACGCGGAAGGAGGATGCGCTAAATCACTTATGAAAATACGCCTTCAAGTGCAACGGACAGACTTCGGTTTGTAGGATTCATTTTAATGTACCCAGATGTTATTTTCCAAATCCCTCAGGTAGGACTTGTATAGGTCAATAAGCGTTGGCGTTTCCTCACCATCGGGAAAACTCAACAGATACCCGTCCTCAGTTTCATGAAAGCCGATAATGCCGTGTAGTCCGGTCATCTCTGCCACCTTGACCAAGGTGTGATAGTCGTACTCAGCTGCACTGATAAAAATCGTCATCATTCAATCCCCTTGTTCTTACTGATACCCATTTTACACCTACAACCCGCTGTGCGACAAGGCATAGCGGGATTTTTATTTACAAAGGAGTTTTACTATGCCCAAAGAAACCAAAATCCGCGTTTTATATGTTCAGCCGGCAAAGTATCCAGAGGAACGGGTCATGGAGCATACCCTCGCGGCTATGCAGACCCTTGTCGGCGGCGATATTGAAGCCGTGTACCCTTGGGAGGATAACGCCTGTGTTGTTTGTGATGACGAGGGAAAGCTGAA
>ERZ1034882.347-NODE-347-length-24256-cov-51.835916_pt1 | contig 24256 bp, 37 predicted proteins | sample MGYA00520606_ERZ1034882 | MGnify/ENA primary metagenome ERZ1034882 (study PRJEB33766, sample SAMN09781726) | gut metagenome | biome: gut microbiome | host: Homo sapiens | place: Madagascar | study: EMG produced TPA metagenomics assembly of the PRJNA485056 data...
ATGGTGCTTCTGTAGGGGAGCGGTTTTCTGATGCTGAGGCTAAGGTTGAGAATGGTGCTTCTGTAGGTGAGCGTTCTTCTGATGCTGAGGCTAAGGTGGAGAATGGTGCTTCTGCAGGTGAGCGCTCTTCTGATTCTGAGGTGAAGGTGGAGAATGGTGCTTCTGTAGGGGAGCGGTTTTCTGATGCTGAGGCTAAGGTTGAGAATGGCGCTTCTGTAGGGGAACGTTCTTCTGATGCTGAGGCTAAGGCTGGGAATGCTTTGGCTGCTGAGGCTCGAAATGATGACCGGGTAGAGAAGGATGCCGGAGGTGGCGTAAGGGCTTCTGGGCGGCATGAGGACTCTGCTACGCAGCATTTTCATCATGACTATGTGGACTGGAGTGGTGGAAGACCGCCCTATGAATTGAGATAATGTTTCACTAATTAATAATTGCAATTATGAATAGAAAAGAGATTACTTTGAAGTTTAGCATGGAGCAGGTTTGTAATGATGTACTTGCCAGATGCTTCGCAGTGAGCCAGGGACTGGTGGATGATGCACAGCAGGATATTCGTGCGAACATTGAAAGTCCTGATTCTGATGAGACCCGCAGTATTATTAACCGTGCCGTAACGGAGGCTATCGGTAACTTGAAGGTGGCTGCACAGAGATACCTGACTACCGGTAGAACTGAGGACAACAACAACCTGGAGCGACTGGTGGAATGCGTGAAAAAATATAGCTATACGGATAACCACAATGGCACATGGACGGAGGTGGTGACTACCATCAAGGATGGCGAGGAGACTGAGGCTACCAGCATAGTGAACAAGAAGGGGCAGGATCGCGAGGAGAATGTTTATGAGACCGTGACGCTGAACCTGGAGATTCCGAACTGGAATATTGCTATGACGGATCCGCTGAAGAGCCACATGCACCGGTATATCGTGGACTATGTGATGAGCCAGTTCCTGATGGATCAGTATGCGGAGAAGGCGCAGCTGTATGCGACTAGTGTACAGGCTGACTACAAGAATGTGCAGAGTGACCTGCTGAGCAGGGATAACTATACAATGAGAAGACCTAGCTTTACTTAAGAAGGGGATTCTCTTTTTTCTCTTCTTTCTTGGGATTTTTTTCTTTTAGGTGTTTATGGAAGAGCCTTCGCTGGACAGGGGTGGACCCTGGAGGCGAAGGCTCTATTCTTATGAGGGGAGAGGGGTTAGAACTTGCCGAAGCGACGGATGACCTCAAGGCGGGTGGCGAAGTACTGGGACATGGTCTTCATTTTCAGGTAGAGGGCTATGCGGAAATAGCGGTAGCTCTTGCTGACCATGTAGCTGGACTTCATATCTCCACAACGACCTAGATAATGCCAGTTCTGATTGTCGTGGCTGCCGTATAGCCACATAAGTGGGACGGAATCGGTGGTGAGGGAGTGGAGATAGCCGGTAATGCTGTCGGGGACTCCATCTTCATCGAACTTCAAGGTGCGAGTGACGATGATGCCGTGGTACTGGGTATCATCGCTGTAATCATAGCCCTTATCGAGGCAGATAACACTACCATCACGGAACTGGATGTAGGGGTGAGGGTAGGAGTTGATGGCCGTGAGCACGTTCTTGATGAGCATGGTGCTCCATGCCTGATCCCGGATGGAATAGCAGAGGGCTACGGTATCTGCTGAGGCAGACTTGGTATTGTTGCTGACATCGAGGCAGAAGATGCGCGAGTTCTTGTAATCGTAGATGACCTGACAACGCTGGAAGAAGTCGATAGGTGACTCTGAGAAGTCTATGAGCTGTCGCATCTGGGATTTGATGAGCTTTGTTTCTTCGGAATCACTACTAGCATCCAGGAAGTAGTTGAAGAACTTGCCCATGTGACTGACGATATTGAAGAAGGGACCATCAAGCACATCGGACATGGAAGCTATCTGAGACTCGGCTACCCTGTTGGCAGAACGATTGGTGACGAAGAATACGGACTGATCGAGCTGCGTGATGGATAGCGGATTGAAGCAGACATCACGGCTGATAGGATGGATGCTGCTGTATGTGCCCTGTGCAGATACATCCATCGCCCAGATACCATCGGTAGAGAATGCCATGAGAGGGTATTGGCCGAACTGACCCTGCGAGAGGGCGCGAGTGGTGGCTGCTATGCCCTGGATGGTTCCGATACCTACCGTATTGATGGCATTGACCGGGAAATAGAAGGCGTTATCAGCCTCGGAGGTGTAGATCTTGTTGGGCAGCTCTACCGTATCATCTATAATATAAGGGAAGGATGAAATGATATAATCGCTAGGGTTGTCTTGGAAATCGCCCATGTGCATGGCTCCATTCAACTCTTCACACTCTTTCAGGGTGAAGGAGTAGATATACTCATTCTGGTTAGAATCGACCGTGAAGATTACCATCTTTTCAGCCCTTGGATCCGGATAGAACTTCGGCAGATTGATGATCATGTATTCTTGAATGTAATTTTTATTACTTCCGCTTTCCTGTTCAACATACTTTTTTCCTGACGTGGTGTTGAGTACTGTAACTATTTTGGTAATAGTTCTTAACTCTCTCTTGTAGTATAGCGTTGCTGCAGAAGGGAACATCGTAGTTCGTGAGAAACCGGAGAAAAGCTTTTCCGTGATTCCGAAGAGATTGAGGCGGTGATTATAGACATAGCCACCATTGGCAGTGAGCAGATTGTGGGTCTTGTAATCGTCTTTCATCTGTTCCTGCAGCGAGATATTATATATTGCAGTCTTATCTATTGGTAGTTCACTACTGTTTCTTTCCTTTATCTCTGAAACTGGAAGAGAAGCAACCTTATAGAAGGCAGATGTATTGCGCAACTTGTTGTTGTAGGCATCCTGCGAGATAGTAGGGAATCTGACCGTAGTGATGAAGCTATTCGCTCCATTGTCTCGAACCCATTGTTCAAGTACTGGTCCTCTATTAATCTGATAATAAGAAGGAGGATATATCTCCAGGGAATTGATCTTCTCATCGGTATCAATATTGGTGATAGGTGGCGTGATAAAAATATCTACTGACTTGATAACCTCGTTCCACTTCTTCAACTGCTCTATATTACCGGCAAGGCTATATAATAGCTTCAATGCACGTGGATAATACATAAATGTGATCTTATTGATGCTGAAACTGAACTTTTGATAGTCGGCATCTACATAATAGACATTATCAACGGTATCATCGAAACCGATAGATCCTTCTACCTTCTCTATGATATGGTGGGTATCTTTGGCGGCTTCTGCATAAGTGATTCCACTTGTAGGGAAAAAGGCGTTGAGACAATACAACAGATAGCTATTCGGCACCTGAGTAGGCATGAACAGAGGAGCAGAATGCATAATCATACTGCCATCGAACATGCGATAGCAGTAACGAATCATGAAATTGGCATAGAACAGACCATTGCGCGCGATGAGATTGTTGGTGCGATGAATGAGGGCATAGATGCTGTCTGTGATTTCAGACTGCTTGTCGGCTTTGATTTCTACACATTTATCACCACCCTTGAAGGTTGTGCTGCTAACTTTGATGAAAGCTTCACCGCAGGTGAGATTGGTCTGCTGGAAGGCTTCTCTAAATCCCTTGTTACTGGTTTCGGCAGTGATACCTCCCAATTCATAATCCAGGGCTTGGTCCCAAGAGTCGAGGGTGAAGCTGAGTTCCAGGAATGGCGGTTTCTCACCAAGGAACTCGTAATCTCCTTCCGGATCATTATCTTTCTGGAAGATGGCAAAGTATGTGCCGGCAGAAGTGATGATGATGAGGGTATTGCCGACAGAGGTGATGGAGCGGATGGTTACGCCTGCATCGAAGGAAACGATTGTCTTCTTGTCTTCTCCATCGGAATTGTACCAACGTATAACTGGACTGTTGGCGGAAAGGTACATTCCTATGAAATGCTTATAGCTGCCACTCTCGTGTATGTAGAGCAGTTTGGTATCTCCTTCATCAAAAGTCTTAATCTTGTTCGGGAGCGGTGTGCCAGCGATGATGGCAGGGCGCAGTGCGCCATCATGCAGCTCTAGATTGCCGCAAAGTGATAGCGCACCGTTTTCTACAGCCATTTCGTCTGGTGTAAGGCTGAGGCCTTTGAAACGAATTGATTGTTGCATAAACTTAGAATTTATTATTTTACATTGAATTATTTATCTGCAATGGGCGAAATCAGCCCTGTTGATGACAATTAAAGCCTGATAATCTACATCATCAATCCTGATGCTCTTGCACTGATCAGACACGATAAGGTCTATCTCTGTGGCATTGGTGGGAATGCCGCTGATGAAGACAAACATGTGTCTGACCGTATTGACGCTGCATCCATGTAGCTGGCCTTTTCTGCCGGAGAGCAGGATGGAGTCGGGGAAGGAATCGGTCTTGATGATGTACATCTGGCCATCCATGAAGCCGAAGCTGATCTTATCGCCCCGGGATAGCCCAAGAAGCTTGCAGGGCTGTGTGCGGATGGTGATACGGCCATTACGATTGATGGTGAGTCCACGCTTCTTACAGCGTGGACGGTTGAGAATGATGAGTTCATGTTCTGTCTGCATAGTCTTTTGGTTTATGGAGCCAAAATCGAAAATAATCGTTTTCGGCATCCTGATTGCGTACCTTCACATATTCGCGAGTGACATAGAAGTGCTGCTTCTGTACGGTGGGGTTCAGCTGGTAGTCGTAGAGCATCGCGGCTGGCTCTATTCGGCCATCGAAGGTGATCTCATACCAGTAGCGATGGAGAAAGAACCATTTGCGCCTACGGACCTCCTGAATGGTGGTGTAGTTGCTCTTATCAACACGGCATGGAACGATGCTCCAGGAGCCATCCTGCCAAGTCTCCCGGGTCTCTATGGTTTCTCCCTTCTCGTCTTTTACTTCTTCGGTACTGTATGACTGCTGAATCTTGACGATGAGGCATACATCATTGACGAACACCTTAGCCATCTTGCGGTGGCAGAGCATGACGTATCTGCCTTTCCTGTCTCTGAGGAGGTCACGCTTCTTTCCGGGTCTATTGATGACGCATACGGTAGAGAGATACTTTCTGCGAATCATGGTAAGGATCTTGGGGAGATTGGCCTTGGCGTGCATGCGGTCGATGACCTTCTGGACCTTATCAAAGTTCTTCTCGGCTTCCGTCTGCTTGATGGTAACGGCCTTCTGTTCACGTATCTCCTTGACCTTTTCGCGTACCTGCTTGGTAGTCGGCACTTCGAGAACGTGACCGGTCTTCTTGTCGAGTTTGAGGTTTGACTTCTTTTTCATACTGATATAGTTTAGATATTACCTGTATTCTTGATGATGATTTCCAGGCTATAATCATCACAAATATCCTTGCCGTTAGCCATGCGGTGATTGAAGGTGCAAGGGATTCCCTTCTTGTAGAGAGGGCACTGGAAGCAGTGCTCAGGGATTTCGCCCAACTCGGTGACGTGGGTTTCATCGCTTTTCTTCTTGCGACGGGTGAACTGTACTACGTAGCCGAAGTGGTCGTATAACTGGCCAGGCATAACCGGTGTGACTTCTCGGAGAGATGGAAGCTTGTAGCCCATGCGCTTGATAAGCCAGAGGCGAAGGCATAAGAGAATTTGCTTAAAAAACTTTTTCATACTGCTAAATATTTACTTCTAAATTGATGTTGCGAAATTATGCTTTTTAGATGTAACCTGAGTGATAAGTTGCGCAACCTGGTGCTGTAACGACCAAATTGCGCAAGATAGCTGTTTACTTTTCTGATTCCTCGTCAGATTTCTGATCAGGTTCTTGGTCAGAATCCTCCTTTTTTACAGGAACCTTATGCTCGAAGACATCCATGATCTTGGTCTCGCTGAGGCTCTTCACCTCATAATCGATCATGGTTTTGCCCATCACCTCATCAACATAGCGTCTGGCACGCTCGATAGATTTTGCCTGAACGAGGTAGTTATAGTAGGAACGCTTCTCCTTTTCGGTCTTTTCATCAATGGTGATGAAGGCGAGGCGAGCCTTGAACCAGAGATCATCATCATCAACGTCTGAGAAGAAAATCTCTCCATAATTTGCCCGGTTGATGTTGGCAACTTTCAGTTCTCCTGAAACATAAGGCGCCATCTCCTCGATGATGCTTGCCTCTGCCTCGGTGAAGGATAGGGCATCTACGGTGTAGAGTTCGGTGACGGTCTTCTCGGAGCCATCTTCCATGGTCTTCATATAGCGTACCTTGCACTCGAACCATGTTGAGGTGCGTGAACGGAGTGAGTTTGTTTCTTTCTTGTCTGTCATAATCTTAAATCTTTAATTTGTTATACATTATTTAATGGATAGCGCTGAGGCTATTGCTTGTCTTCTATGGGTGGCATTCCCTTGGGTGGCAGGTATTTCTTAGCCTGATAATACATCACACCGCCCTGGCATCTGCGTAGATAGTCGTTATATTCTATCTTTGCCAGATTTTCATCTTGTGAGGAAAATACGGAATGAGCCATTGCACGTGGGTATCTCTCCATAATGTGGTACTCGATGATGTAGCCCTGCTTGACGTACTGAGCATCCTGCCATTTGGTGAGTAGGGAATCAATCTTTCTCTCTGACTTCTTGATGGCATTGTAGAGGTCATAGATCTTCTGTTGATCAGCCCCCGGTATTTTCTTAAGCTGGAAGTACTGCCGGGAGCTGGCGCGAAGCTGGGCTACCTCGAGGAAGAAGCTGCCATTGTCATCCTCCGGCACATCATTTCCGTCAGCATGGAGAATGATTTCATCTACTCTCTTCTCCAGTTCGATGGATTTTTTGAGCAAGTCTTTATCGCGAGATTTCCAAAACTCTCGCTGGTTGGTTCGCATTTCTGCGACCAGCTTGTGGAATGCTATTGCTTTTTCTTCGCTCATATTACTTGATACCTAATGTTTGCTTGATTTTTCTGATACGTTCTTCCTCCTGAGGGAGAAGATTGCCATTCTCATCCACCTGACATAGCTGTTTGAGATTGTTGCTTCCTTTGGACAAACGTACCCATTTGTGGCGGCCATCATGCTCTAGCTGACGGTTGCGATGCTGTGCCTCACGGAGGAGGCGCTGCAGGTGCTCTTCGTGGGAGACCTTGGAAACTTCATTTTGTACTCTGTTCATAATGCTACTTGTCTTCTGATTCTGAGTTCAATATCTCAAGGCGAGCTTTCAGGGCATCGAAGTAGAGACTCATACCGTGATATTGTGACAGCAGTAATGCACCCTGTTCCGGTCCGATTTTCTTGGCAATATTTGCAAAGCCATTATCCTGGATAAACTTATGGAGTTTCAGTAAGCGTATTCTCAACTCTTTGAACTCGATTTCCAGGCGGTCCTTGAAGTCTTCGGCTATCTGGTATGACTTCTCGAACACATCCTTAGGGGACCAGGAATCGTATGTGCTGCCATCCGGGTTGGTGTACTGGACGTGATAGCCTTCTCTCCATGTGTCGCCGACATTATTGGCTCTTGCAAAACCTTTCTCTACTGCGTCAAATTCATTCATCGGTTCTGCCTTTACCGTTTTGGTACCTTTGTACTGCTTTAAAGTTGTTTCTTCCATAATTTTTGTATTTTATGATGTTATTATATGTTCATACTAATCTCTTTGAAATGCTACTGTTTCATGTACCACCTCGCTTTCTTTGTTAGAGGAATGAATGCCGGACGACTCTCGTCTTTCCGAGTTGCCAGATTAATAATTTAAGTGATTACATTGAGCGCAAAGATACAGTCTCAAATGTGTTGAACTTGATGTTGTTTGCCGTTTGCGGTCATTCATTCGCTGATTATACACTTGCTCTAGAGGGCGCATTTCTGGGCTTGCTCATTGAGCTGTATCACTTTCTTATAATGGGCTGCAGTGGCAGGATCCTTGAAGATATGGGCCAGCTTCTCTGTGTCGAAGTTTCTGGCTGGCTTCTGCCTTTTGCGACGCTTGGCAACGATGCCAAGTATCTGATTCTGCAGGCTCTTTTCCCGGTATGCCTTAAACTTTTCGGGATGGGCTTTTCTCCATTCCTTTTGGTAGGCCAGTATCTTTTCCTTATTCTTCTGATAATAGGTGTTCTGATACTGCCTTCTTTTCTCCGGATACCGTTTCTGGTACTCCCTCCACTTTTCGGGGTGCTTGGAATACCACTCCTTGCTATACGCTTTCATCTTCTCTTTATGTTTGAGATAATAGGCGTGGCGAGTGGCACGGATCTTTTCTATTCTTTCTTCCAGGGTCATATTAATCATTCTTTTTAAACTTCTCAAAATAGAATACGATAGGCTTATCAAAAGCAGGGATGAGCAGAGAATAAGCAATACTCATGCTTACCTGAAATTTTGCAGCACCTTTAAGCAATCCTTCTGCCTGTTCTTTGATAGCTTCTCGGAATTGCTCTATACTCATATCTCGCTTTCGAAAGTTACAAGCTCGGCAAGAAGGCATGTAGTTACTGATGTCATCTTCACCGTGGGAAACTATAAATTTTCCTTCCTTTTCGCTCCAGTTTGAGTAATGCCCTCTATTCTTGGGAACAAAATGATCAACCTGCATTTCCTCGTACTTAATGGGTTTCCCACAATAAGCACAATGACCATCATACATTTTGTAAACACGAAGTCGTTCTTCTTTCTTCATAAGCTACTTCTTTTAACCAGCGATAGAATCGCTGGGAACGGTGGCGAGAGGGTGCAACTGCTTCTTGATTTAACTTTTCTTCGATTGCTTCCTTCATAATTACTTGAATATTAAAACTTCTCGATAATTAATATCTATATATTCTCCAACAGAATGATTGCACCAACAAAACATCCACTTGTCTTCTTGTGATTTTGCTTTCCACATCTTACCAGGATATAGTCCTGTAGTTTGTGAGTGGGTGTAATCCAGAAGTCTATCAAGTGTATCTTGTCTCATTAAGACATAATCTTTATCTATTGCAAGAATCTCGCTTCTATCAGGTGCTTCCCAGCCAAGATGCTCTTTAGGTAATGGTGGAATCTGCTCCAATACCGAATCATCAATATCATTGATACGAAAGCCATTGATTTTTACATCTGAATTAACTGTAACTATAAACAGACTCATAAAAGCATCTTTGACTTTTTCCTCATCAAAGCTATCTTTAACCGATAGGTTGCAATTAATTACTAAATTTCTCATTGTTTCACATTTAACTGTTTGGCCACTAACTTTACTAATCTATCCTTCATTTTTCCATGAAGTTCAGGATGCATTACCTTTACAGCAGCTTTGGCATCCAGCAGATTATTATGTTTCTTAACAGCCTTATGATATTTATTCATAAAGGAGTCTAAGTTTTCAAAAGCCTCATTTGCTTCATTAACAAAATTGCTATCAGAGGCTCCTTCTACTTGTGAAACAACCTGTTCTTTGCAAAACATAATTGCATCGAACTCTTCTTTTGTTATGCTAACATTCATACGCTACTTGAATTTTATGATGAAAAACTCTTTGTTTTCGAACTCCTTAGGGCATAAGCCGGGCTGGGGCTTGCCGATGGTGATACTCTCGATCTCCTTCTCTATGCGTGGACTATCCTTGCGGTAGCCGTTGATGAAGAGGACGTGAGTATAAGGTTTTGCGATAAAATGGTTACAACGTATCATCAGTTTTAGATAATCAATATCTCCGCTTATCTTTTTATCCATCAAATACTTCGTAGGATTTTTTGCAAAAACATCATAAAGTCGAACTGTCCAGTAATCCTTAATCGTCCGATATTCTTCTGTCTTTTCACCGGAAACGATCATATCGAACCATTGCTTGGAGACAACGAGATTCAGAACATTCTTCTTGGCTTCGGACAGATACTTATCCATGGCCTTAGTTAATCTTTCCATACGCTATTACTTTTTTGGGGACCAGCGATAGAATCGCTGGGAACGGTGGTGAACTGGGGTTACTTCGGATTCTCTATCAGAAAGCCGATGCCGGAATAGACGTTGCCGAGCTTATACCAGGACTGACTTAAGGTCATGATGTAGCTGCTGAAAGCGTTCTCTTCTATATCAAGCTCGAAATCTTCATCTACATCTGGCTCTCCTTTTCGAATATAGCCCTTGTTTGGGGTATAGAGTAATCTATGATATGAACCTGACTCGCAGATATAGAGACCACAATCCTTCCAGTCGGAACTCCAATACCCTGGCTGGTTGACGTAGCAGAGCATCACATCGCCATCATAGACTGGAATATGATACTGCTTTTCTTTTTTCTCGCCAACGTAGTTTATGCTATCTACATTGTCTGCCTGGCGGATGACATGCCAAATTTCATAACCATTAGCTATAAAATCTGCAATATCAACATACGATCTTTGCTCTTTAAGGTCAAATTCCTGCTGGCTATATTTGCCATCTTTATTGAAGATTACAAGTATTTTTGTAAATTCATCGCCAAAATTGACCATGCGCAGAATAAGGTTATTATTCATATAAGACGCATAGGCTTCCTTAGCTAAAGTCAGAATACCTTCCAGATATTCTTTTGTTTTAGCATCAACTAGCCAAAACTGACCTTTCTTTATTTTTTGCAAGTAGGAATACATATCCATTGCATCACGTTCGTCTATTCCGTGTTTCTTGCAAACTAGCATAAACTTATCTGGATAAACTGATGATACCATTCGTACTAATTGATCCATGAACTGCATGGACTTCAAATACTCATTTACATTTATTTCCATTTTCTTAATTTCTTAAAATTCGACATTTCGTTATCTTGTTGGCACAATGGGGTTGAGATTCGTTCAGCGCTATGGTGATGCGGCTCTCTAACTGATCTTCATATTGCTTCTTTTTTGGTGAAACTACTCATAGATGTTATGGTTCCTCCTCCTGATTATCTTGTTTCTGCTTCCAGCCTTGGCAGGCTGGCTCCCAGAAGAAATGGTGGTCGAAGAAGCGAGTGCAGTTGCCCAGGCGCTTGGACTCTTTTCTGAGAGTGAAGAAACGGCAGTTCTTGCACTGCTTATTTTTGTTTCTTGTCATCAGCCACAGAAAGAGGACTGCTGTGGCGATGAGGAGCATCATAAAGATGATGAATGTGAGTTCTGATTTCATTGTTACTTTTTCTTTTGGGTGATTTTACTTAATAGCTTCTTGTTTGCCTCGGTGTCTGGATCTGAGTGATAGACCATGCTGACGGACTGCTTGGCTGACAGGGGGACGTGCTGCATGTAGTCGTTGACCTGCTGCATCACTTCTTCCAGGGAGCGGCAGAGGACGTATTTGTAGCCGGCTGCATCCCAGTATGCCTGGAACTCCTTCTGATGGGCTGACTGCTGATTGGTGTGGCCGTACTTCAATTCTATGCCCAGAGCGTGGTAGAAGACCTTGTGGGGGCTGAGATCTCCGATGTTCTCTTCTCGGAAAGATGGGAGAGCAAGGATGAGGTCGGGAACGCCCGGAACTACTCCAGCTGCAGCATTGATGGCTATCTTCTTGCCGGAGGATTCTGCCTCGTTCTTGGGATGGAAGAACAGATGCCAGAAGGCTGGGTACTGCAGACGGAACCATTTTACGCATGCTATCTGCAATGCGCCCTCACGCTGTTTCTTGCGTGCAGGAGGGTTCTTCTCACTTTGTTGGTTACTGCCATTAAGAATGGCTTCTAAATCTTCTTTCTTCATAATCGTATGAATTTTAATAGTTCTGTTTACTTAATCGCCGAGGATACTTTTGAGATAATTTTGTGTCTGATCATCCAAGTCTGCCAGTGATTGCTCTTCTTCTGCTACAGAGGGATTCCAGACGATGCCTAGCTGGGCGAGTGTGCCAATTTCGTAGGCTTGCTTTAGCATTCTTGCCATTGAGCCGTTTGGATCCTTTGCAGCGTATTCTATGTAGCTGAGGTACTTTTGCCTGAGGGCTTCGGTTTCAGCCTTCTCCTTGGCTTGCTTTGCCTCTTCCTTCTTCTGCAGGCGTGCTTCTATCTCCTCGCTGGTTTCCTCATGCTGAGGCTGAGGAGGGGATGGAGCAGGAGGGCTTGGCTGCTTTGGAGTGGACTTCTTGGAGGCTGAGGCTTCGATGGTTGGGTTATCGAAGGTACCTTCCATCAGCTGCTCGTACTTTTCCGGTGTGAATAGCCAGTTGAACGAGACTGAGCATCTTCCATCCTCTCTGCCCATCAAGAGATCTGAATCGTTTGCCCTACGCATCAATGGCTCTATATCCTCGAAGGAGTAGTCTGCAATGAACTTTGCAACCATGCGCTTGCGCTCCGGAGTAAGCTTGCTGACAGTCTTGACTGGAGTGCCGATGAATATTCGGTTGAAGAGTCGTATGACTTCTGCCATCTGCTTTTCGTCTTGGCCCGATTTTTTTTCTTTTTCTTTCTTTCTTTTCTTTGTTAGGGGGTTCGGGGGAAAGGCTTTCTTTTGTTTCTTTCGTTTCTTTCTTCCCTTTTCTCGCAAGTGTGCCCTTGTCTGTGCCCTTACTTGTGCCCTCATCTGTGCCCCTGATTGCTGCGGAATCTTCTGAATCTCCTTTATTTAAAGGGGTTTCGGGAGTGTTAATCTGTGCCCCTATCTGTGCCGTAGCTTGTGCCCTTTGCTGTGCCCCAGTTTTCTGCTGTGCCCTAGCTTGTGCCCTTTGTTGTGCCCCATCTGTGCCCTTGTCGGGTGGCTGACCCACCAAAACTATTTGGCTAGCAGATGTTTGCAGCTTTTTCCTCTGTGCCCTAGAGTGTGCCCCTATCTGTGCCCTATCCTGTGCCCTTACGTCATTTCGCCATGGTATGATGCAGTGGGCGAGGGAATGCGAACTGTTAATGTACACTATGGTTGAGGCTCTGGGCGAAGAACATTTTGTGATGATCTTGTCGGCAACCAGCGTATCTATGGCTACTCTGATGGTCTTCACCGTGGTGCGTAGCTGCAGGGCAAGATCGCGATAGGAGAGGGTTACAGCACCTGCCTCGTTGTGGACCGAGGAGAGGAGCAGGTGGATAAGCACCTGCACGACAACCGGGCGATGGAAGTATCTCCATTGCAGCAGTTCGGGAGTCAATATGTAGCCATCTGATTTCATTTATGTTATTTTATTTGGAATATATTACTTTACCTTGATCTATTCTATATAGTTTCTGCCTCTATAGCTCTAAATATTTCGTATGCCACCTGCGGAACCCATGCATTGCCGTATGCCTTTATGCTTACTTGTCTCCATCTGGGGAAAGAAATGGTAAGGTGGTCCACATCAAAGGGAATCCCATCATTTCCTCTACATACAGGGGATTGAGTTGGGAATTCTTTCCAGAAGTTTTCTTCCTGACTGCTGGTGTTGGTAACATTTCGCTGCATGCCAATGCCGTAAGACCCTTTCCCATTTGTGAATTGGGGTTGAAGGTCTTTGTGTACTTTGTGGCTTCTTTGGCGCAAGGTGTTGGCAAGAGCCCTTTTCTTGCGGCTAATGCCAAGGTTGGACGTTGGGCGGCTCCTGGCGATGGGCTGCGGTTTATGCGGCCTCCTGCCTTGTCGAGTGCGGTGGGCGTGGGAAGGAGATCCAGGGGCAGGAACTCTGTCTTGCCTTTTGGGTTGCATCGTTTGAGACCCTGCATCTGCACGGTGGCCAACAATCCAGACTCTTTCTCTTCTGTGGGGTGCTCCGACACTGCAAGCTGGAATATTAAGCGGCTGGACTGTATATCCTGCTGCTTCAAGATCCTGGCAGATTTTTTCGAGTGTGAATCGGCTTTCCTCTCGGTATAGGTAATTCTCTTCGAAGAGATTGTCTGTGCGTCCCATCTTAATCTCTTGGCCGGGCTCCACCATTGTCTTGATTCCAGCAACGTTTTCACCAACGACCCAAGTTGGCTGTATCTGCCGTATCGCTCGTAGCATCTGCGGCCAGAGGTAGCGGTTATCGTCTGCTCCCTTTCTTTTGCCAGCAACGCTGAATGGCTGGCAGGGGAATCCTCCGGTGAGAACATCGACTTTTCCTTTCCACTTTCGGAAGTCTGTTTTGGTAATATCTTCATAACTTTCAGAATTTGGGAACCAGTAGTCTAATACTTTTCGTGGGAACTCCTGTATCTCGCAATGGAATAGATTCTGCCATCCCATCATAGATGCTGCAACCTCAGCCCCACCGATTCCGCTGAATAAACTAGCGTGATTCATAATAAACTCAATCTATTCGCACGGAAGATGCTTTCTGTGGTGGACGTAGCACTTATGCTTAAGGCAGTACTTGCCGTTGATGCAGTTGCGACCATCCTTGCATAGGAGGCATTTCCGGAGTGCGTAGTTATTATTTGGTGAAACGCTCATAATAGTAGGTTACTATCTGGTGCTCGTTTGGCTTGGAGCCATTGTTGCGCAGGGTGAGCGTATCTACAATCTCATCGTATGTACTCTGAGACATTTGGGCTACCACGTTTTCATCGTGTATGCCCTGGGATAGCATCTTGATGCCGGTGAAGATGATGCAGCTCCACAGACTGATGCATAGAATCATTTTCAATTTCTTCATAATCGTTCAATTTTAAAAGTTAGTGGACGGTCAGGGATTCGAACCCATCGTCTTCTCTGCTTAGTCCTTTTTCGCAGATATCTAAAGACAAATAGTAATCAAGAATATCAATTGGATTTTTAATAATGGACATCGCCCCCAATGGGCTAAGACACTACCGTCCGTGTTGTAGGGTAAAGGATGCCTGGATGCAGATAAATTGCAAGAATCATAAAGAGATCGCCAGTCTTCGCATATTATCTGGTATATCCAGGCACCCTTGAACCTTAAAAAACTAAATAGAATCAGCTTGTCACTTACTCACGCAACCGACAGCATATTTTGCAACAAAAATACGTTATATATATCAATTAATGTGTCCGGATGGATGTTTCACGAAGTCCTGAACCTTGTTGGCACAAGCATCCAGCTCTGAGATACGGAGGTGGCATCTGGTGGGCTTGCCTTCCTCGTTGTATTTCCAGTGTTCCTTGACATATCCCATTTTTACCCATCGTTCTACGTTTCGCCTGCCGTAGGTGTTGAACGCCTTGGCCTGGCTCACGAAAGGCCGCTTTCCTACAGCCTTTCCCAGTTCCTCCTGCACCACGTTACGGATGGCAGACAGGAAGGTGTCGAAGGACATCATCTTATCCTCGAACTGAATTTGTACTACCTGGTTCATATCTTTTGTTATTTGATTCGTGTTACACTTATTGTTTTCTTCACTCTGTTGGTCTTGGTCTTGAACTTGCGTTCATAGATGAGTCCGAGATCTGTGCAGGTGGTTTTGACCGATTGCAATCTGTCGATGGGAAAATCTATGGATTCTCCTTCGGACAGATCTCTGATAACTGCTCTGAGTGGAGTCTTGTTTCTTTCTTTTGCCATATCTATACCTTATTTATATTAATACCTGTTCCATGAGGGAGTTGATGGACTCCTTGATGGTCTGATTGTCACTTTCCATATTCCTGGCGCATCTTCCGATGATGAGCTGGATGAGTACCTCCTTGATTTCTTCATCCGTCAGATCCGTAAATATGTTCTGCTTGAATCTTTTCGTATAATAGCTTTGTATCTCTTCCATTGACATTTCGTCTAAAACATCTTCTGGCTCAACTTCTATACATACATCAACATCAGTCGTAACAGTCTTACTTATATACATTATTTGCCTCCTTTCTTTATAGTGAATCTGTCTTACTGTTGTCTTCCTTATATTCTTCCTGATGAGTCTGAATATAGTTTCTGATGCGGTTGGTAGTCAGGTCGAAGCATCCTACGAGATAGGATAGACCGCACTCATTTCCGTTCTTCTCAGCGATTTCCTTAGCATCGGCTATTCGCTGGGTGATACTTGAGCAGATAGAGGTGAAGAAATCATTTTCCTTCTGCTCCTCTTCTTTCTTCTCCTCTTTGTCATGTATGTAGGAGCCATCCTTGATGCCTAGGTATTTTTCAGCGAAACACTTTACATCAATAATATTGTATCCGATTCTTCTGTTTGCAACGTCAAACTCTTTTCTTAAGATACTACGATTGTAGTAGTCTCTTAATACTTCATCAGATATTCCAAGGATAAAGCATACTTTATCTTCTGTGAGGTAATTGCCAACCTTTTCTTCTATGGCTTTCCAGTCAATATGAGTTATTTTCTTATTTTCCATCATTTTTCTCCTATTTTATTTGGTGTTTATTTATTTATTTATTAACTTTGCAACGCAAATTATTCATGGAGGTCTCCTCCTTCTCGGCAGACAAGTCTGTTATGGAATGCTCTGCGAAGAGAAAAGAAACTAGCCCTTGGTCCTGTGCCGAGGGCTTTTTCGTTGCAGGTCCGACTTCTTGCAGCGACCTCCACACCATGTTGATGTGGTCGTAAAGGTCGAGAAAGGAGGAGACTCCATAATGAATAATTTGCAAACAGAAAATGGCAAGAAAGAAGTTTTTTGCCGATACATTCGTAAGGGTGGTAAGATTATCTATCCTAAGACAGGTAACTTTTTCCATTTCTTTGTCTAAGTGTTAAACTTAGCTTGCCTATTTCAAGGGAGGAGGGTCACAGGCTTCTCCCTTTTTTATCTTTTATCCATCATCGGTTTTCACCGATTCCAGAAATATTTTCTTTTCTACCATCATTTTTCTCCTATTTTATTTGGTGTTTATTTATTTATTTATTAACTTTACGGTGCAAAGATATTAAAAATAATAATAGCTATATACAAAATGATATAAGATTTAATATATCTTTATCATTATACATATAATATTAACTTATATTAAATAAAAACGTTATGGTAAAGGATATAATTATAGGAAAATGTATAGAGCAGCGAATTAATGAACTTGGTATGTCTAAGTCAGAATTTGCAAAGAAGATAGGTGTGCTTCAACCAAATGTAGGTCGTATTCTCGAAAGTGATAATATAAAAACTGATAAGTTGGTTGAAATTTCAAATGCACTTGGTTTTAATTTCTTTCAGTTATACAGTTCTAACGGTAGCGAAAAAACGACTTTGCTCAATGTTAAAACCGTACGTCAGCTTGTTTTCGATAAAGGAATAAGCGAAATCGACCTTGCTTCAAGATTAGGGATTACTCGTTCAGAACTTGCAGAAATCTTTGATGGTGGTGATCTTTCTTTGAGACTTGTTGAGAAGATGGCAGAGGTGTTGGGGATAAAGCCTGCCGAATTGATTAATGGCGCATCTGTAACAGTTGAGGCTCCAGCTAATAGTGATCACGCCATGTATGAAGAGTTGATTGCTCTAAGAGCGGAAAATAAGGTGCTGAGAGAGATCCAGGGTCTTTCTGCAAGAAGTCATGTACATGTAGGATAATTAAAATGAAGAGATTATGAAAAGATTAATTTTTGCAATAGTTGCTTTTGTTATTGCTGTAGTTGGTTATTCTAAAGATTATGTTGGATTAACCACGACATCTGTGAATTTTAGATACGAGCCATCTACAGAAAGTGAAATCATAGAGAAACTTCCAAGGGGGTGTCCAATTGCTTTTGATGATGAGTCGCTAGAAAATGGCTTTTATTTTGTGAATGTTCTAGAAACAAACACATTCGGTTATGTGTCTGCTAAATACATTCAAAAATATAAGGAAATAAGTATTGATACGACTTTGGTGTTAGAGAAAAAAGATGTTAATCCAACATATCAGAGGAAGAATAGTCTGCATCTTGACCCGCAGCTAAAGGTTAAAAATCTTGCATCTGTTGCAATGACTTTAAGAGTTAATGATGAACTAAATTACAAATTTAAGGCTCATCAAGAACGTACGATTACTGTGCCTGCTGGTATCGTAAAACTTATGGTTTATTCTCCAGGAACAATTCCTTATATCGGAACCACAAAGACTGAGGAAAACTATTTGTATTCACATGAGTTTTATTTGCATACTATAACAACGAGAAGATGAAAAGACTGTTATTCGTGATTTTTGTGCCACTACTTGTGTCATGCTCTAATGGAACACGAAATACAAGCGACTCTGAGGATAATGATTCTATCATTATTACAAAGACTGTCAAAGAGAAACTTTCTAATAATGATAAAATAGAATTAGCAAAATCTGTAGGGATAGGTACGACTTTATATATAGATTTTGCTAATGTTTTGCATTGTCGTAAATATTGTAAGGGTATTGCTAGAGATAATAAGGCTAGACCTCTAAGACCTGTTCGTTTGCTAATGTTGACCGATGATAACACATCAGAAATATGCTCCAGATGTATAAACTCAGAAGCAATGTGGGCTTTGGACGAAATAGTTCAGGGATATAAAGAAACAGAAGTTGAAGTAAAATAGTATAAATGATGCAATTATCAAATAATGATATAGACAGAAAGCTGAGGCTTTCAAAGAAGTTCTTTTGCTTTGGTCTAGTGACCTTCTGCATAGGTTTCTTGATGATTGGCTTTGCAATAGGTAGGTTGTCATCTTCTTCAAGTAGTGCTGAGGCTGATGCCTTCCAAACAGAGGTAACTGCAGGAGGCAAGGTATATGTTTCAGATAGCCCAGGTTCCAAGCGATACCATAAGGATCGGAATTGTCAGGCATTAAAGCGAAGTACAGGCCATATAACTGCTACTGATGAGGCTAATGCCATCGGTCAGGGCAAAACATTATGTGGTTGGTGCGGAAAATAGGAAATAATTAGTAATTTTGCAAAATAAAAGAATAGGAGATTAAAAAATGGAGAATTTAGGAATAATAATAAGTATTTTGGTAGGATTGGTAACTTTGTTATCAATGCTCGTTTGGTTTGGACGTTTCATCCAGCGTGTGAATGTACATGACAAGAAACTAGATGATTTATCTGAAGATGTTGAGGACTTGAAGTTGGATATGAACTCAGTTAAGACTTTGCTTATGGCGAAGTTTAAGGACTTCGAGGTAGTCTTTTCTGGAAAGCATTCGCCTAGAGCCTTGAATGAAACCGGCCAGAAGATATTTGATGATATGCACGGAAAAGAGTTTTTGGAAAAGAATAAGGCTTTGTTGTTTGCTTACGTTGACAAGAACAAACCAAAAACTGCCTATGATGTTGAAGGCTTGTGCTACTTGGCTTGTCTTATGAATGTGAACAATGATGCTTTCATTGAGATAAAGAGCTTCCTCTACAATTATCCGACCATTAAATTGCCTGATGGCAAAGATCATGAGGTAACGATGGATGAGGCTTGTTCTGTACTTAGTCTTCCTTTGCGTGACATGTACCTTGAAGAGCACCCTGATATTATCATTTAAAGTTGTAGTATTGTTCTAGTAGAATATATTAAACACGTATAAATAAAGTAATTATGAAAATGAAGTACAAATTATCTTAGATGTATCTATATGTATCAGTAAATCAGATAATTACGTGAAAATGCTTTGTTTATGCGGTTATTCATACTTAAATTTCTGTTTGTTTGGCACGTGAAATGTGACAAATACTATAGAATGTTCTAGTATGGTTCTAGTAAAAAATTGAAGTATGGCAACATTTAAAGTAGTAGTATTCGACAAACGTTCTGATGGTTTTTATTCCGTCTTTATCCGAATTACGCAAAATCGGAAGAAAACTCATGTGAAGACCGATAAAGTGGTAAACGATAAGGGCGTTGTAAAAGGTACAAAAGAAGTGAAGGACTCTTTTGTGCTAGAGTCATGTATGGCTACCATCAATAAATGGGTAGAAAAGCTAAACAAGGTTGATAGTAAAGATTGGACTGTATTACAGGTAAGAGACTATCTTTTGAAATCTGATCAGGAACTGTGCTTTTCCGACTTTGCCCGGAGTTATATCAGTTCTATATCTAATGAGCTGCAAGAAGGTTCTGTAAAGGCTTATACAAACTCTTTGCAGAGTTTGGAGAGATTTGCAGGAAATCAAAAGATTCTCTTTTCACAGATGACTGTACCTTTTGTTGAATCTTGGCTTGATAGTCTTTCGGGCTATCGCTCCTGCAAGAGTACTTATCCGATATTCGTAAAGAAGATGTTCAAAGAAGCGTTGAAACGCTATAACGACTATGATGCGGACCAGATATTGATTAAAAACAATCCATGGGAAAGGGTAAATATAGCCAAGATGGATAAAGCAAAGAAGAAAGCCATTACCATGGAAGAGTGCCGAAAGTTGTTTGGTATCTTACCAGAGAATGAGAATCTGCAATTTACCTTGGATGTTTGCAAAATGATATTGTGCCTAGCTGGAATCAATATTGCAGACTTATATAAAATGCAGAAGACAGAGTATTATGATGGCATTTTGCACTATGAGCGCAAGAAAACAAGAACAAAGAGAGCGGACAAAGCATATATAGAAATGAAGGTTCCTGATATGCTATTGCCTACTTTTGAGAAATATCTTGCTCCTAAGGATGACCCATACTTGTTTACGTTTCACAGAAAGTATGCTAGTTCTCACTCTATGGACACGAATATTGATTTCTTCTTGCGTAAGATATGCGAGATTCATTTAAATTTCCGAGAGAATTACTATACTCCTTATACATTTCGCCATACCTGGGCTACCATCGCGCAGAATGACTTGGGAGCCAGCTATGAGGAAATTGGTTTTGCCCTGAATCACATAAGTACCCATAAAATTACCATGGGCTATGTGAAGCCGGACTTCTCCAGAGCTTGGGAACTGAATGAGAAGGTGGTGGAGAAGGTCTTCTTCACCAATGATCCGAGCAGACGTACGCAAGAGTATCATGCTCCTGTATTTGAAAAGGTGGAGGAGACGTTTGAACTTTGTGCTGATGCCTACTTTATGGGCGAGGTGGTTGGTCATGTGGATGGCAAGGGCTACCGGAATACGGATGACATAATACGGCAACTGATGGATAATATCAATGATACCGTGCCTAAGAACTGCACTATACAGATTAAGGTGAAGAACGTGACCAAGAACCAGACTAAGTACTTTGAACGAATGCGTGACATTAAATAGAGTAATTTGGTTAATACGATTAAATATAAGACTAATAAGGGTTAAAATCTAGCGGTTTTACCCATTTTCTTGACAGAGGGCAGTCTTCTCTAAAGTAGCGAAAAATTTAGAGAGGGCTGCCCGATTTGCGTTTTAGCCATTATTAACAATTTTGAGATTCTTGATGTTGATGGTGGTTTCCTGCTTCTCGAAATCATCTTCAAACTTCATGAATGTTTCTTCTACCGACAGATTGCGAGTTTCATCGCTATTGAATGAAACCGACTGCAATTTTGGTGCTGCATAGGGTAGAAACTTGGCCACCATCGCCAAGCGACTGGCTGGCTCCTCAATGGCATACAAGTCAGCCTCCAGGGAATATCCCTTCTCGTTACTGCCATTGAGATAGCCTACAATGGCATCACGGAGGCTTTCCCTGACGCTTTTTGTGACCTTGTTGGGCGTACCAGCCTTACGTCCACCAGTCTTTTTTCTTTTGCTCTTTTGATTGGATTCATTATCTTTCTGTGCTGCCATATTACCTAATTATTTGATGTTACTGATAGTTTTCTGGTGCAAATATAGCGAAAAAATGGATAAGTAGGTGCTCGACTTGCGCAATTTATCAAAAACCTTAGCGAAAAACGCATTACTTTTACACTGTTTAAACATTTAAAATCGATTTTTATGGGACTTATTGGAAAAATTGCCAAGGGGCTTACCGGCTCTGTAGGCGGAATCTTAGGCGGTGTGGCCAGTGCTGCAGGTGGACTGATGGCTGCTAAAGCGCGAAACAAAGGATATGATCAGTATATCCAGATGTATCAAGACCGATTGCAGCAGGTGAAGGATCACCGTGACAACTTGTATTATCAAGATCCTACGCAGACAGCGGAGAATCAGGTAGCCGTGACCAATGCCCAGCAGGTATTGGATAACGCTACACAGACGGCTAGGAACACCAATATCGTGAGTGGTGGAACTGATGAAGCGGTGGCGCTGAGCAAGCAGGCTGCTCAGGAACAGGTGGGCAAGATGATGCAGGAAGCAGCCATACAAGGTGCTCAGACCAAGGAAAATGTATGGAATGGTGCTGATTCTCAGATTGATGCAATGACTAACTACATCGCCACTGCCAAGCGTGACAAGGCACTTTCGAAGGCGCAGGGTATCACGGATGCCACTAGCGGACTGGCAGGTGCAGCAAGTAAGTTACCTATTTAAGAAAGGAGGATGTTATGGGATTTACATTAGATGATTTAACTCCTAAACGTCCGGCTACTGCCGTTACTCCTGTTACTGATTTTCCTGATGATAATGCGGTGAAGCCGGAGGTTGCAGCAACAGTTCAGACCACTGCAGCAGAACCGGGAAAGGGTACTGCTATTGATACGACCGGTATTACTGGGAATGGTGGCAAGGAATCTTTTGCCCAGCAGCCAACCGAGGAAGTTACCAAGGTGGAGCCTAACCAGGGTATCAAGATAGACTGGAGCAGACCTTACAGCGAGATAGAGCAGAACCCTCTCTTGCGGCAGATGAAGCCTTATGACATCATGCGAGATTACCAAAAGAATGGTGATGGTAACTGGTCCGTGTTTATGCCATGGCTCAATACTCTGGGTGATGGAGATAAAACCGTAGCTGCCAATGAAGCCTTGAAGAAGAAAGCGGAGAGGCAGGCCAAGATGGAGCAATGGAGCAATTTCCTGATGCATCTTGGCAATTTCATCGGTACTACACAAGGTGCGCCATCGCAGAAGATTGAATCTGCACAAGAGCTTACCGACCGCCAGCGCAAGATCAGGGAGGCTACAGATGCTTTGAGAGCTAAGGGCTATGACCAGATGCTTCTGAATATCTACAAGGACCGGCAAGACAAGCAGGCTCAGTTGCAGGCGGAGGCTGCTGCCAAGGCTAATGAGGCACTGGCTGCTTATCGAGGGGCACAGAAGAAGCAGGAGGAGGCTCTTACTCCTGTTAAGGTTGAAGAAGTGACTCAATCAGCAAGACAGCATTCTACGGGTGCAGATTTGAATATTTCAAAGAAAGAGACTGAGGATGCTTTGAGAGGCAAGAAGGGAAAATTGCTTGACAATCAAGCTGATGCAGCAGCTGCAAAGGCAGCTGATAGCCGTTCTCATGTTGCCGTGAATAATTCGACAACAGCAAGGAACAATGCTGCAACTAATAAGACGATTAGAACAACGCCAAAATATTCTCAAGCAGAATATGGTAAAAGGTTCATCAAATACTTTAATCACTTGAAAAAGCAGGGAGGCAATAATCTTGCTTCTATTTATGAAGAAAAGTATGGCATTGGTAAAAATGGAGATACTGGCAAGCAGTGGGATGCAGGTCTTCAAAGAATGTTCGTTGATGATGTTGAAGAACAAGGCCTTGCACCTAAGAGTCTTGGTATTGGCATTGGTAGCAAATCGAATAATGGCAAAACAAACAAAGGTAAACATTTAAATTTATAATATGGACGATAATATAAAGAAATTACATCAAGCGTTAATTGATGATGGTTATGATGATGTTGGTACAGAGCAGGAGTTTAGAGATTATGTTTCTGACAGCAAAAATGTAGCTACACTTTATAATGCATTAAGTGAAGCAGGATATGATAATTTTAAAGACCAAAAATCTTTAGAAACATATCTTTCTGGTAAAGCACCTGTTGCTCAAAAGCCTTCAACTCCTCAGAGTAGTGGGCAGAGCGTTTCTTCTAAGGAGATAAAACAGACGCAATATCCGCAAGAGGTGATTGATGCGTTCAATTCACCTGACAATAAGCCAGGCAACTTCAAGGACTTGGCTCAGCTGAATGATGAGTATCAGCGAGGCGAGTTAAAGAAGCCTGGTATCATTTCCCAAGCACTCGGTATGTTTTCTAATATTGATGCCGGAAATGTCGGTAAAGAGCAGAAAGTGGGTGGCATGATTGCCAATATGCTTCTTGGTGATAATATGCAGCAACCACAACAAACACAGCAGCCATTGCCAAGCAATACTCCTTCACAGGAGCCTAGCCAGTTTGTCCAGATGCTAGCCGAGCAACAGCAAAATCAAACGTTACCACAAACTAAGGTACAGCAGCAAGCACAGAACGAAGGCTTGATGGATGCCAAACTTGCCAACTATCTGGAGAACTGGAAGCAGAGACCGGATAAGCAGGGTGCTTACTTTGAGAATATGGTTGCCGACTTGTTGGCTGATGGTACTGCCAATAGCAATGAGGAGGCAGTGAAGATTGTGCAGTCTGCTCTGGGCAGATATGCCAACCGTTCTGCCATGGACGTTACCAACCAGGTAGTGGCTTCTTTGCCTGACGATACGGTGCAG
>ERZ1034882.348-NODE-348-length-24247-cov-10.101645_pt1 | contig 24247 bp, 42 predicted proteins | sample MGYA00520606_ERZ1034882 | MGnify/ENA primary metagenome ERZ1034882 (study PRJEB33766, sample SAMN09781726) | gut metagenome | biome: gut microbiome | host: Homo sapiens | place: Madagascar | study: EMG produced TPA metagenomics assembly of the PRJNA485056 data...
AGTCGTGCTCGCGTCACCGTCCATCGGCGGCGGGCTGTCAGCCTCCACGTAGTCGTGCCAGAAGTCCTCCGCGCAGTGCTTGACGGCCTCGATCTCTTCCGGGCTGACATATACGCTGCTCTCGCACCATTCCGGCGTGTCATCATTGGGAATTGTCGTGATCTGGTAGCAGTAAAAGCCCTTGCCCAGCACCAGTGCCGCGAGATACCACCGCGCCCAGCCGGTCACAGCAAGATACGTCACGCACTGTGCATAGTAGCTCTCGGGGAAATCCCCGCCCTCGTAGCGTTTGAGGCTCAGCGCGCTCGCAGTCTTGCACTCAAGACCCGCGTTAAGCCCGACCACCTTTCGGTCAATGTTTGCATGCAGGTGTGGGCAGTCATCGCGGCGCATCAGGCAGTTCATCTGGCGCACCGGCAGGCGGCTCGCTTCTTCAAAGCGGCTCGCGACGTACTGTTCAAGGTCGCGCCCCTGCCGCATCGCCTCATTGTCCGGCTCTTCGCCGAGTCTGCCGGTTTTCTCCGCCCATACGACCCACGGCGAACGGTATTTGTTCATCCCCAGCACCGCGCCCATGTCGCTGCCGCCGAGGCTCTTCTTGCGCTCTTTAAGCCACTCCTCGCGGCTCATCCCGAGCGTCGATATCTTCTGCATCTTCATCTTTCGTTACCTCGATGTCTTCCGCCCCGCAGAAGGGGCAGCATAGTATCGTTTGCGTCTCCACGCCGCGCTCCCCGTCAAGGTTCTCGCGCCTGCGCAAGACGTCGGGCTCGTCAAAGGTCAGCCTGCACCATTCGCAGCGGTACATCATTCGTCCGCCTCCAAATACACCATTGCGCTCTGCACGCCAAAGACGCGCGCCGCCTGATGGTCGTTGAAAAACACGTCGATGTGGTTGCCGTTCACGCCGCTGCCGCAGTCCTCGGCGATGTAGCTGCGCTGCGTACCATCCGGCCAGATCAGCAGGACGCGCGCGCCGTAGGGGATTACTTTCGGGTCGACCGCGATCGTGCGCCCCTCGGTCGCCAGCGTGCCGGTGGCGGTGTAGCCGCTTGCCCACTTGCCGCAGCAGCAGCGCCCGGGGCAATAGGCCGTGAGCGTAAATTCGCCGAGAAAAACGTCGTTGCACACCGCGCTTTCAGTCGCGGGAATGTCCCACGCAGGATCATACTCCTCTACGATGGGTGCTTCTTCCGGTTCCGCATCGACCGCCTGTGCGCTGGTGGCGAGGATTGAAATCACGATCAAGACGACCGTCGCCCCCAAGCACGCCGCCGCGAACAGTGCCGATTCATCCGCCTTGCGCTGCTCTCTCGTACGCTTGTCATGACGTCTCACCGTCTGCACCCCCTGTCGATGTAGGGCAGCAGCTCATACAGTACCTTGCACACCGCACACGCGCCGATGACGGCGAGGGAGGTTGCAAAGTCGCAGCCGTTGAGTGCGATCACCGCAGCGGCGATACCGCCGAAAAACAGTGTGTCGATCATTTCGCGCCTCCGATCAGCATGAGCTTTTCCGCGTCCGTAAATTGCAAAACTCGGTCAAGCTCCCAGATTTCCTCTAAAGTCCAGCGGGAACGCCCCGCCATTCTGTTACAAATTTGCGTTTCCGATAAGCCGATTTCCTCGCCCAGCTCCTTGCCAGTGCGAATCAACGCCCGTCCCATCGCGCCGCGCACGGCTCGTTCAAGGTCGTTTCGCCGTCGCGTTAACTGTTGTGGCTTTAGCATCTTGCCTTTTCCTTTCTCGCGTGCTACAATAAGCACGGACACAATATCTTGTGGTGAGATTTGTCCCACCCGCCCCGCTCGATGCTGCAACATTGGGCGGGGCATTTTCTTTTTCGAAGCATCTCATCGTGTCGCAATTCCTCTGCGTGTCTCTGCGGTTCTCTGCGATTCTCTTCCGTTGCTGTACAGTTCCTTGCTATTCCATCGCTAGCCTCTGCTTTTCCCTTCCATGCCGTAGCAAAACCACGCCGTGCTAAACCGTCGCTCATCGTGTCATTGCCATGCCGTTGCGGCGCGGCGCATCGCAAATCCGTTGCGTTGCCTTCCAATGCTGTACAGTCCACATCATTGCCGTCGCTCTCGCTACTCTGTGCAAAGCGGTTCAGTGCCGTTGCGAGTCTCGGCGCATCGAAGCAATACCGTAGCATCACTAAGCGATTCCCTTGCTAATCCTGGCTATTCCCTGCCATAGCACATTATGGCTGTTCTCCGCTTTTCCTTTGCTTTTCCATGCTAGTCGCTGCCAAGCACCGCTCTTCCATTGCAAAACAACGCCAAGCTTTGCCACCGCAATGCTGTGCAAGGCGCGTCCATGCCACTCCATCGCGTTACTCGATTTCCTCCCAGCGGAATCTGCCTTTTCCACTGTTGCGCCACTGTCCAATGCCGGAAAATCTACCGTAGTCCAACCAGTCGCGCACAACGTCGATGTGGTCGTCGCACAGGCAGACCACCGTAAACTCGCACGTTGCCCCGGCGGGGATTTCCTCGCTCATTGCAAGGCTGACGCGCTCTCCCTGCGCCGTTTGCGCTCTCAGCGGGCGCTGGCACTCCTTGATCTCGCCGTCAAAGAGAATTGGAATGGTGCGCGGCTCGGGGAAAATCAGCTTGTCGATTTCCTTCTTGTAAGCCTTGATTTTGCTGCTGGACGAATCCTTGACCTTGCGCAGACCGCCGCAGGTGTCCTTGAAAAAGCCCTTGATCTGGTAGTCGTACAAAAACGGCGTACCGTCGTCCAATCGCGGAAAAATGGTCATGGACTTTTCGGCAACCGCGTCCGCTCCCAGCGCCGCAACCTCGTCCTCCACGCTCGCCGCATCCGGCGCGTGACTACCGATAAACTCGCGGTAGATATCAGGGTTCGCGGGGCTGGTGCCGAGAATCGGCTCGATAAACGTTAATTTAACTTTGAGTTCTTTCATCTTTCATTTCCTCCTGTTGTGTGTTAGTTCTCTTCGCTGGATTTCAGCAGCGAATCCACGGTAACGCCGAAGTGCTTTGCCAGTTTCTTGACTTGGCGCGGATGCGGGCGGCACACGCTCTTTTTCCAGTTTTTAATCGACGTCTGCGATACGTCGATTTCTTTTGCAAGACGGTAATTCGTCTCGCCATGCTCGGCTTGCAGTCGAGCCAGATTTTCAGGGAAACTCAATTTTTGCCCTCCTTCCTAAGTGTTGCCCCTCCAACTCCTGTGTGATAAAATGGGTTACAGAAGGGAGGTAAATTACCAGTGAAACAATTTTCTGATTTTCAAAAATCCATAAACTTCGACAAATTGAATTACGATATGTCGAAGATGGCCGATAAATCACTTTTGCAATCAAGTGATTTATTTACGCAGGAACAATACGATTTTTTGGCAAAAACAACCGCCGTCATGCTTCTGGGGCTTCTTCGCCAGTATCACGAATGGCTGAACGAAAAGAATTAACCATCGTCTCAAGGCAGTCCGAGATTGTAGTTCGGCCAACTTCTTTCTCGCCGATCAAAACTGAAACTTCCCTGATTCGCTGGCCTCGTAGTGCAAGTACAAGGTCAGCGATTTCTTTTGCCGTTGCCTCAATTTTCATCTTTCGCCCCTCCCGCATCTGCTCTTGCGGTCTGCGCGGCTTCCGATGCCGCTCTGATCTCTGCTTCGGTCACACCGTACAATCTGGTCAGCGGCCTAATGTACTTGCTTGCAATACCGTTCAGCCCGCGTTCCCAATTCGACACAGCGGAAACCCTTACGCGCAGTTTCTTCGCTACGTCTGCTTGCTTCAAACCGGCATTTTCTCGAATTCCTTTTAATTCCAAGCGTTTGCCCCTCCTTATCAAATTCAGAACTTTATATTGACAAACGCAACCAACGCCGCTATTATGTAAGTGTCAGCCAACAAAATATCGGTTATAAGTCCGCAAAACGGGAAATCCGTTGGGGGCTTGGTTTTTTGTTGCCTTAATTAAGTTCTGTAAGGCTATTATAGCCGATGTTTCATCGGCTGTCAATCGGTTATCCGGTGAAACATCGGATTTTACGCTTTGCACAATTTTTCCTTTCGCCTTTGTGAGGGTTTGTCAATGGCGCTATTTGATAAGCAAATAAAAAAATACGTCGAAGAAAACTTTTCTGAAAAAGAAAAAGCACTCGCGGAAACTGAGCGCTCTGTCCAGCGGCATTTTGCTAAAAGCCGCGAATATAGAATCATGCTGCAAGATTATCAAAAAGAGTTGCGTGAGCGAGATAATTCCATTTCTGCAAGAGAAGAAGAACTATCTAAGCGAAAAAAAGATCTGGACGAGTTCGAGGCAACTCTAAAGGCTCGAGTAAAAGAAGATGTTATGCGAGAGGCAAAGGAGGAAAAGGCGGCGTTAAAATCAGATTCCGAAAAATTGCAGGAAGAAATTAAATTCTTGTCTGCGGAAAAAGCTGGCCTTATGGCCGCGGAATACAAGATTATCGACTGGGTTTCGAGAATGGAAAAGAAAGAAAGCGAAGTTTTTGACGAAATCCTTGCCGACGCAAACAAATTTCAAAAGTTCAAACTGTCTATTGATGGGTATGAGTTTGAAAGCTACGTTGCCGATCTGCTTATAAAAAACGGCTATGAGAAGGTCGAGGTAACAAAAAAGTCGCAGGATTTCGGAGCAGATATTCTTGCCGAGAAAACAGATGTGCGATATGCGTTTCAATGCAAATACTACTCAGGACAAGTTGGAATTGAAGCGGTGCAGCAAATTTACGCAGCAAAAGAGCATTACGATTCTCATGTTGCAGTTGTCGTTACAAACAGCGTGTATACAAAAGCCGCTAAGATTTTGGCAGAAGAATTAAACGTAGTCCTGTGGGACTGCGAAGACCTTACGGTTTTGTCACAAAACAAGGATATATAATTATGCCTAAGAAATTAGATAGTGTAAGCCTTAACACAAGTTGCGTAAATTTAATTGTAAATTACTGTGAAAAAGCGGATATAAGCGAAGCGGCGTTTTCGAGAAAATTCAAGAAAAATAACGGTTGGGTAACTGACTTGCGCAGAAGCAAAAATTTGAATTTGCCGTCAAAAGAACTTGCTGTGCAAATGTGCTTGACGCTCAACGTCTCCCCCGACGACATTCTCCTCCACGAGGGCAGCACCCCGGAAGAAACCGCAAAGTGCTTAGAGGATATTGAGACGGTGCGGAAACTGGTCGAGGCCGAGGGCACGAAAAAAGCCCCCGCCACAGAGGGCGAGGGCTATACAGTTGCGAAAGACGCTTTATTAAATTTTATCCGCAATACCAATGACCGCGCCGCATTGCTCGCTGTAATGGATGAGGTCAACAAGAAATTGCAGGAGATAGGATAATGGATACTTTTTATGCGAGTAACCCAAATGACGCTCACGAGACAAACGCGAAGCTGAGAGATTGGGAACAGGCGCAAGCGGAAAAGGCTAAAAAGGAAAAGCAGGAAAAGACGAGATTTATTGTTACCGCGTCTCTTTCTGGCATAGCGGCTCTTGCCGCTGTTGCAGGAGTGATAGTTCAGCTTGTTTCAGCGCGATAAGGGTATCCAGCTTGCCGGAAATCTCCTTCATTCCGCACAGAATGTCGGTTGACTGGCAAGTCTGTGTGATACTGTCATGCACCAGCTTATCCAAATATGACGAATAGTCTCTGCTCATAGTACGCTCCTTTCTTTTAATTTCGAAAATATTTCTGCGCAATCCGCAGGGGTTAACTGGTCTATCATTTCAAGGATTTGTTTGCGCAAGCTCTCAAGGCAATTCTGATCGTTCTTGTTGCTTTTATTTCCTTTCCGCGTAATCTGTTCTTTTATTGTATCATTTTTCACGTCATTACACAACATTTTGTGTCCCTCCAAATAAATTATAGTAACGGGGCTATATGTCGATTATTGCACAAGCGTGCAACAGAAAATACAAAACTAAGAGGTGGCGTGCCAAATGGCGAAGAGCAAAATCCCCGGCCTGTCATTTAGTTGGAAGCGTGCGCTCGGAATCACGAAAATGAAAAGGAGAATTTCAAAAACAACAGGGATCCCAACGACCAAAGCAGGGCGGCAAAGAAAACTTGGCAAGCTCCTTGGTATGAAGTAAGTGATAAGCCCTCGCCGCCTCTGCAACAACGGCGAGGGCTTTTTGCAGCCAGCGGGGAGCGGTCGCCGCTGCTTGTCTTGACCTTACTCCGCTTTACTTGACTACTTCAATACCTAAACCTTGCAATAAGACAGCGCTCGACGTGGTTCGACAAGCCGTCATCTTGCGACTTCGCGGCGCGAAAACCGAAGAAATTAAGGTGATGTAAATGAACATTCAAGAAGCGTGCAGAATCCGTAAAGAAGAACTGAAACTAACATATCAGGACATTTCCGATGCTTCCGGCGTGCCGCTGTCCACCGTCCAGAACTATTTTTCTAAATTGTCAAAAGCTCCCTCTTTTTATACCGTCGTTTTAATCTGTAAATCTCTCGGAGTTTCGATCGATAAGACGTGTGAAATCATAGAACATTTGACGCCGACCGAGGAAACCTTGCAAGCTCGGAACGATGAGTTGGAACGCCATGTTGACGCGAAAGCAGACATGATCGAGATCATGCGGCGCGGCGTGCGTATCCGCAACGTTGTTATTGCTATAATGTTTGTTATCATTGCTATGCTTGCTGTGTGGTGCGTGTACATTGATTTTCATTGTATAGATTACGGATTTTGGAGGGGGATTTGATGAAAATACCGAAAGCAAAACTGCTGCCATCGGGCAACTGGAATGTCAGCGTCATGGTAGACAGAAAGCGCGTGTCCGTCACAGCACCTACTAAAAGGCAGGCGGAAAATGAAGCTGCCGCGTTGAAGTCCGGCGCGAAGTCTGCCGCTCGTACGTCTGAGCGCACGGTTGGTGATGCTATCGACCGATATATTGACAGCAAGGACGCGATACTCTCCCCCTCCACCGTTAACGGGTACAGGAAACTCCGCAAGGTGGTTTTCCCGGAGCTAATGGGCCTTAAGTGCTCTGCGTTGACGCAGGATCGCGTGCAGCGTGCCGTGAATAAGATGGCGCGGGAAAAGTCTCCTAAGTACGTCCGCAACGCTTACGGCCTGTTTACTGCGGCGATGACAGAGGAATTTCCGGATAAAGTGTTCCGTATATCTCTCCCTCAGAAGGAAGCACCTAAAATCAAAATCCCTACCATGGACGAGATCAGAATTCTACACGAAGACTGCAAGGGCACGGGCTTTGAATTGCCTTTTCTTCTGGCTGTCTGGCTCGGTCTCCGTACATCGGAGATCAGAGGTCTAACATGGGATTGCCTTGACGGCGATATTCTGACGATCAAGCAAGCAATGGTAGACGGTGAGGATGGCCCGCAGCTCAAGCAGCCTAAGACCTACAGCGGAAACAGAAAGCTAAAAGTGCCTCCGTATATTATGGGGCTGCTTGACGAAACACCGCACACAGACGAGTATATTGTCCACGCAACCAGAAATGTCCTGTATAAGCATCTGCAACGCGCGTGTGACCGCTGCGGAGTTCAGCCGTTCCGTTTCCACGACCTCCGCCATGTAAACGCGTCGGTCATGCTCAGGCTCAATGTCCCCGACAAGTACGCAATGGAGCGCATGGGGCACTCTACAAACAACATGCTTAAAAACGTATATCAGCACACCATGGATGATAAAGCCGTAGCAGTGGCAGATGCCGTTGACGGCTTTTTTGAATCCGAATTTCATCTGTAATTTCATCTGCAATTCATCTGCAAAAACGCTGTTTTAAGCGCACTTAACTTGCAAATATCGCAAGTAATGCGTAAACAGGTAAGCCAGAAAACCCTTGCAAATACAAGAAAAACCCCGCAGCCGTTGAAACTGCGAGGTTTTTTCATTGGTGGAGGCGGCGGGAGTCGAACCCGCAACCAAATCCGCAAAAGCATTGATATTTCAATGTTTTTTGACACGCATCTGTAATTCCATCTGCAATTTATTTTTCCAGTTTGCGCATGACGCTATTATAAACGCGCTCGTTCACGATTTTCAAACTGTCCATTAGCTCGTCCATGATTTCCCACGCCTTGTTCGGTGGAACGTCTGCCACCGCGCGCAGAAAATCGCTGTCGCCGTATGTTTCGACGCTAACCGGCGCAGGCGCCGCGGAGTATGCCATTGGCAAAGCTCTCTCTTTGCTGCCGCTTTGCTGGTCACGAATGGCATACAGCACGGCAAGGCGCTCATAGTTTTTCCAGCTTGATTCCTCTGTTTCAAGGCGAGCTATCCAGCGTTTGACCTCATTCTCGTCGACCATAGGGGCGCACCCCCTTTAGCCCTCAATCGTGTCCATGCAGCGCTGGATAGCTCTGCGGATGCTTTCGTCGTCGGCGTTGTCCAGCATTTCCTGCAACTGGCGTTTCATGTTGTCGATGCCGCCGTCGCGGGAATAGTGGCCGCGCACATAATGCGTGCCGCGTCTTGCATTGGACATATCGCGGTCATAAGCGCCGCGCATACCCGACTGCCAATCTCCGTCGCGGGAATAGCCGCCGTCTTCCATCATCTCGATCTTATCGATGTTCTTGATGGTGGCCGTCAGCTTGTGCGCAATTTCGAGGTCGCCCGCGCCAAGCTCGCCCTTGCGTGCCAGCTCGTCGAGTTCGTCGCACAGCATATTGCGCAGATCATACATTGCTTTCTTGCTCATGTCCATTCTCCTTTCACGCGATTCTCTCAACCGTCAGGTTCGAGTTGGCGAAGTTGACGGCCTGAGTGCTGGTGTTTTCCATTGCGACCGTCAGGCAGCAGCCTTTCGGGACGCAGACCTGCGCGGAAACATAAATGTTAAAGTAGTTCTCTACCGCCGCAGGCGTGACAGTCGCCGTTGCACTGGTCAGCGGCTCTCCGTTGATGGCAAGCGCTGCCGTGATGGCCTCGACCGTGCCTCCGGTGGGAATAGCGATGTTGCCGCCAAAGGAGACCCTAAACAGGGCGCGGTTTTGATTGGTGAGGCCGCGCAGCGTGACAATGCCTGCGCCCTGGCGATGCACGATACAGGGCTTGCTATTGACCGCCGTTTCGGTCAGGGGAACGTTCTGACCTGCGGCTACGCTCACAATATTTGCGTTTGTGTACTCTGCCAAAATAATCAGTCCTTTCATATGCCTCGAAATCGAGGCAATTAAAATACAGCGGCGAGGCAATAGCCCCGCCGCGTTGTCGTAGTATCGGCACGGGGCCGACCATTTTGTTGACGTCAACAAAATCGTCAACAAAAAGCTATGCTATGAAGTTTTCAGCAGCCGCAACAGGCAAACTGGTTGCAGCAATAGGGGTTCTGCACCGTGTAGGCCGGAATGGGAGAGGGGCGCAGCTGCGAGACCAGATAGCTGTTCTGCGCCGCCTGACTTGCCGCCAGCTTCAAGCCCTGGTTCTCGGCCTGAAGGTCAGAGAGCTTGCTCTGCGTCAGGAAGTCGAGGATGGCGCGGCTGTTCTGGTTGTTCGCGTCAATGATGTCGCGTGTGGCGTTCTGCACGGTGTTGCGCGTGTCGCACGCCTGCGCCGCCATGTCGTAGCGCACCTGGGCGATAGCTGCACGGTTTTCGCAGCAACAATTAGCGGACTGCATCTGCATGGCGTTGAGCTGCTGCATCAGCGCCGCTTGCTGATTGCTGCGGGACAGCTCAGCCTGTGCAAAGCCGTTCGCCATTGCCATATTAGTGCCGTTGACAAGCTGTGCCTGCTGGTAGAAGCCGTCACAAAGCCCCTGATTTACACTCTCGATCTTGCGCTCGACATTGGCAAAATCAGAGGTCAGCACATAGCCGTCGACCACGCCGCCGGAATTGCCGTTGTTGCCCCAGCCGTTGCCGCCCCATCCGCAGAACACAAACAGGAAAAGAATGATGATCCACCACGCGCCATCGCCGCCAAAACCGAATCCGCCGCCATTGTTGGCAGGCGCAACAGGCATCGTCATGGTAGGCATACCATCGGAAAGAGACATAGTATCACTCCTTTTAATTAAAGTCAGTTTTATCTAAATCGTGGCCACGATAAAGAATTAAAGAAAACGCTATAAATACTTAATTATTGCATCAGGCTTTGAAACTGCTTCGCCATCTGCTGAAGCTGGTTGAGCTGTTGCTGGTTCAGCTTACCGCTTTGCAAAAGTTTTTCGACCTCCGCTTTGGGGTCGCCATGAAAATTTGCCTTGAATTGCTGGAACTGCTTCATCATCTGGGCAAAGTTGCCCATCGGCATCTGCCCGCCGCCCAGCGCAGTCATAAACGGATTACTCATCGTCCTCGTCCTCCTCAACCTTGCGCTTTTTCTTGCTCTTTATTTCGCCCACAAGCGCTGCCAGAGCGTCAAACTCTTTTCGGGTGACAAATTCCACGCCCTTTTCCTGCGGCGCTGTGCGGGGCGTTTCTGCGCGCTCTACAAGGTCGTAAATTTTAAGCGTCGGCTTTCCGCTTGCATCCGCCTGCTTGAGATACACAGTCGGCGCGGTAGAATCCCACAGCGCCACAGCGGAGTTGGGCGCGATGAGATAACCTCTTGCCTCCTGCTCGCTGCTCACCCACTGCACGCCGCCCTGCGCGATGGGGTTTTGCTGCACTGGCTGCGATATAGGCTGCTGCATGGGCGGCATCTGTGGCTGCTGCATCTGTCGCATCTGCATGAGGTTGTCCGGCATCGGCTGCGGATAATAGGGATTGAAATAGGGATATGCCATGTTCATTCCTCCGTTTCTTTGACCCAGTAATAAAGCGGGATTTCGTTCTCGCTGCGCCCGTTTGGATTTGGATTAAAATAGCTATACATGGAAAAGCTCCGCGAAATAGACGTAAGTGCGCAGCTCGTCAGGGTCGGGGAACAGCGCAAGAATGTCCATTGCCATCTGCTCAGTAAATCCCAAAGCTAAAAGTCGGTCATACATCGCCGCACCTCCTTTGTTATTTCCATATTACAAAAAAGCGAGCGCTAAAAAGCGCCCGTGAAATGCCCGTATTCTGCACCAAAACTGCCCAAAAAATATTTTACACTGAAATCAGGTTAAACCTATTGACAATAGGTTTAACCTATGGTATACTTTAGGTGCAGTAAAGGAAAGGGGATCACAAACATGAAGAAGTTCGCTAACATGAAAAGATGGTTTCAGATCGAGAAAAAAATGGAACTTAACGAGCGCTATCACTGCCAGAGACTGGATGCGTTCGGTGAAATCATCGGCGAAACCGAAAATGCCTATAAGCTGTCTGTTGAGGCTCTTTTCATGAGCGGCGAAAAGAATGTGGTGATTTGGTGCCCCAAGTCCTGCGTTGAAAACGTTGTCGAGGCGTAAAGGAGAAAATATTATGAAAACTATTTTGATGGACACTTACAAAATCATGGGGGAAAACGCAGAGGCCGCTGCTGATTATATCAACGATCAGGAATCCCGAATGATTTCCGCTGGTGCGGCAAATGAGTATTTCAGCGAAGACTACCATGAAAATATGAATCGCTTCAAAGCCGAAGCCGCCGAGAAGTTCGGCGTTGCCATCGAGAACCTGTTTTAAGCCATGCCGGATAGTGAAGCAAAGCGCCATTGGATGGTGCAGAACACCACTTTCATCGGTCTGAAATTGAATAACAAGACAGATGCCGATATTCTGGCCGCGCTGGAAGGGAAAGCGAAGCAGTCTGAAATCAAGCGCCTGGTGCGGCTGGGTTTGGAGGCGGAGAAGAAATGAAACTGGAACGCACAAGGCAAATTGGGAACAAGCGGCAGGCCGCGGCATTTCCCGTCGTCAGCTGATCCTTGGCCTTTTGGGAAAAGAACTGAAAAAGCACCGACGATTAGTCGGTGCTTTTTTCTTGTCCATCTGCAATTTTTGCATACGCCCTTCGACGCATTTTAGCCAATCCATCGATGCTGACGTGCAGCATATCCGCCACCTGCACGCAGCTTTTCCGTCGCACATCGCACTCGATGATACATGCCGCCTCGTCCTGTGGCAGCTCAAAGGATAAGATATATTCGACGGCTCGCCGGGGAGCCATCGCGGATAACTCCGCCCGGATACGCTTGTGCTGACTGTCCATGCCCCGTGTGGGACGTTGCAGAGCGCTTGCGCGTGGCTTTCGCCGCCCGTGCTCCTTCCTTATTTTTTCGATCGATCCAACATAACGATAACTTCCTGCCGCGTGATAAATCTCTGCGGTGCGCTGCCGTCCGTGATACCCGCAGCCTTTGCCGCCGCCCAATCCTTCGCCGCCCACGAAGAGACGGGCTTGGTGCCGAGCTGCGCAAGGTAAGCGTCCATCATCTTGCTAAACGTTGCCTGATCCATGTACTCCTCCATTTCCGGCGGATACTTGCCCGCCAAAATCATGCTCCCTGTGTATCGCATATGGCCGTCCCACTGGAAATGCGGCTTGTCCGGGAATTTTTTCCAGTCCCCGCCCCACGAAAAGCCGACCTGCTTGCCGATCTGACCGCAGCGGGCGAAGAACGACGGATCGTCGTACTCATGTCCCTTGACGTTTTTGCAGATGTCGAACGCCAGCCCAGCCTTGACGCCGTGGAACGTCGGGCGCGTCGCGGTCTTTGCCGCGTAGCCGTTCGCGGCAAGATAGCGCTGGTACTCGTCATCCCTGACCGTCTCCGTCACAAGAACAGGCAAGCCAGCCTGCTTGCAAAGATCGAGGAAAATGACACAGTTTGCGCGCACGTCCGCCCGCAGGTCGGCGATATCCTTACTGTGATACATCGCCGTTCTCCTGATTAAGTTGCTTGACAAAGTAGAACGTGATGACCATCGTGTAGATGTTGAGGAAATTCTCGGGGATGGCCTCCTTGACCGTCAGCACGCAGAATGTGACTGTCAGCGCAATCGTCACGAGCGACTTTACGCTCAAAAGGTTCGCAAATCTCTTGTTCAGTAATTCGTTATTCATAGTGTCGTTTCGTCCTTTCTGAAAATCTTGATGCCCGCCACCACGACGAGCTCTGTCGTCCATGCCTTGAACCAGCGTTCCGTCAGTACGTCCGGCGGCGGCACGCCGAGCGCCGTCATGGTGAGCGACGCCACGGTGTACCACGTCAGGCTAATAATGGCGATGGATATGTACCTGTCCCGCTTCTTCATCCTGCCCCAGTGCTCCCGCGCCGCCGCCCACGCCTTTCTCACGTCCTGACCTCCCACTCGTCGATCTCGGACTTGATTTTGTCGATAAAGCTATTTCCGTTGAGCGCCTTGTATCCCCTGTAGAGGTACAAAAAGTCCTCAAGCTCGTACTGCCGGATGAATTTGTCCTCTCTGTGCCGGTAGTATGTATGCAGCATGTCGTGCCGCAGCTCGCATTTGAGCGCGTCGGTCAGTTTGTCCAGCCCGAGCAGCTTGTGCCGCACGGGTTTAATGATGAGCGCCAGCGCCCCGAGGATGACCGTCACCTCGGAGCACAGCGCCGCGACCCTTGCCAAATCCCTCATATCCCGCTCCATTTCTCCTTTACTCTTCGATTTTCACCCCATACCGCTCAAACATTGCACGGATGGTGGGATTGCGCAGCAGCTTTTTGCGCTGGCCTTTGTTAAGGTCGTCGTAGACCGCTTGCAGTGCGGTCTTGACCTCCGCGTTGTACGCGATGACGCGCTTCCTCAGCTCACTCATGCCGTCACCCCGCTTAACAGTGCCTCCATCGCCTCACGCAGCTCAGCGTTGTCCTTTTCCAGCGCGGCAATGCGTTCCTCTGGCGAGGGTTCAGGCGTTGGTGCTTCTGCCGCCAGCTTCTCCAGTTCCGCGATTTCTTCGGCGGTCATATCGCGGTAGATGCCGTTTTCGTAAATTTTCATGCTTTTACCCCCCAGAACTTAAAGTTACTTCCTGCGAGCAAACCAGTATCAAAAATCGTGAAGGAAACACCGCGCATAGGGAATTGAAAGACATCATCACCAGTAGTAATCGGAGACCATGTGTTGACGGTAGTTCTGCAACCCCCATTTTGTTTTACATTGCCCGAATTAAACGCAGTAACAGCAACAGAATTTATCCCATCTGCACGCAGGAACTCCGAATAAACCGTAAATGTTTGCGTATTGCGGAGAATCTGTTCATAGAGAAGATAATTGGCATTCCATCCATATGGACTATCGTTGCAAATCAGTGTGCAATGATGATTGTTTGTATCGTTAAAGAGGGGCTTGCCGATAATCAACACACCTTTCAGTGACAACGGATTCCCGTGAACATCTTGCGTAAATTTCATAACCATTTTTTCGGTCGTGTCTTCCGTGGTTGTAATCTCGCCGATTTCCACCCATTCGCGTTCTCCGCCCCCCGCCATATCCGCCGGCTCCCACTTGGTCGGCTTGCCGGTCTCGTCCACCGCCGTGATTTTGGCGATTTGCCCGACCGTCGCGCCAGTGATGCCAAGGGAGAGGTCGGCGGCAGCGTCTTCGCCGTCCTTGATTTGGGCGATCTCCACGCCGTCAGCGGTGATGCTTGTGATCTTGCCTGTTTTAGTTGCCGCGATTTTCGGTGTGTGACCATCCTTGCCGGGTTCTCCATCCTTGCCTGGAGCGCCCGGTTCGCCATCTTTACCGGGCTTGCCTTCCAGGTCGGCAACGGCAATCAGGTTTTCCCACGTCACGCCGTCGGTGCTGTACTGGATGTAGCCGCCGTCCACCCGCATTTCTACGCTGCCGCCGCCCAAGCCTGTTCTTGCCGCCTCGTTGATGGCCGCGACAAGGTTTTCCTTGTCCTTGGTGGTCAACTTGTTAAGGTCGCCGATCTGGCGCTTGATTTCGTCAAACCATGCCCTCGCGGGGTCTTCGGGCGGCTCAGTCATCCCGTCCGCGCTTTTGGATGCGACCACCAACGTCTCCCACGTCTGCGACTTTGCAATGGTGTCGCCGACGTAATAGATCAGCTCCAAACTGCCGACCTCCGCCGTCGCAACGTCCGCCGCGCGCACGTCCCATACAAGATCAGCACCGTCTACGTTGACTACGGCAGGGTAAGCCTTGCCCCTCTGCACGACCACTAACTCAAAGCGACCCTTTCCGTAAAGTTTGGCGTACTTCTCTGCGATTTCTGGCCACACGACGAGCACGGCGTTGTTTTCGCCCTGCTTGCCGAGCGGGATGCGCATGGCATCACGCACAATGACTGTCCTCACGGTATCACCGCCTTTCTTACTTTTCTGCGCTGCTCGTGTCCACGCCGTACATCTTGAGGATGGGCGCAACTCTTTCGTTGCGCAGAATTTTCTTCTGCTGGCCATGATTCAGCTCGTCGAAAAACGTTTGCAGCGCGTTCCGTGTCTCCGCGACGTGCTCGCGGGCACGCTCGGTGTAGGTTTTCTTCATCTCACTTCTCCTCCATCAGCAGGATTTTTGCCGCCGTCTCCGCGTCGGCAAGCTGCGCTCTCAGCGTCTCTGCCTCCGTTGTCTTGCCCATCTTGATGCTCACCGTGCCGTCGCGGTGGTCGGTGATCGCACCGCTGACGCAATACTCGCTGTTGTCCCACTCCTCGATGTGTTCCTCGGTCTGGCCGGTGGGCGCGCCGCTCTCGTCCAGCACGGGGACGGTGCTGCGCTGCACGATCGTCCACGGGGTATTGTCCGGCAGCAGTGCCGCCGCCTCCGCGCTGGTCATGTGCAGGCGGATGGTCTTGGTGTCACGCCCGGCCCACTCATAGTCTGTTCCGCTGTAAGTTACCTCTGCGGGGTATTCTGTGCTGTTTACCTTGATGTAAATTGCCAAGGATATCGCTCCCTTCGTGTCATTTTACTTTGTGGCCGTTGTTGTTCAGCCAACTCAATAGCGCCCCAGAAGGCATTTGCCTAAACGTGATTGTCTGGTAATCTGCGAGTTCCCACTTGGCGGTACTGAAATTAAAAACGCTCTCAGTCCTATCTCCGGTTTTACTCGTATAGTATTGAAGCATTTGAGCGTCCTCGTTGGCGTCATATTCCTGCGTGATGCCGTAGTATGTTGCTTGAATACCGTGAACCTTGCACGAAAACTCTGCGACAAACTCGGAATTACTCAGCTCGGTGAGGGTATCGTCGAGCTTCCATGTAAGCGCTTCTGTCTCAAACAGAATATCCACACCCGTTCCGTTGACCAGTGCTCGCCCGCCCTTGATATCAACGGCTGTGCCGTTGACCAGTGCGCGCCCGCCCTGGACACTGTAGGTCGTGCCGTCGATCAGTGCGGCGTGCGTCTTGTCCGTCGGTGTCGGTGTCGGCTCTGGCTCGGGGTCAGGCGGTTTCGGCTCAGGCTCCGGTTCCGGGTCGGGTGTGCTTCCCGCTTCATAGTCCACAATGAGGTCTGCGCCGTAAAAGCGCATGAAATACGGGTTGTTCGTGTACCACCCGCCGCGCTGGGCAAAGAGCTTGATCTTCGCGCCGCCCAGCTGCGCGCGTGTTACGTCTGTTGCTGTGACCTCGGCGACAGACGCCATCTGGCCAAATGCGTAGTCGCTGGATTCCGCGAGCACGCTCTGCCCAGACAACAGGCTTACTCTCGTGATGCTGATGCGTTTTGTGTTTTCTGTCTCCGCGTCGCCCTTTGCCCGGAGCGTGACCTTTTTGATGGTCGCGCCCGCCGGAATGGACGATGTATCAAACCGATAGGTCACATACGTCTGTGCCTGTTTGCCCCATGTGAGGTAGATTTCCGTGTATGTCGTGTTGGTCGACCCTTTGCCAATGGGCTTTGTCAGCGGCGCGTCGGCGTCCACGCTGTCGTATGTGCTCTCCTCTGCTACTACCTGCGAGGGGTGCAGTGTAATCGTTGCCATGCCGTCCCCTCCTTAGCTGCTGTAGTACCAGTTGATCGCGTTGTTTTCCGTCGGCGTGGTCTTGGTTGCTACCAGCGTCTGCTTGGTGATGTTGCCGGACGCGATGTAGTCGCTGCCGCGCGTTGCCGCTGTTGCGCCACCAGTGCCATCGCCTTTGAGCAGCGCAGTGGTCTTAGGTAAGTCCGCACTGGATACAGTTACTGCTCCAGTTTTGCCATTGACGCTCGTGACCGGATACGGAGGAGGATTGCTATCGCTGTACTGCTTAACATTGTCCACGTTGCCGAGGCCTATATCTCCCTTTACAAGGCTCACCGCGCCTGTCTTGCTGTTGACACTTGTAACCGGTGCACTCTGCAAAGCACTGTCAGCCTTGCCCAAACTCATCTTCACGTCGCTTGCAAGGTCGGATTTTGCGACTGTTGATTTGAATGCCAGCGTGCCGAGGTCACCCAGCCACTTTGCAATCTTGCCAAACAGCACCGAGAACTTTTCCCCCGTTGCGATGTTTACGCGGGACGAAGCCTTGGAAAAAGCCGCCGTCACGTTGCTGCCGTCGCCAGTCTTGTTGAGCTTATTGGCGAGCGCCGAGTACACGCCGCCAGACTGTACGGGATTCGCGCTGCCCTGCGTAGGCGTTGCGTCAGTAGTTACCTTGACGTCCTTGATAGCATTGTCAACGTATGCAAAGATGTCCTGGTGCTTGTTGTTAGGGTCATACACGGAAGACTGCATATCACCCGTGCCGGAGCCGGACGCGCCACGGCAGTATCCTGCGTCATAGCTCGTGCCGTCGGAGAGGGAGACGATCATGTGATAGTCGCTCTGCCGGATGGTGATGCCCGTAATGGTAGGCGCGTTATCGCCCTTGTCCCCCTGCTTGAGCACAAGGTTAAGCGTCTGATTGGGCGCAGTGCCTGTGATCGTTGCGCTCGCAACCGCGCCAGAGGTAACAGTGCCGATTTTAAGTGTGTTGGCAGGGCCAGCGGGGCCTTGCACGCCCTGCTTGCCTTGCGGCCCTTGGATACCCTGCGCTCCCTGCTTACCGTCTGTGCCGGGGTCGCCCTTTGCACCGGGCGTACCCTGTGCGCCCCTGTCTCCCTTGGGGATACCAAGCGTCAGCGTGCCGGTATTGGGGTCAAAGGTGGCCGTTGCCTGACTACCTGTGGGGAGCGTCTTGGTAGAGACGCGCAGCACGTTAAACGTCAGAAATTCTAGCAATGTCTTCCCTTTAAGCTTTTTCGCCGCGCCCTGCTGCTGCAAAACAAACAGGTCATCGTCAGTAATCTGCAACGCTTGTGTGAGGTCGTTAATTGCTTTGTCCGCCATCCGTTACCTCCGTTTCTGCCAACTTTTTGTGTTCCACGTCCTGCGCGAGGATTGCATACGCCCTGCGCAACTCGTTGCGTACCGCATACATTTTATCAACCTCCGACGTTGAGATCGTGACCGTATCCAGCACGTCAAAAGCCGTGCGCATTGCCTGCATTGCCTGTTTTTCCATGTTCTATCCTCCTCTCCCCCATGTTGTCCCGCCGAGGCATACCCAGATATCGCCCAGCCGCCAGCGGTCTGTGTACATCCACACATCGCCGGGGAGAAACTGAGCGCCGTTTGACATCAAAATCCCAGAGCTTGTGTCCTCCACCCACACGGCATACAGCGTGTAGCCCGTGCCGGGGTACGCCGTCGCGCCGCTGTATAGCACGATCTTGCTGCCCGCGCCATAGAGCGTGCCCGAGCCGTCCGCGTTGAGCGTCCACCCGGCAAAAACAAAGCCGTTTTTTACCGGGACGGTGCTCGGCAAGTAGAAATTGACATACCCGTTGTTATTGGATTCGTTGCCATGCTGCGTCGCTGGCGCGCCGCTGCCGCCTGTTGCGTCAAAGTTGATGTAGGCGTAATACGTCTGTGTCGGCTGCGGCGGCGATACCGAGGCCGTCGTAAAATTGCCGTTTTGCTCAAAGCTGTCTCCGCCGAATCCTCCCGTAACGCGGTATTGAAGCCAAGCAAACCACGAGTAAAAAGTGCCGGGAGACAGCCCGGTGATGACGCCGGAAAACGTGTTATAGCCGCCGCTCGTCTGCGGCGATGTGAAATAATAATCACCGACGCCCGTGATGGAGACGCGAATGCGTCGGGCGTAAGCATAGCTTTCGTCTCCGCCGGAAAATTCTCCGCTGACGGTTGCTTTCGTCCCGTCGTTTGGGTCCGGCGTAATCGTTACCCATAAACTAGCCATATCACTGCCTCAGTTGCACGTAGATTTGCCCCGCAACGCCCGCGCCGGACGGCGCACCGTAGCCGTAGCTTGCCGTAGCGAGGCACAGCGCCGCCGCGCCCAGCTGCACGCGCCCGGACTGTACGGTGATGCTTCCGCCCGTCCCGGCAGAAAGAAACAGGTTGCCCGCCGACTGGATTTGGATACCGCCTTGCGAAGTGAGCAGCCCAAGGCCTACGCCGGTCGTCGTGTACGACAGGGCAATACCGCCGACGGTACTGCCCCCGCCGTCTTTTAATGCGACCTGATTGCCTCGCAGCGTGGATGCCTCCACGCCCAGCGCATAGATGTAATCCGTCGTGACCACGCCGTTGATGATTTGCGTCACGCCCTGCTCGGTCTGGAAACCGCTGTTGTTGGTGAGCTGGCTTGTCATCGTCGGGATTTGGCTCGTCTGTGCCACCCCGCTCGGGAGCTGCCCGATGGTCAGCGCGCCGTCGATGTTGACGGATTTCACGTGCAGGTCAAACGTCTGCGAGCTTAGCTCCGCACCGTTTGCCATGAGCTTAAAGGTCGTCCCGTCTGCTCCGCTGCTTGCGCTCATCGTGATGCCCTTTAGGCTTTGGTCAATCATGCTCTGCGCGCTTTTGCCGTCGATCTTGTCGGACACTTCACTGCGGATTCCGTCAATGGACGTGGACAGGGACGTTACCCGCCCGTCGATGCCCTCGACCTTGAGCATGATCTCCTCGCTGGTCTTGGTGATAGTTGAGCGTGTTTCGGCAATCTTGCGGTTGAACTCCTGTGTGATGTACCCCTCAGCCGGGTATTCGTCTTCCATCTCTGCTTCTCCGGGAGAAGAAATACCCGCGTATCCGCGCCCATCATCAGAAAGTTTAGACAGCGGCGAATAAATGCCACCAACCGTCACGCCGTCGCCCAGCTCTGCCGCTGGATCGATGTTTGCTGCGCCTGCTTCGTACGCCTTATACTGGTAGCCTTTCATGGTTTGCAGCAAAGCATTTACCATTGGCTGCGTAGCGTGAGGGCAACTTGCAATGACCTCCATGCCGGTATCATCGCCCGCCGTCAAGCTGTTCTCATCGTCCACAAGCAGCGTCACACGGGAAATAGGCTTGTATCTGCCATTGTCGGAAAAACTCGTAATGTCTCCACCGACATAATATTTATCAGACAAGAATCCTCACCCCTCCAAACGTGATAGCGCTGCCGGTCTCCGTAATGAGATAGTTCGTCTCGGTAGGCATAGACAACAGAGGGATAAGCAATAGTTTCCCTGCATCGGTGATAATCCAGTTGCCGCCGTGCGCCGCAGCGATAAAGCATAGCTCATTGCGGATAGTGTAGTCGTTTGCAGGATAGTCGATGGTATATGAGCTATTGAGCGCTGTGCGGCTGTCAAGCTCCACGCCCATCAACTGGCAAAAGATGTTTACAGCGTCAGGCATAGTCATCGGAAATTTAAGTGACTGGTCTGGCTCCCACACAACGTCAGCCTTTCTCATAGCGTCGTATGCTTCGAGTTCCCAATAATCCCCATCGCAGGAACGGCGGTTGGTAAAAAACACGCCTTTGGAAATCCAGTCTGTCGCCTGACTGCCATTAACAAGTCTGAGATAACGCTTGATCGTTGCGGCGCGCGGTACGTTGTCCGCATACAGTGCCAGTTTTAATGTTGCGCAGCAGGCGTTTCCAATGCCGAATTCTTCAAACAACTGCGATTCGACAGAATGCGACACTTCCGCGTCTTTACCATATTCCGTCCCAGCAACGTCAAATTTGTACTCTCGTTCTGTTCCGGGCTTGTGGAGCAGCTCGCGCCACAGCGCACTTGTTGTCTGCCCCATATCACACCTCGATCAAATTAAACGTCGCGCCGCCCCACACCTCGTTATCGTCTGCCGCTTCTTCAAGCGTGCATTCCATCGATGAGCAGTAAAACGTGCTGGTTCTCACGCCGTGCAAGTCAAGATACTTGACCGTGCACGTTGTCTTATTGAGGTCATCATCGAGTTTTGCCAGCTTATCGCGAGGCATAGAGCGCGTTGTATAACTCAGTTTCCGCTTGGTGGTGATCTTGTCGCGCCGCATCTTGCCATCTTTGGTACGGGTGGTCTTGTCGCTGTCGAGATCGTTTCTGCTCCACCCATACCCCTTAGTTGCGATTGCGGACGAGTAGTCCGTGCCGTTGATAATAAGGACTTCCATGTTGACCCCCTTAGTACAGCAACACGGGCTTACCTGCCGCGCGTGTCATGTTGTTGATGTTCTTCACGGTGCTGCGTGCGATCTCCTTACCGTCGAGCTGCACCACAACCGTGGTTGTGCCGCCGCCCGATTCTGCCATTGCCTGCTTAAATGCATCGACCATCGTAGCAAGTGGCGTTTCGATGTTCGTTCCGCTCTTCTGGTCGCCCAGTACGGCGAGAAATTCCTTGTTAGGAGGAATGACTGCGCCGGTTGCCAGACGCGGAAGATGTACTTCGGAAAGCGAGGAAAGATGCCCTCCGATGCTTTTGCCGCCAACACCCGGAACCCAGCTCGGGACGGTAAACTTAATTGTGTTGATCTTGCTGATAAGCCAATTTAATCCCTTGATAATGGCGTTCACCGCGCTCTCAGCAATAATGACGATGCTGTTCCAGATGCCTTTAAATACCTTTTTGACACCATCCCATGCAGAATTCCAGTCACCAGTGAACACGCCCTTGATAAACTGGATAATGCCCCCAAGGATGTTATCTTTAAGGTTTCTCGCAAACTCGGTTAGATTGCCAGTCAGCGCAAGCACAGCGGTAACTACCGTAGCAATTCCCGCAATCACAAGTGGGATGACACTGCCGGTTAAAAAGAAAAACCCCAACCCCGTTGCCACAATGCCAGCGATCAGTAGCAGCGTATTTTGAAGATTTGCACCGTTATCACAAATGTCCTTGAACGCTGTGATAATCATTGCTGCGCCAGCTACTACAAGGCCGATGCCCGCACCGACTTTGCCGAATGCGATTGCAAGCCCCCCTGCAAGCGCCGCTGTGCCTGCAAGCATTTCGAGCAAATTCCCCCAGTTAACGCCGTTATTCCATGCGTCGGATAAGCCGTCCCACAGAAGAATCAATCCTCCAACAGCGATGAGGATGCCGCCGAGTTTTTGCAGAATAGTTCCAAGCACACCCGGCAAGCTGCTGCTGATTTTCCACAGCGCTAATCCTGCCGCAATGAGCATAACTGCATCAGCAATTTTCTTTAAGCGGTCGCTGATGTCATCCATGTAGCTAAAGTCTGGAGTGATTGCGTCGGCGGATGCGCCTCCGCCCGCATCGTTTGCGGTATCGGTGGAAATCTGGTTGATTTCATCAAACGCCGCAAGCTGACTTGCCGCTTTTTTCGCGGCACTTCCCGTTCCCTTTAATGCGCTGGTCTCTTTGTTCAGCGCCTTTGCCGAGTTAGCAGTTGCCTTGACGCTCTTGCCAGAGATAAGCGCCACAAGACGCGTGATCTGTGAGACTACTGCCGTGATAACTTTTACAAGCAGTGTAAAAGCGGGGACAATTACGCTTACAAGAGGCTGTGCCAGCGTCAAAAGCGCTCCTTTAAGCTGCGCAATGGATTCTCTTGCCTCGGAGTTTACCATTACGACATTTTTTACCCAGTCACGCACCTTTGTTAATGCTTGGGTAATAACTGTGAAAACAAGTGCACTGCGGACAACAGATTTTAAGCGCTGTCCAAATACTTTCATGGAATCTGCCGCCGCTTCGGTTGCATTACGCAGCCCTGCGCCTTTGGCTCTGCCCTCGATCTGCTGTGTTAGCTCGACTGCTTGCGTTTTCGCGTCAGAAATCTTATCGCCGGTTTTGTTGAGCTTTTCGTTGAGCTTATCAATGCTATTTGCAGTTTTATTAAATTCGCTTTGCAGCATTCGCACGCGCTCGGCCTGCTCGGACACGTCGATTTTCTCATACGTGCCTTTTGGCGCTGTGCGCATATCGGCAAGCACCTGTTTTGCCGCATCCAGCTCTGCACCGATGTTACGCAGCCGGTCTTCCATCGGCGTTTTCTGGTCGCCGAGCCGGTTGAACTCCTTTTGTAAGGATTCGATATTGCTTTTTACTTTGTTCAACTCCTGATGGAGTTTTTTGTCGCTAATAGTCGCTTCAAATACGACTTCGCCGTCAGCCAAAAAATCACCTCCGTATTATGAGCTTTTGTTGGCGTTTTTGCCTAACCACGTATTGATGGTATTGTTCTCTTCCTCGGTCAGTGTCCGCTTTAAGTCAATAATGCGCCGGTTTTCTCGGTAAAACTCACGGTCGGCTTTGTCAAGCGTTTTCCCTTTGGACTTTAGGCTTCGGATGCGGACGATGTTCGCAAACAGACAATCTCCCAGCTCGTAGTACGCCGAAATGAAAGACCACCAGTGAAAATAAGGCATTGCGCGTACCTCTTGCCCTACAACACGGTTGATGGGGGCAACGATGTATTGGAAGTCTTGCTCCCAGTCCATCAACTTAGGACGCTTTTGATTATCGCCATCGTCACCGCAGTCGAGGAACCATGTCATCTGTTTCACGGCTTCTGGAATGTGCTCATCCGGCATTTTTAAGAAGTCCGGATAAAAGATATCCAGAGCCGCAAGCGCTTTCTGCTCGTTGGTCAGATCGACCGCAGCAAATACCGACAGCACGTCCAGCGCCGCGCGATAGTCCGAGCGAATTTCATAGTCAACGCCGCAGACGCTCAGCGATGTCGGAAGATCGTACATCATTTACGGTATTTCTGCGTATACTTGCGGATTTTCTCATCGGCAAGCGCCTGTTCGCGCTTTACTGCCTCATCAAACTGCTCGATGATGGCGGTCATAAAGTTCTGCCAAACCGGCGCACCATTGGCCGCGGAATAGGCGTTGACGCTGCCGAAAAGCGTATCAGCAATGTCCTGCCCGAACAAGTCATTGATGATGCTACGCATTTCCTTGTCGAGAGAATCCACCATGTCAAAAAGCTCGTCGTCGGGGATATCCTTTTCGAGTGTCTTTGCGCGGGTCTCCTGCTTCTTGCGCAGGTCATCAAAGGTTTTATACGCTTTCTTTGCGAAGTTAATATCCGCAGGGTTGAAGTACACCGTCACGATGCCGTTTACGCCGCGAATGGTATATTCCTTTACACCAGAATCAAAACTTAGTTCCATATATTCCTCCAAAATGAGGGCTGACAGATGCCAGCCCTCTAT
>ERZ1034882.349-NODE-349-length-24181-cov-8.131642_pt1 | contig 24181 bp, 20 predicted proteins | sample MGYA00520606_ERZ1034882 | MGnify/ENA primary metagenome ERZ1034882 (study PRJEB33766, sample SAMN09781726) | gut metagenome | biome: gut microbiome | host: Homo sapiens | place: Madagascar | study: EMG produced TPA metagenomics assembly of the PRJNA485056 data set...
GGATATGATGATAAAAAAATATAAAGATATGTGAAAAAGATATAATAATTTTCATGTTTTACATTACTCGTTGTTTATTTTGACAAAAACGAAAAATACAAGTTGACTTTCATAAAATCTTAGTATATATTTTATAGGAATTGATGGAGGGCTGATATGGTACAAGTTGTAGAAGTAGGAAATATCGAGAATACATATAGCAACCCAGTTGCTGAGTTAGTTCAGACTGCGTGTAAGTACGAGAGTCACATTACTGTTCAGGAAGGCGGTAAATTTATCAATGCCAAGAGCCTTATGGGTATGATGGCATTTGGTCTTAAGAACGGTATGGAAGTTGAGATAACAGCTGACGGAGCCGATGAGAGCGACGCAGTTGAAGCTGTTAAGCATTTTTTAGCTTGTAATTAGGGGTAAGGAGGCTATTATTTATGGAAAGCAATGAGATTTTTGGAAGCACAGCAAAAGCAGAAGCAGAGAAGGCTGAGAAGAAGCCGGCTGCCAGAAAGACTGTTAAGAAACAGACAGCTAAGACAACTGATGCTGCTAAGAAACCTGCAGTAAAGGCAGCAGCCAAGAAGACAACAACAAAGAGAGCAACTAAAGCTGAGACAAAGGCAGCAGAGACAGAAAAGACAGTAGCTGCTAAGAAGCCTGCAACAGCAGATAAGCCTAAGAGAACATACACAAAGAGAACAGAAGTTAAGAATTCTGTTTTCATTCAGTTTCAGGGACAGCAGGTTGATTATGATGTTATTGTGAAGAAGGTTGAGGAAGACTGCAAGAGACAGAAGGTTAAGGCCAAAGATCTCACTCTTTACATTAAGCCAGAGGATAATGCATGTTATTACGTTGCTAATAATGGCATTGCTGGCAAGGTCGACCTTTACTAATTAATTTAACTGCTATTTATTATAGTAAGGTATAAGACAGATTTATATAGAACAGAGCTTTGATGATTTATTGAGTCCATACAGGATGAAAGGAATATTTGAAGCTCTGTTTTGTTGTTTTTAATACTTTTATTAATCAGACATTTTATTAGTTTTGCCTATTAACTTTATCTGGAAAAAAGTATAGAATATGACACTGGGATAATTATTAATAAATATGTAGGAGGTTGTAAACTATGAATATTCCAATGTGGTTAGTTATTCCGTTTGCTGGTTTATTGCTGTGCATAGCGGTATTTCCATTAGTAAAACCAGAATGGTGGGAGAAGAACCAGCCGTGGGCAGTAGCTTTCTGGTCATTACTCTTTATCATCCCTTATGCGGTATTGTATGGTGTGCCTTCTGCGACAGAGACGGTACTTGAATGTATAATTAATGATTACCTGACATTTATTGTGTTGTTATTTGGTTTGTTCTGTGTAGCTGGTAATATAACACTCGAAGGTGACCTTGCCGGTTCTCCAAGAGTTAATACTATTATGCTTGCAATCGGAACACTGCTTTCAAGCTGTATCGGTACAACAGGAGCAAGTATGCTTCTTGTTCGTCCTATCATTAAGATGAATGCATGGAGAAAGAGAAAGAGCCAGATAATGATTTTCTTCATATTCATGATATCTAATATGGGCGGATGTCTTACTCCAATCGGTGACCCACCACTTCTTATGGGATTCACAAGAGGTGTACCTTTTACATGGAGTTTAAAGCTATTCCCTATATTATTATTTAACGTGGTTGTTCTTTGCATTATATTCTATCTTATTGACAGGCTTAACTATAGAAAAGATATTGCTGAAGGATGCAGACCAGATCTTAGCAAAGCTGGAACAGAGGTTAAGTTTGAAGGTGGACATAATGTTATATTTATAGTAATGATTGTAGCTGCTGTTATATTAAGTGGCGTTCTTCCTACATTGCCAGTATTTAAGAATGCAGAGGGTGCAGTGAGAGGAATTAAGGTGTTTGAGGATGTTACATTTACATTCCCAGCTATGATTGAGATAGCCATTATTCTTCTTGCAGCATGGCTTTCATTCAAGACAACTAAGAAAGAAATCAGAGTTAAGAACCACTTTACATGGGGAGCAATCAAGGAAGTTGCAATTCTTTTTGTTGGTATCTTTATAACAATGCAGCCAGCGTTAAAAATTCTTACAGCTAAAGGTGCTTCACTTGGAATAACAGAGCCTTATCAGATGTTCTGGATAACAGGTGCACTTTCAAGCTTCCTTGATAATACACCAACATACCTGGTATTCCTTACAACAGCAGGAACACTTGGCGCTACAACAGGTATAGCAACAACAGTGGGTATAGTGTCAGAGAAGCTTCTTACAGCTATCTCATGCGGTGCTGTATTTATGGGGGCAGTTACATATATTGGCAATGCACCTAACTTTATGGTAAAATCAATCTCAGATGAAAACGGTGTCAGAATGCCAAGCTTTTTTGGATATATGTTATGGTCAATTGGTATTCTTGTGCCAGTGTTTATACTTGATACATTGATATTCTTCATATAGGAGGTGGACTGACATGGGAAAAGATAATACAACTAATTCATCTAGCAGTGCAATCTCAGAGGAGAGCAAAGCTAATGCAAGGGAACTTGCACAGAAGATATATAACCTTGACGGAGAGGTGTATAAAGCTGTTGGTTCAGCACTTGGACGTACATTTAACAATGGCGAGAAGAAGGATGTTGATGAATTATACAAGCTGATTCTTACTAATCCACAGGGATACAGGTTAAGAAGTGAGATAGCTCTTGTGGGTAACATGGCAAGAACAATCCGTGATAAAGAAGAAAAGAAGAAAATGATGAGAGAGTACAATAATCTGCTCAATCAGGTCAAGAATCTTCCTCATTCTTTCGGTAGTGTTGATATCAAGGATGAATTCCTTGCTAACCTTAATTCATCTAACTTCGGACATAAGATGTCAGAGGACGACCACCTTATAATATGTATAAGCAGAACAGAGGGAAGTGCCGGTACAGATATCGGATTTGCACTGGCTGACGAGCTTCGTATCAACTATTATGATGCAGAAGTTTTCAAAGATGTATTAAAGAAGATGGATGATGAGAAAGATGGAGAATGGCTCAGTAAGACTGCTTTAAAGAGCAAGAGTGTAAGAGATTTCAGCCGTTATCATGGACTTAGCAAGCGTGATGCAGTGTTCTTTAATGAGAGTGAGATTCTTTGCAATCTTGCAAAGGAACAGGACTTTATCGTAATGGGACGTTGTGCTGATGCAGTCCTTAGAAACAATCACATTCCTCATATCAGTGTATTTATAACAGCACCATTTGAGAAACGTGTCAAGAGAATTATGGAGCTTGAAGGTATCTCTTATAAGCAGGCTGCAAAGAGACTCAGCAAGAGGGATGTGCAGAGAGAGCATTTCTATAGATTCTATACTGGCAAGATATGGGGCAATGCTTCTAATTATGACCTCTGTATAAATAGTGCAAGCTATGGTATTCAGGAATCTGTAGACCTTATACTCCGAGTCCTTAACAAGGAACCTAAGAAAACCAAATAAAAAATATCTTTGAAATGCTTTCGTTTAAGTAGTATAATATATGTAGATGTAAAGATTTTATTTATACAGAAGCAATATAATATACTAAGAATAGGAGCAGATATCAATGTTCGGGATACAGAGTATGGTAATTTACGGTGTGGTAGGTGTGTGCGAAGTTAAGGACATATCGACTCCGCCAATCAAAGGAATTGATGGTGAGTATTATTTCTTACAGCCTGTGTATGATGACAAGGGCATTATATATTCACCAGTTCACAATAACAAAGCTATGATACGAGCCGTCATATCTAAGGATGAAGCGGATAAGCTGATTGATAAGGCACAGAATTGCAAGCAGGATGAGGAGCTTAACAGCAAGGTTATGCCGATGCAGTATGACGAGATGATGAAGTCTCAGGATGCTTACAAGCTGTTACATCTTATAAGACATTTTTATAATATTAAGAATGAGCGTGCGAAAGACCTGCGTAAGATGAAGTCAGCGGATGCAAGAATGCTTCAGGCTGCAAGAAAGCTTTTATATGGAGAGCTTGCTGTGGCGACAGATACTGATTACACAGCAATGTGTGAGAAGATGGACGGATTACTTGGACAGCCTTGATTATGAATATTAAAGTCATATATGGCATGTGGCAGTTCATATATATTATGTAGATAATATTAAAGGACTGCTGTATGCAAGATTTATCAAAAAGAATAGCGAGAAGCTTTATTATTGATTTAGTGCTGCTGGCAGTGTTACTGCTGGTGGCATTTTTTGTACAAAGCTGTGAGGCAGATACGGCATCTGGCAGAGAGACATCAGAGCCGGCGGGCTGTGATGCGTATGAGAAATGCATTGCGATAACATTTGATGATGGGCCGCATGGCAGGGATACGGAAAGACTGCTTGATGAATTGAAAAAAAGAGACATAAAAGCATCATTTTTTCTGATAGGAGAGAATATCGAACAGTCTGACTTGAACCGCAGCCTTGTTGGGAGAATGTACAATGAAGGACATCTTATAGGCAATCACACATATTCGCATATTAATATCAGGACAATTGGAAAGAATGCGGCACTTGAAGAGATTAATAAAACTAACAGCATAATACAGGATATAACAGGGGCAGGGGTTACATACATAAGACCGCCATATGGGGCATATGAGGAGAATTTTTTTGACTGTATATCAATGACACCAGTGTTGTGGACGATTGACCCTGATGACTGGGATACCAAGGATGTATCATTAGTTGTGAAAAGAGTTGTCAGCAATGCCACGGACAGAGGAATAATACTGCTTCATGACTGTTATGATACTTCTGTTGCGGCTGCTGTAGAGATAATAGACCAGCTTATGGCGCAGGGGTATCATTTTGTGACAGTTGACCAGATAATTTTAGAGTAGGGACTTGATTTTTTTTTAGGGACATATTATCATATAAAAGATATTATAAATGCGTTGACCTGGAGGAGTATGCATTAACAGCACCACAAGAGAGAATCCCTGGATTTAATCCATGCTGAGAGGTGATTTTGGAGAGCGGATGCAGAAGGTAGCCAAGGTAGCAGTATAGCTGAGAAACATGTATGTAAGCTGTATCGGAGTGGTTCACGTTATAGAATCAGTGAGTGATAAATAAAGGTGGTACCGCGTAATAACGCCCTTTGTGCTATATGGCACAGAGGGCGTAATCTATTTAAAGGAGAATATTCAATGAGCAAAGAGTTAGAGAAAAATTACAACCCTTCTGAGATTGAAGACAGATTATATCAGAAGTGGCTGGACAAGAAGTACTTTCATGCAGAGGTAGACAGAAGTAAAAAGCCTTTTACAATTGTTATGCCACCTCCAAACATTACAGGAAAGCTTCATATGGGTCATGCATTGGACAATACTATGCAGGATATTCTTATCAGATTCAAGAGAATGCAGGGCTATGAGGCACTCTGGGTTCCAGGAACAGACCATGCAAGTATCTCTACAGAGGTTAAGGTTACTAATGCCTTAAAGGATGAGGGAATTGACAAGCATGAACTCGGAAGAGAAGGATTCCTTAAGAGAACATGGGAGTGGAAGAAGGAGTACGGCGGAACAATTACAAGCCAGTTAAAGAAGATTGGTTCTTCATGTGACTGGGACAGAGAGCGTTTCACAATGGATGAGGGATGTTCTAAGGCTGTACAGACTGTATTTATCAATCTTTATAATAAGGGACTTATATATAAAGGAAGCAGAATTGTCAACTGGTGTCCAGTATGTAAGACATCTATCTCAGATGCAGAGGTTGAACATGAGAATCAGGCAGGACATTTCTGGCATATCAATTACCCAGTAGTAGGTGAAGAGGGAAGATTTGTACAGATAGCGACAACAAGACCAGAGACACTTCTCGGTGACTCAGCACTTGCTGTTAACCCTGATGATGACAGATATAAAGATCTCGTAGGCAAGGAGGTTTACCTTCCTCTTACAGACAGAAAGATTCCTGTTATTGCAGATTCATATGTTGATATGGAATTTGGTACAGGTGTTGTTAAGATTACACCAGCCCATGACCCTAACGACTTTGAGGTAGGTAAGAGACATAACCTCCCAGAGATTAACATATTAAATGATGATGCTACAATTAACAATCTTGGCGGCAAGTATGCCGGTATGGATCGTTATGAGGCAAGAAAGGCTATGGTAGCAGACCTTGATGCACAGGGACTTCTTGTTAAGGTTGAAGACCATGAGCACAATGTAGGTACACATGACCGTTGTAAGACAACTGTAGAGCCAATGATTAAGCAGCAGTGGTTTGTCAAGATGGATGAGCTTATCAAGCCAGCCGTAGATGGCGTTAAGAATGGCGATATCGAGCTTATGCCAGCATCTATGGACAAGACATACTATAACTGGACAGATAATATCCGTGATTGGTGTATATCAAGACAGCTCTGGTGGGGACACAGAATCCCAGCATATTACTGTAAGGATTGTGGCGAGATGGTAGTATCAGCAGATGCTGTATGCACATGCCCTAAGTGTGGAAGTTCTAACATGGAGCAGGATCCAGATACACTTGATACATGGTTCTCATCTGCATTATGGCCATTCTCAACACTTGGCTGGCCAGATAAGACAGAGGAGCTTGATTACTTCTATCCAACAGATGTTCTTGTAACAGGATATGATATCATCTTTTTCTGGGTTATCAGAATGATATTCTCAGGATATGAGCATATGGGCAAGAAGCCATTCGGAAAAGTATTATTCCACGGACTTGTACGTGATTCACAGGGACGTAAGATGAGTAAGTCGCTTGGTAATGGTATTGACCCACTTGAAGTAATTGACAAATATGGTGCAGATGCTCTCCGTTATACACTTATTACAGGTAATGCACCTGGTAATGATATGCGTTTCTACTGGGAGAGAGTTGAGGCAAGCCGTAACTTCGCTAACAAGGTATGGAATGCTGCAAGATTTATCATGATGAATGATCCTGATAATAAGGTTAAGGCAACAGATGCCGCACCAGCTAACCTTACAGAGGCAGATAAGTGGATTCTTTCTAAGATGAATAACCTTATCAAAGAAGTTACAGATAACATGGAGAAGTACGAATTAGGTATCGCAGTTGCCAAGCTTAACGACTTCATCTGGGAAGAGTTCTGCGACTGGTATATTGAGATGGTTAAGCCTCGTCTTTACAATGATGAGGACACAACTAAGACAGCAGCTATATGGACATTAAAGAAGGTTCTTATCGATGCATTAAAGCTTCTTCATCCATATATGCCATTCATCACAGAAGAGATATTCTGCAATATGCAGGATGAGGAAGAGTCAATTATGATTTCAAGCTGGCCTGTATACAGTGATGAGTACAACTTCACTAAGGAAGAGAATTCAATAGAGACAATCAAGACTGCTGTACGTAATATCCGTAACCTCCGTGCACAGATGAATGTTGCTCCATCAAGAAAGGCTCTTGTATATGTAGTATCTGAGAATGAGGCAGTAAGAGATATATTTGCCAATGGTAAGTTATTCTTTGCTACACTTGGATATGCAAGTGATGTTGTAATACAGAATGATAAGACTGGAATACCAGAAGATGCTGTTTCAACAGTTATACCAGATGCAGTAATCTACATTCCATTCGCTGAGCTTGTAGATATTGACAAAGAGATAGAGCGTCTTAAGAAAGAGCAGGCTAAGCTTTCAGGAGAAATCAAGAGATGTGAGGGCATGCTTGGCAACGAGAAGTTCGTATCTAAGGCTCCACAGGCTAAGATTGATGAAGAGAAGGCAAAGCTTGCAAAGTATCATCAGATGTTTGAGCAGGTTTCAGAGAGATTAAATACACTGTCAAAGTAAAAGGAGGGGTACTGATGGCAAAATCACAGATGCGTTCAATTGCATACGGAAGATATTCAATGGAGATGAGAAGCGGTAAGATTCTCACTATTGATGAGGGATTTACAAAACTTATTGGTTATACAGAAGAAGATGTTAAGAATGGACTTGTTTTCAAGCAGTTCGTTCCAGATGTTGAATATGATGACATCATAACAGACTTAAGACAGAGATTTATAGATAATGTCTATACATGCTATGAGCATGAGATGGTTACTAAGACAGGAAGCAGATTAAAGGTTGTTTCATTCGTTACAATACAGAATAAGCTTCTTGAAGGACACAGAGTGCTTGAAGTAGGTATGGCAGCTATAGGTTAGAAGGTGAAAATAAAGATGAAATTTCAGTTTTCAAAGAAGGCACTGTATTTTAAACCTAATATATTCAATATATTGCAGGATGAGATGGAAAAGCAGCAGAAGAAAGGTGTTAAGACTATCAATTTCTCAGTCGGAACACCTGACTTCGCACCAGCAGCACATGTCATAGATACAGTTATAGAGGCAGCGAGTGATCCCGATAATTACAAATATTCACTCACTGATACTCCAGAACTTAAAGAGGCTGTTGTTAACTGGTATAAGAACAGATATGGTGTAGAACTTACACCGGAAGAGGTTATGTCAGTCAATGGCTCTCAGGAAGGTCTTGCACATATCGCCCTCACTGTATGTGACCCGGGTGATATTGTGCTGGTTCCTAATCCGGGATATCCTATATTCGGTGTTGGCCCATTCCTTAATGATGCAGATGTCCATTATTATGATTTAAAGGCAGAGAATCATTTCGAGCCAGACCTTGACGGAATTGATGAGGAGATTGCAAAGAAAGCCAGGATGATGGTTGTATCTTACCCTCTTAATCCTACATGTACATGTGCCAGCAGGGAGTTTTATGAGAAGCTTGTAGCATTTGCCAACAAGTATAATATCCTGATTGTACATGACAATGCGTATTCAGAGATTGAGTATGATGGAAGAAAGGGATTCTCATTCCTTTCAATTCCAGGAGCGAAAGAGGTTGGTGTTGAGTTTAACTCACTCTCTAAGACATATAACCTTACAGGTCTTAGAATTTCATTCTGTATAGGTAATGCAGAGGTTATTAACAAATTCAGCACAATACGTTCGCAGTTTGATTACGGTGTCAGCTACATAGTCCAGAAGGCAGCTATAGCAGCCCTTACAGGGCCACAGGAAGGTGTAGTGTCACAGCAGAATCTTTATCAGGTGAGAAGAAATGCATTATGCGGCGGACTCCGCAGTATAGGCTGGAATGTGCCTGATTCAGAGGGAACGATGTTTGTATGGGCACCGATACCAGAAAGCTACACTTCATCTGAGAAGTTCTGCCTTGATATGCTTTCTAACACAGGCGTTTTATGTACTCCGGGAAGTGCATTTGGAACTAATGGAGAGGGCTTCGTAAGATTTGCACTTGTCCATCCTGAGAATGTTATCAAAGAGGCTGTCAAAAAGATTGATGAATGGCTTAACTTAAATAAATAATTATTGACAATGCACTGACATAGTGGTATTTTACCTTTGTCAGTGCATTATTTTATGTACTCATACCTTTGGGGCAAAGTGAGATGTCTGTGATACACAGATGTCAATTCTTGACCGGCAGTGATGTCCACATGTGATGGATTAAGTCTGCGAACCTGCTGTGCAGGCCGATTAAGTGAGAATCTTAAACCGACAGTATAGTCTGGATGAAAGAAGGAGGTCTATATGTCTAATTTTGTATCAACTATCAGCAAGACTTTATCGTCTGCAAAGGATAATATTTCATTTATCCTCGTTTCCATTTTAATGATTGTAATTGCATATCTGGTGGCTCTTGGCTGTGAGAAGCTTATCGAGAAGAAGAACAATTATAAGTTCTCGTCAGAAAAGACCAAGATTAACAAGCTTGTTCTTATGGCTATGTTATCAGCAGTAGCGGCAATCCTTATGTATGTAGAATTCCCACTTACATTTGTTGCGCCATCATTTTACGAGCTTGACCTGAGTGAAGTGCCAGTTATGATTGGTTCATTCATGTTAGGACCATGTGCAGGAGTTATTATGGAAGCACTCAAGGTTCTTCTTAAATTAGTGCTTAAGGGTACCTCAACAGCGTTTGTAGGTGATTTTGCCAACTTTATACTCGGCTGTGCATTTGTTATTCCTGCATCTGTTGTATATCATACTAAGAAGACAAAAAAGAGAGCTATTATAGGATTGGTTACAGGAGGCATAGTGCTTATAGTATCAGGAGTATTCCTCAATGCATTATATCTGCTTCCTAAGTATTCACAGCTCTATGGAATGCCAATCGAGGCATTTATAAGCATGGGAGCTAAGATTAATCCAGCAATTAGTAATGTGTTTACATTTGTTATTCTGGCAGTTGCACCATTTAATCTTATCAAATCAGTTATCGTGGGTGTGATAACGATGTTTCTATACAAATATCTTAGTAAACTTATAAAGGTGCATAATAATTAAATTTTGCAGAGTACAAGGTAAGACACTGACATAAATCATTATTATCAAAAGCCATTACATTTGATTGCAAATGTGATGGCTTTTGTGTTATACTGTCCAAGTTAGTTAAAAATGTGGAGGATAAGCATGAAACATGGATATATCAGAACAGCCGCGATGACACCAGTTATCAAAGTGGCTGATTGTGAATATAATACTGACAGAATAATTGAGCTTGCCAGCAAAGCTTATAAGCATGATGCAAGACTTACAGTATTTCCTGAGATGTGCATAACAGGATATACATGTAATGATTTATTTTTGCAGGAGGAGCTTATAGAGGTTGCGAAGACAAGCCTTATAAAGATAGCGGAGGCTTCAGCATCATGGAAGGGAATGCTTTTGTTTGTAGGACTTCCATATGAGATTGACTGCAAGCTGTATAATGCTGCGGCGGCAGTATGTGATGGCAGGATTCTTGGTCTTGTGACTAAGAAAAATCTCCCAGACTATGGTGAGTTCTATGAGAGAAGACAGTTTACACCAGGATTTGAGAAGACACAGTACACACAGATAGATGGATATCAGGTTCCAGTCGGAGCCAATATACTTTTCAGATGTTCCAATATGCCGGAGTTAGTGGCAGGAGCAGAGATTTGTGAGGACTTGTGGGTTCCACAGCCACCAAGCATACAGCATGCCATTAATGGTGCAACTGTTATAGTTAACTGTTCTGCAAGTAATGAGACAGTAGGCAAGAGACAATACCGTATGGAGCTTGTCAAAGGCCAGTCTGCGAGACTTGTGTGTGCATATGTATATTCAAGTGCAGGTGAGGGGGAATCTACACAGGATATTGTATTTGGCGGTGCCGATATTATATGTGAGAATGGCTCAGTGCTTGCTGCATCCAGGTTATTCAGCAATGAGTCTGTATATGCAGATATTGATTTACGAAAGATTAAGTCTGAGAGACGCAGAATGTCAACATATAAGACGCAGAAGGATTCGGATTACACATATGTTGATTTTGCGACAGACTATGTGGAACTTAATCTTATGAGACATTATGAGAAGACACCATTTGTCCCTACAGATAAGAATAAGAAGCAGGAAAGATGTGAGGAGATTCTTAACATCCAGACATTCGGATTAAAGAAAAGACTTGTCCACACGTCAGCTAAGAGTGCTGTAATCGGATTGTCAGGGGGACTTGATTCCACACTGGCACTTCTTGTAACAGTGAGAGCATTTGATGCATGCGGCATAGACAGAAGCGGAATAGTATGTGTTACAATGCCTTGCTTTGGAACAACTGACAGGACATATAATAACGCTGTCATGCTTGCTAAGCGCCTTGGATGTACGCTTCGTGAGATTAACATAAAAGAATCAGTTTCAATGCATTTCAAGGATATAGGGCATGATGAGGCTGTTAAGGACGTGACATACGAGAATGGACAGGCCAGGGAGAGAACGCAGATTCTTATGGATATAGCCAACCAGACAGGTGGACTTGTCATTGGAACAGGTGATATGTCAGAGCTTGCACTCGGCTGGGCAACTTACAATGGCGACCATATGTCAATGTATGGTGTCAATGCGTCAGTTCCTAAGACACTGGTAAGACATCTTGTAGGATATTATGCTGATACCTGCGATGATGATAAGTTAAGTGGAGTCCTTCTTGATGTGCTTGATACACCAGTAAGTCCTGAACTTCTGCCACCTTCTGAGGATGGAACAATAGCCCAGAAGACAGAAGACCTTGTAGGGCCATATGAACTGCATGATTTCTTTATGTATCACATGTTAAGATTTGGTGTTAGTCCAGACAAACTGTTCAGGATAGCAAGACAGACATTTAATGATACTTATGATGATTATACAATCTACAAATGGTTAAGAACATTCACATGGAGATTCTTCGCACAGCAGTTTAAGAGGTCATGTCTTCCGGACGGCCCTAAAGTTGGTACTGTTGCAGTCTCTCCTAGAGGCGATTTAAGAATGCCTAGTGATGCATCAAGCGCATTGTGGATGAGTGAATTAGATAAAATAAAATCCGAATATGGATATTAAGATTAACAATGGAGGTCGTTTAATTATGGCAAAGGAAAATAAGAAACAGTCACCAAACCAGTCAGAAAAGGTTGTGACAAAGTATGATTTAAAGAAACAAAGAAGAGAAGAGGCTGCAAAGAGAGAGAAGAGAAATGCAAAGATTGCACGTATAACAACAGCAGTTGTTCTTATTGCAATTATTGTGACAGTTGCAGTTACTTCATGGACAAGATATTACAGAGTCAACAAGGAATATATTGTTGTTAACAATGAGTCAGTAAGTGAAGTTGAATTTGATCTTTACTATAACCTTACTAAAGCAAATGTTATGAACACATATGGCCAGTATCTTTCACAGCTCTACAAGTATGATTCATCAAAGTCTGATAAATTACAGAATTTCTCAGATGACCAGACATGGTATGACTATTTTGGAAACATGACAATTGATAATATCAAGGTTCATAAGGCTTTATTACAGATTGCAGATGAGAAGAATTTTGAGTACACAGCTTATGATGAAGACCTTGCTGAATTCAAGGATTCAATCAAGTCAGCAGCAGATGAGGCATCACTTTCAGTAGCAGATTATTACAAGCAGAATTTTGGCAAGAACGTAACAGAGAAGAAGATTGAGAAGTATCTCTATGATTACTGCAAGGCAAATGCTGTACAGGAGCTTTTAACAGAGGAGCTTGCAGCGACAGATTCAGAGGTTGACAGCTATTACAGCCAGAATAAGAAGAATTACGATACAGTTGCATACCGTTCACTTACAATCACAGCTACAGATGCATCTGACCAGACAGCTATGACAGCAGCCAAGAATAAGGCTAATGAGATGTATAACAGTGTTACAGATGAAGATTCATTCACAAAGCTCTGTGTACAGTACGCTGATAATGGTGATGATTATAAGAATGATAAGGATAAGTCTCTTACAACAGATTATAAGTACTCATCTTCAGCAGCAACACTTGGTGACTGGTTATTTGACGAGTCAAGAACAGCAGGCAACAAGAATGTTATAGAGGATACAACTAATGGAACATACACAGTTGTATACTTCATATCAAGAACTGCTGGCAAGGACAGCAATAAGGATGCAATTTCAAAGTCAGTACTTTCTTCTAAATATCAGGAGTACATCACTAATTACACAGATTCAATGACTTCTGATGCAAAGAACAGAATTAAGGTTTCAGAATGATTAATGTAAATAATAAAACAATTGATTTTAATAGATATCAGTGTGCCATCTTTGATTTAGATGGCACACTGATTAATTCTACGGGAATATGGAGCAGGGTTGATGATGAGTTCTTTGGAAGAAGAAATCTTACAATGCCCAAACAGTTTCCGCATGAGATTAAGACACATACTCTTTATTCAGGTGCAGTGTATCTTATAAACGAACTGGGGCTTCCTGATACACCTGAAAGCATAGTTGACGAGTGGCAGAGTGCGGCTAAGAAAGCGTACGACACAGAGGTCACACTCAAACCTTATGCAAAAGAATTTCTTCATATGTTAAAGCATGAATATGGATATGAAATAGGGCTTGCAACATCTAATAACCATGTGGTGTATAAAGAGTGCCTTAAGCGCAATGGGATATTTGAGTATTTTGATTCATTTACCCATGCAGATGAAGTGTTAAGAAGAAAAGGATATCCTGATATATATGAGCTTTCGGCTGGTAGAATGAATGTAGACAGGGATAAGTGTATAGTATTTGAGGACGTTGTTGCGGCGGTTAAGGGAGCTAAGATGGGTGATTTCTTCACAGTTGCTGTTGAGGATGAGGCATCGGCGGCTGATAAGAATGAGATAATGGATACGGCGGATATATATATTACAAGCTATAAGGAGTTAATGTAGGATGGATAAGAAATATTTATTATTTGACCTTGATGGAACAGTTACAGATTCTAATCTTGGAATAACAAGATGTGTTCAGTACGCACTTCTTGACCAGGGAATTGATGAGCAGGACATGAGCGTTTTAGAGGAATATATAGGGCCTGCGCTTGACGACAGCTTTAAGAAGTATCATGGACTTAACGATGAGCAGGCTGCAAAGGCAGTTGCCAAATACAGAGAGAGATACAGGGACACTGGTATCTTTGAAAATGAAGTGTATGATGGCATTGTGCCATGCCTTGAGACACTTAAGGCAGCAGGTAAAATAATATGTCTTTCAACATGCAAGCCAGAGCCATTTGCAGTAAGAATACTTGAACATTTCAAGCTTGATAAATACTTTGATGTGGTTACAGGCTCAGACCTTGAAGGCACAAGAAAGCAGAAGTATCAGGTTATTGAGGAGACATTTAAGAGATTGTCAGCTAATGTGTTAAGGCAGGAACTGACTGATGAGCTTCTCAATGAGATTAAGGCTGATTCAGTTATGATTGGCGACAGGAATCAGGATGTCAATGGAGCACATCAGGTTGGAATAGAGTGTATAGGTGTAAGATACGGTTATGCCAAGCCAGATGAATTAGAGGATGCCGGAGTTGACTATATAGTTGAGACAATACCGGAGCTTACAGCTCTTATTCTTGCGCAATAATGTTGATTACTGATATATAACTGACATTTAATAGATATTTGACAAAATATTCAGATAAATTTACACAAAAAGCAAGACAAAAGTTTAACAAAGTGCTATAATTGCCTCATGAGATTGGGAGAGCTTGGAATCAACCAGTCAAGTATCGATCGTAAGGAGGTTTTATTAACAATGGCAAACAGATTTGTATTGAATGAAACAAGTTATCATGGAGCAGGTGCTATCAATGAGATAGCTGCTGAGGCAAAAGGAAGAGGATTTAAGAAGGCTCTTGTATGTTCAGACCCAGATCTTATCAAGTTCAATGTTACTAAGAAGGTTACAGATGTTCTTGATGAAGCTGGACTTGCATATGAGATATATTCTAATATCAAGCCTAATCCAACTATCCAGAATGTACAGCTTGGTGTCGAAGCATTCAAGAAGGCAGATGCTGATTACCTTATAGCTATCGGTGGTGGTTCATCAATGGATACAGCCAAGGGTATAGGTATCATCATTGCTAACCCTGACTTTGCTGATGTAAGAAGCCTTGAAGGCGTTGCACCAACTAAGAATAAGTCTGTTCCTATATTTGCAGTTCCAACAACTGCCGGTACAGCAGCAGAAGTTACTATCAACTATGTTATAACTGATGTAGAGAAGAATCGTAAGATGGTATGTGTAGACCCTAAGGATATTCCTGTAGTAGCATTCGTTGACCCAGAGATGATGTCAACTATGCCTAAGGGACTTACAGCAGCAACAGGTATGGATGCTCTTACACATGCTATTGAAGGATACATAACAGGTGGCGCATGGGAGTTATCTGATATGTTCCATCTCAAAGCAATTGAGATTATCTCAAGAAGCCTTCGTGCAGCAGTTGAGAATGACCCTAAGGGCCGTGAGGATATGGCACTTGGCCAGTATGTAGCTGGTATGGGATTCTCTAATGTTGGTCTTGGTATTGTTCATTCAATGGCTCATCCATTAGGTGCTCTCTATGATACACCACATGGTGTTGCTAACGCTATCATTCTTCCAACAGGTATGGAATATAATGCTCCAGTTACTGGTGAGAAGTATCGTGAGATTGCAAGAGCTATGGGTGTTAAGGGCGTTGACGATATGACTCAGGAAGAGTACAGAAAGGCTGCTATTGATGCAGTTAAACAGCTTTCTAAGGATGTTGGTATTCCAGCAGACTTAAAGGATATTGTTAAGCCAGAAGATGTTGATTTCCTTGCACAGTCTGCATATGATGATGCATGCCGTCCAGGTAATCCAAGAGAGACAAGCGTAGATGAGATTAAGGAATTATATCGTTCACTTATGTAGTGAATAATATCCGGTATTAATTTTACAATAAGCGGGAGTCTGTATATGCTTTATGCATTGCAAACTCCTGTTTTTGTGTATATAATAGCTATGATTACCATATTAATGTGTATAATTATGTGTGAGGTGTTTATGAGTGATTATGTATTAAGCTGTTGTTCAACGGCTGATTTATCAGAAGAACATTTTAAGAATGATGACATTAATTATATATGTTTTCATTATTATCTGGACGGAAAGCCATATGCTGATGATTTAGGTAAGTCAATGCCATTTAATGAGTTCTACAAAGCTATGGAAAATGGGGCGCAGACTAAGACATCACAGATTAATTCGGATGAATATGTGGAGTACTTTGAGAAGTTTTTAAAGGACGGAAAGGATATTTTACATGTGACATTGTCGTCTGGAATATCAGGTACAATCAATTCTGCCATGATTGCAAGAGATATATTGAGTGAGAAGTACCCGGAACGTAAGATTATAATTGAAGATTCACTGGCTGCATCGTCAGGTTATGGGCTTCTTATGGATAAACTTGCTGAATTAAAGAAGTCAGGTCTTGGAATAGATGAAGTCCATAAGTGGCTCGTTGACAACAGATTAAGACTCAACCACTGGTTTTTCTCAACGGATCTTACATTTTATATCAGGGGTGGAAGAGTCAGTAAAGTATCAGGATTTGTAGGAAATGTTCTTAATATATGTCCACTTTTGAATGTAAATAATGAGGGCAAGCTGATTCCAAAATATAAAATCAGAGGAAAGAGAAAGGTTATAGAGGCAATTGTAAATAAGATGGCAGAACTCGCAGATGGAAAATATGACTATAATGGCAAATGCTATATATCACAGTCAGCATGTCAGGATGATGCAAAGGCTGTTGCAAAGCTTGTAGAAGAGCGTTTTCCTAAGCTTGATGGAAAAGTACTTATTAACAATATAGGAACAACTATTGGGGCACATACAGGTCCAGGAACCGTTGCATTATTTTTCTGGGGCGATGAAAGACAGAATTAAATATTTTTATTTATCTGCCGATATATCTTATGTGAGTGAGATATATCGGCTGTATTTATGCCAGAAGGAGATATTATGAATATTAATAATGTTACATCATCAACATTACTTGATATGCTTAGCGATACAAGCACAAGTAAATCAGATGATATATTTACAACTCTGATACAGAATAATAATCTTAGATGCCAGAAGAGATTAGAGGAGCTTGGAATAACAAGCAGCTCATCCAGCTCTGATGAGTCTTATAAGAAAGTATCTGCATCTGCAACTAATGTATCCGAAGCTATTAATAAGCTTACAGACAGCAGCCTCTGGAATGACGAGAGCAAGGATTACAGCAGGGATAATATTGACAAGGCTGTTAAGGGTTTTGTAAGCACATACAATACTTTTTTATCTAATATAAGCAAGGTTGGTAATTCAATAGAGGGCACATTTAAGACAGCACTCAATACAATTACAGATGAATACAAGGACAAGCTTTCAGAAGTCGGCATAACAGTATGCGATGATGGCAGGCTTACAATTGATGAAGATAAGTTTAAGGCTGCTGACGTATCTAAGTTAAAAGAATTATTTGGAAAAGATTCAAAGATGCTTGAAGGAATCAACACATATTCAGTTGACTGTGCCGGAATAGTATCAAAGGCTTTATCTATGCAGAACAGTATGTCGGGATTATATAATTCTTCATCTAATACTATAGATGTTAACAGCTATCTGTCAGGTTCAGCATTTGACAGTATCGGATAGGTAAAAGTAACGGCAATATGAGAAAAGTTTTTGTTGATTTTTCTGGTCAAATATGTATACTAATATGTGAGTGTGAAATTTTTCACACTTTATAAAGTACTATAATTTAGAAAAGAGAGGTTAATGTAAGATGGCACAGATCGATTTAAGCAAGTATGGCATCTCAGGTGCTACAGAGATCGTTTACAATCCTTCATATGAGGTATTATTCGAGGAAGAGACTAAGTCTACTAACGAGGGTTATGAAGTAGGTAAGGTAAGTGAACTTGGAGCTGTTAATGTTATGACAGGTATCTACACAGGTCGTTCACCTAAGGACAAGTATATCGTTGTTGACGAGAACTCTAAGAACACTGTATGGTGGACATCAGATGAGTACAAGAATGATAACCACCCAATGTCAGAAGACGTATGGGCTAAGGTAAAGGATATCGCTAAGAAGGAGCTTTCTAACAAGAGACTTTTCGTAGTTGATGCATTCTGTGGAGCTAACAAGGACACAAGAATGGCAGTTCGTTTCATCGTTGAAGTTGCTTGGCAGGCACATTTCGTAACTAACATGTTCATCAAGCCAACAGAGGAAGAACTCAAGAACTTCGAGCCAGATTTCGTTGTATACAACGCTTCTAAGGCTAAGGTTGAGAACTATGCTGAGTTAGGTCTTAACTCAGAGACATGTGTTGCATTCAATATCACAAGCCATGAGCAGGTTATTATCAATACATGGTACGGTGGAGAGATGAAGAAGGGTATGTTCTCTATGATGAACTACTATCTCCCATTAAAGGGTATGGCTTCAATGCACTGCTCAGCTAACACAGATATGGATGGCAAGAACACAGCTATCTTCTTCGGCCTTTCAGGAACAGGTAAGACAACACTTTCTACAGATCCTAAGAGACTTCTTATCGGTGATGATGAGCACGGCTGGGATGATAACGGTGTATTCAACTTCGAAGGTGGATGCTATGCTAAGGTTATCAACCTTGACAAGGAATCTGAGCCAGATATCTACAATGCTATCAAGAGAAACGCATTACTTGAGAACGTAACTCTTGATGCTGATGGCAAGATTGATTTCGCTGATAAGTCAGTTACAGAGAATACTCGTGTATCTTACCCAATTGACCATATTAAGAATATTGTACGTCCAATTTCTTCAGCTCCAGCAGCTAAGAACGTTATCTTCCTTTCAGCAGATGCGTTTGGCGTACTTCCACCAGTTTCAATCCTTACACCAGAGCAGACACAGTACTACTTCCTTTCAGGATTTACAGCTAAGCTTGCTGGTACAGAGCGTGGTATCACAGAGCCTACACCAACATTCTCAGCTTGCTTTGGTCAGGCATTCCTTGAGCTTCATCCAACTAAGTATGCTGAAGAGCTTGTTAAGAAGATGGAGAAGAGCGGTGCTAAGGCATACCTCGTTAACACAGGATGGAATGGAACAGGTAAGAGAATTTCTATTAAGGATACTCGTGGAATCATCGATGCAATCCTTAGCGGTGCTATAGTTTCAGCTCCAACTAAGACAATTCCTCACTTCAACTTCGAAGTTCCAACAGAGCTTCCAGGTGTTGATTCAGGAATCCTTGATCCTCGTGATACATATGCAGATGCTTCTGAGTGGGAGACAAAGGCTCTTGACTTAGCTGACAGATTCATCAAGAACTTTGCTAAGTATGAGGGTAACCCAGCAGGTAAGGCATTAGTTGCTGCAGGTCCACAGAAGTAATTCTTAAGATTAGAATTTAATCAGAATTAATCTAAGCCGGTTTAGAGTTTTCTAGACCGGCTTTCTTTAGATAATTAAGAAGGAGAAAAGGAAGAGGACGTTAATTTACCGATGTAGTATCATTTCCTGTAAATCCTTTTTTACCTTTGCATACTTTGGAACAGGAATATTAATCACTGTTCCAAAGACGAGTTCTATTTCACAGCGTCTGATTGCGGTTACATAGATGTAATTGACTATGCATCCTCGTCGTACCAGATAAAAGTCATCCACTTTGCAGATAGATAATGGTATTAGGGTCGATAAAGTATGTCTGTGTTCCAACATTCACTGCAATCGGCGTGATTTGAGGGGTGGTTAAAAGCATTTGTCTGATAAACAAACGACTGTTATGGGTACTTGTATTGCTTGGTTCAGGTATTGGAGTTACAGTAGTAGCAAGTAAGAAACGCAAGAAAGAAACAAGATAAATAGTAACAGTTATAATTAGATAAATGAAATTTAAGAAAGACCTACTTTTGATTTTGACAATGCATTTTTGTTCAAACTTGAGTAGGTCTTTTTGGATAATGATGAGTGAAAATTAGATATCATTGTTACATCAAGTAGTGCTCTTTTAGCTCTCTGTCTTTATGCAGGCTTCTATAGCCGTAATCCTTTAATATCTTTACTATGTTCTGATGGAGTTTAATGAAGAATAAAATAGTTTTCTTAGCATATATTATCTAAGGTACAGTAACAAGAGAAAGACTAATATGTTGGCAAAATAAGTGGAAGTTTCGTCCATTTACTGCTCGACAGTTAGCGGATGTCTCGATTATACTGTATGTAGTGATCAGATTGCAGAAACTCGTGAAGCCTGCAATCGGAGGAGGGTGCCGAGGCCCCTCCTTTTTTCATATATAGAGTGCTGAGATACAAAGGAGGGGCAATGTCAAAACCATTTTTATCATATACGGATCAATTGCATAAGCTGGAATTTGACAAGGGACTCATTGTGTCAAATAAGGTGGCGGCTGAAAATGCGCTGAAGAATCTTAGCTACTATGCTTTGATTGGTGGATATAAGCAACCATTTATAGACATTCATACTCGAAAATACGTTGGAAATGAAATTTAAGAAAGACCTACTTTTGATTTTGACAATGCATTTTTGTTCAAACCTGAGTAGGTCTTTTTGAATAATGATGAGTGAAAATCACATTTTATAAAGTCTTTGTCTTTAGAAACCTGCAAAGCCAGTAAAATCAAGATTTTGCAAAAATTATCTGAAAAAATTAGCACTCACCTCTTGTTAGAAGACAGTGCATTTTATGTGACGTTATCAAGTCTCGTAAGCCTTGTATAATCAAGGCTTGTTCTAACATTGCAGTCTGTGTGATAGATGCAACAGAAAACAATATGAATATGCACGAATCTCTTCGTAACATGAGAAAAGACAATGATTGTTTTGAGGAAAAATATATTGAATATGCAAAAAAATATTCGATTATTGATATAGATTAAAGAAGATTTATAAAATTTTTAGAAATCTGCAAAGCTAGTAAAATCAAGGCTTTGCAGAAGTTATCTGAAAAAATTAGCACTCACCTCTTGACAGTGCTAACAATATGGTTTATAACTTCAATAGATGAGAAAGGAAAGCATGTTTCATCAGATTACTAATTAAGGAGGAAATGATTATGAACATCAACAAATTCACACAAAAGTCTATGGAAGCAGTAAACCAGTGCGAGAAGATTGCCTATGATTATGGCAATCAAGAGATCGATCAGGAACATTTTCTCTATAGTCTTCTTACAATAGAGGACAGCTTAATCGCTAATTTAATAGAGAAGATGGGAATCGATAAAGATCTTTTTATAAAGAATATAGAGACTCTGTTAAGCCAGAAGAATAAAGTGTCTGGCAATGTACAGCTCTATGTGAGCAACGACCTTAACAAGGTGCTTATCAATGCCGAAGACGAGGCAAAGAGAATGGGCGACTCATATGTGTCAGTTGAACATCTGATGCTTGCCATGATTTCAGCACCTAATAAGGGAATCAAGCAGTTGTTTAAGACTTATGGAATTACGAGGGATAAGTTCTTATCAGTGCTTGCTACAGTAAGAGGCAATCAGTCAGTCACAAGCGATAATCCTGAGGCAACTTATGACACACTTAAAAAATATGGTCAGGACCTTGTGGAGAAAGCTAAAGATGGTAAGCTTGATCCGGTTATAGGCCGTGATAATGAAATCAGGAATGTCATAAGGATTCTTAGCCGTAAGACAAAGAATAACCCGGTGCTTATCGGTGAACCTGGTGTAGGTAAGACAGCAGTTGTTGAAGGACTTGCACAGAGAATTGTCCGTGGAGATGTTCCAGAAGGACTTAAGGATAAAGTTATATTTGCACTTGATATGGGTGCTCTTGTGGCAGGTGCCAAGTACAGAGGTGAGTTCGAGGAGAGACTTAAAGCTGTGCTTGATGAGGTTAAGAAGAGCGATGGACAGATAATTCTGTTTATTGATGAGATTCATACAATAGTCGGTGCTGGTAAGACAGAAGGTTCAATGGATGCTGGCAATATGCTTAAGCCAATGCTTGCAAGAGGAGAGCTTCACTGTATCGGTGCGACAACACTTGATGAGCACAGACAGTATATTGAGAAAGACCCTGCACTTGAAAGACGTTTCCAGCCTGTTATGGTTGATGAACCAACAGTCGAGGATACTATATCTATCTTAAGAGGTTTGAAGGACAGATATGAGGTGTTCCACGGTGTTAAGATAACAGATGGTGCGCTGGTAAGTGCGGCAACATTGTCTGACAGATACATTTCAGAGAGATTCCTTCCAGATAAGGCAATCGACCTTGTCGATGAGGCCTGCGCCATGATTAAGACAGAGCTTGACTCAATGCCGGCAGAACTTGATGAGATGCAAAGAAAGATAATGCAGTTAGAGATTGAGGAGGCTGCCCTTAAGAAAGAGACAGACCATCTTAGTCAGGAGCGTCTTGCCGCTCTTCAGAAGGAACTGTCTGAGTTGAGAGAAGATTTCAACCAGCAGAAGGCTAAATGGGACAGTGAGAAGTCAAGCGTTGATCAGGTAAGCAAGTTAAAGGAAGAGCTTGAGAATGTCAATAATGAGATTGCAAAAGCCAAGAGAGACTACAACCTTGAAAAGGCTGCGGAACTCCAGTATGGCAAGCTGCCATCAATCCAGAAGCGTCTGAATGAGGCTGAGGAGAAGGCTAAGAATAAGAGCATGGATCTGGTACATGAGAGTGTAACAGAGGAAGAGATTGCCAAGATTATATCAAGGTGGACTGGTATTCCTGTAAGCAAGCTTAGTGAGACAGAACGCCAGAAGACACTTCATCTTGAAGATGAGCTCCATAAGAGAGTTATAGGACAGGACGAAGGTGTCACTAAAGTTACAGAGGCAATTATTAGGTCTAAGGCTGGTATCAAAGACCCAACTAAGCCAATCGGTTCATTCCTGTTCTTAGGACCAACTGGTGTAGGTAAGACAGAGCTTGCCAAGGCACTGGCACAGAATCTGTTCGATGATGAGAATAACATCGTACGACTTGATATGTCCGAGTACATGGAGAAATATTCAGTATCTCGTCTTATAGGAGCGCCTCCAGGATATGTCGGATATGATGAAGGTGGACAGCTTACAGAAGCAGTAAGAAGAAAACCTTACTCAGTCGTGCTTTTTGATGAGATTGAGAAGGCTCATCCAGATGTATTCAATGTACTTCTTCAGGTTCTTGATGATGGACGTATAACTGATTCACAGGGAAGAACAGTCGACTTTAAGAATACTATAATAATTCTTACAAGTAATATCGGCTCAACATATCTTCTTGAAGGAATTGACGATAACGGCACTATTAAGCAGGAAGCTAAGGATATGGCAATGAATGACCTGCGTGCACATTTCAGACCAGAATTCCTTAACAGACTTGATGAGATAATCATGTTCAAGCCACTTACTAAGGACAATATCAGCAATATCGTTAATCTTCTTATTGCAGATGTCAACAGAAGACTTGCTGATAAGGACTTAAAGGTTGTACTTACAGATGAAGCAAAGAAGTTTGTTGTTGATAATGGATTTGACCCAACTTATGGTGCAAGACCTCTTAAGAGATATGTACAAAAGACTGTAGAGACACTTGCTGCCAAGCTTATACTTGCAGGAGATGTCAATGATAATACAATCACAATTGACGTATCTGGCGACCAGTTAGTTGCAAGGTAAGTATAATTTAATAATTATATTAATGGCTGCTGTCATGGCTTTAATAGCTGTGGCAGCAGCTTTTTTGCTTTGTATGTAAAAATGTAAAA
>ERZ1034882.351-NODE-351-length-24114-cov-10.948211_pt1 | contig 24114 bp, 17 predicted proteins | sample MGYA00520606_ERZ1034882 | MGnify/ENA primary metagenome ERZ1034882 (study PRJEB33766, sample SAMN09781726) | gut metagenome | biome: gut microbiome | host: Homo sapiens | place: Madagascar | study: EMG produced TPA metagenomics assembly of the PRJNA485056 data...
GATTATAAACAAACCACTGCTAATTTTCGTAGATTATATATAATCCGGTATCGTCCGTTTGAACTCAAGTCTGAGCGCGGCAAACCTTAATTTACATCATACCCATTCCTGCGCCTGCGCCGGCTGGCATTGCAGGAGCATCTTCCTTAATGTTTGCAACCGCAGACTCTGTTGTAAGGAGTGTAGATGCAACAGATGTTGCGTTCTGCAGAGCGCTTCTTGTAACCTTGACAGGATCAAGAATTCCGGAAGCCACCATATCAACATACTCTTCAGTAGCTGCGTTAAATCCGGTTCCCGGAGCAGACTCCTTAACTTTATTGATGATGACAGCGCCCTCTAATCCGGCATTCGCTGCGATGAAGAATAATGGAGCCTCAAGTGCTTTCAGGATAACCTTAGCGCCGGTCTTCTCATCTCCCTCAAGAGTATTCGCAAGCTCAGCAACCTTCTTGGAAGCGTGAATGTAAGCAGATCCACCACCTGCGATAATTCCTTCTTCGACCGCTGCACGTGTTGCATTTAAAGCATCTTCCATACGAAGTTTTGCTTCCTTCATCTCTGTCTCAGTTGCAGCACCAACACGGATAACGGCTACGCCTCCTGCCATCTTGGCAAGTCTCTCCTGCAGCTTCTCTTTGTCGAACTCAGATGTTGTCTCGTCGATCTGTCCACGGATCTGGCTGATACGTCCCTGAATGGCAGCCTTATCGCCTGCACCGTCAACGATAACTGTGTTCTCTTTCTGAACCTTAACAGATTTTGCACGACCGAGCTGATCAAGTGTAGTATCCTTAAGCTCAAGGCCAAGATCAGAGCTGATTACCTGACCGCCTGTAAGGATTGCGATATCCTCAAGCATTGCTTTTCTTCTGTCTCCGTATCCAGGAGCCTTGACAGCAACAACATTGAAGGTTCCACGTAATTTATTCACGATAAGTGTTGTAAGAGCCTCTCCCTCGATATCCTCAGCGATGATAAGAAGTCTTGCACCTGACTGTACGATCTGCTCCAGTAATGGAAGAATCTCCTGAATGTTAGAAATCTTCTTGTCTGTGATCAGGATGTATGGATCATCAAGAACAGCTTCCATCTTATCCATATCTGTGCACATATAAGCAGATAAGTAACCTCTGTCGAACTGCATACCTTCTACTAAGTCAAGCTCTGTCTCCATTGTCTTGGACTCTTCGATTGTGATAACGCCGTCGTTTGTAACCTTCTCCATAGCATCTGCTACAAGATTACCAACTTCCTCATCACCGGCAGAGATAGCAGCAACCTTAGCGATCTGCTCCTTACCTGTAACTTTCTGGCTCATCTCTTTTAAAGCCTCAACAGCAGTATCTGTTGCTTTCTTCATACCACGTCTTAAAACGATTGGATTAGCACCTGCTTCAAGGTTCTTCATACCTTCCTGAACCATAGCCTGTGTTAAAACTGTAGCGGTTGTTGTTCCGTCTCCGGCTACATCGTTTGTCTTTGTTGCTACTTCTTTAACAAGCTGAGCGCCCATGTTCTCGAAAGCATCCTCAAGCTCAATCTCCTTAGCGATTGTCACACCATCGTTTGTGATGAGCGGAGCCCCGAAAGACTTGTCAAGAACTACGTTACGTCCCTTCGGTCCGATGGTTACTCGAACTGTGTTTGCTAATTTATCAACGCCAGCGCCAAGTGCTGCTCTGGCTTCTGAACCGTATTTAATTTCCTTTGCCATGATAATGAACCTCTTTCCTATTTTTTAAATCAATTCTAAATTATCGAACTATGTTTTTGATCGGAACACTTTATATTTTCGCATTCAAATCGGTTACTGTATATTACTCTACGACTGCAAGGATATCGTTCTGTCTTACGATAATGTACTCTTCGCCTTCAAGTTTTACTTCTGTACCTGCATATTTGGAGTAGATAACCTTCTGTCCCTCTTTCACCTGCATAACCACTTCTTTACCGTCAACCATTCCGCCAGGTCCTACTGCGATAACCTCAGCTTCCTGTGGCTTCTCCTGTGCCGTGCCGGTAAGAATAATTCCGGACTTTGTGGTCTCTTCTGCTTCTAACTGTTTTAATACAACTCTGTCTGTTAATGGCATTAATTTCATTGTTAAATAGCCTCCTTTTGCTTTACTAGCACTCATTTAGTTCGAGTGCTAATTCGTTCTGTAAATAAAATATCACTGTTGATTTTCAATGTCAACAGTGATATCTAAACTTTATATTTTTTTTATATGTTTCATGAATTGACTGCCCGGATAAAGCAGGATCAGTCAAGAAGGAATAGCATCTGTCCGGTCATATTAAGCCTTGTATATCCATATTCATCTTTCTTATTATTCTTGATCTGGAATACAACCTCCCTCTGTGCATCATGTAATATTTCGGTCGCGTCGTCTTTCTTTTCCTTCCAGCTGCTTAAGTATTTCTTCGGATAAAGGAAATAATATTCCTTCATATTTTTTACATTCTTAAAAATCACCTTTCCATCTTCAACCGTCTTATATGTCTGATTCTTTTCACTCGTTTCCGGCTCAGCCATTGGAATCGCCTCATTTGTTGTACAATCATAGATCGTATCAACATATACCGGATCGCCACTCTCATTTTTATAATAGATTGAACAATCCAGCTTCGTGCTGATCGCATTCAATTCCTCCGGAGCGAAAATAATTTTCACGAAATCCGGATTCTCTTCGTCCACTCCTATTGCTTCCCAGTCTGATTCATCCTGCTCCTCACTATACTCTTTCGTAAAGCTCATATCATACGACAGATTTTCCAGATCCGTAATAACCGCGTTCTCATTCAGCACTTCAACCATCGGAGGCACATAGGAAGCCCGATATGTAGCAATCATGGTATTAATAAACAGCTTAGCTTCCATTTCCTGCGTAATCGTCGAATGTCCTACTCCGGAATAAAAAACATTTCCCTTACTGTAGATATAATAATTATTTGCAGCATCATTCGGTGAAACACCGTAGGTTGCACCGGTTCCCTGACCATTATTATCCGTCCCCTGCCATGCAACAGCTCTCTTATCATCAGCAAGACAGTACCATACCGTAACCTCCGGATCTTCCATATTCAACTGATACCACTGACCATGCGTCTCCGAAACCGTAAACATCGTATCGATTTTAAACGGATACTGTGTAATCTGTCCCTGATTCATCTGACTGACCTCTGTAATAAGATCATTGTTATTATTAAAACCGGTATTACTTGTGAAGTCACTGACTCCACAAATACTCTCCTTCCCATCCGGAGTCTTGATCAGATATCGATACGGCATCTTCTGATTTTTCAGAATATTCCAATCCGTTCCCGAATCAGCGTTTTTCCAGCCAAGTCGCTTCATGGCATAGTATGTAAATCCCTGCTTCTGATCCAGCTCCTTACCGGCGACGTCCGTGACACTGTCATAGGCATTATCCGGTTTTTCTGCCAGCTCCTTCCGCTCACGTTCTGACAGATTTCTGCTGATAGCCTTATAACGGTTCATACCCATCGTATCACGCAGATAGGTATTGGCAGAGTAACCAAAGTTATCACTTCTAATATTGTGCATTGAAGTCAGATCGTGTGTAAATAACACGCTCTTACCCTGACTGATATAGAATTTAAGGAAATCAATTTCTCCGTGATCGTTTGGTATATTGACACCACCATACGTATCGCCAAATCCAACAATGATCATATTGTAATTTCGATACACCTTCATCCAGTCCGGTGTCTTGAAATCCGGATCACTGTTAACCTTTTGATACTTTTCTGTCGTGAAACTATCCGCATTAAAATGTTTTTTAAATGTATCGAGTGTTTCCGTCGTAACTGTGATATCATAATCGTCCAGCGTATGATAATACTTTGTAAACAAAGGATTCGTGCTCAGATCAAGTTTTCCATCGAAATTTCCATCCTTTGGTATGATCTGAAGTACGTTAATCTTCTTTTTCTGACCGGTCTGGTTTCTCGCAGCAGAGCAGCCGGTCTGCGTAAACCGTACCGATGGATTCTCATCACAAAAGACCTCAATCTTCCATTGGATCAATCCCGTATAAAGTCTTGACAGTTTACAGATAACATCCTTCCTGCTTCCATCCGCAGCAAATTTTTCTCCTTCATAATAAAGCTCATCTTTTGAAAATTTTCCGTCCTGATTCTGGTCCAGATATACATTACACCGGAAGGCAGCACTTTCCGGATCGTTGACCTGAAAACCAAACTGCAACAATGATCTTCCGACTCTGTCTACATCCAGATACGTCTTCTCCTCGCTGCTATACAGCTTCGGAGTCTGCGTAAATAACACCTCCGGCTTCTTCTGCTTCATACACTCCCTGATGCCTGTCACATCATTTGTCTGGTAGAAATGGACGCTGTTATCGCCCTTATTCTTTTGATCAATCTCACTCTTTACAAAATCACAGATATTAGAATGCTGGTCAATACGGGTTTCATCCCGCTGATACAGATACGACACAGCCACAACCGGTTTCCCCGACTTTACAAAATCCTTCAGTTCTTCTTCTTTTAATCTTGTAATGTCATTTCCCGAAAACCGCAGTTCCGCACTGTCCACATTCTTCCATTTCCAGGTATCTCCTGATTTGGTTCCTTTTGTCAGGAATTTAACAGAACGGCTTCTGTTATCGCTTGAATATTCTGCTGCTGTCATCTTGTCGCCCGTATGGAAATAAATCTTACCATTCATAGAAGAATCATTCCATACGGTTTTTCCATCTCCGGTTTTATTATATGCTCCGTCATCCAGCCCCAGAAAGATCAGATCATAGGTACTGTTCAGATCCTGCGCTGTACCGATAAATTCTGCAGTCGTCATATGGGTAATATTCACCTTACCCTCCAGATCCGGCACCATCATATAAATATAATTCTTTGTCAGCGAATACCCATTTTTACTGTCATAACACGGTTCAATATCCAGAACCTCAAGATCCTTTTTGATCTTGTCCGTTCTACTTTTTCCATCCTTGTCAAGAATGTAGCGGATTGCATCTGCCGGCTTTGCCGTCGTTGCATCTGGCTGCCCCGGCGGTGTCATATAGTCCTGGAAATCCGTATATTTCGTATTGGTACTGTTAAGATTCAGATTGTCATTTGTAAAATTGCGCAGTATGTCGCCGCCCTCGCCGCCAATATACATATGTTCATTGATGAATCTTCGATTTGCTTCAATATTACCCGGCATCTGGTAATCATTCCATTTGTCATCAGAGGTCCAATATTTATACCAATTGTATCCGGCTTCCTGGGCACTTATTCCGACCGGAAGAAACGTGTACAGGGACCAGTATTCCTGCGCATCTCCTTCCTGCAATACAAATTTTCCATTCTGAATATAAGGATGCTCCTCATCCATATAAAGCTTTTTGAACAAATCCGACTTCATTGACAAAAGCATGATTGCAAGCTTATACATGTTATTGTTGTATCCGATTGTGTCATATTTTGAACCGTTTTTGTTCAGATTCCAATCCAGCACATCCATCTTGATACTTTTTTTCGTCGCATCCGTTAAAGAGGCTCCATATGTATTAGCGGTCATCATCATACCCGCATAATTCGTCTTTGCAGTCACTTTCTTATACATGTTTTCGACAACCTTCCAGCTGATATCCCGGTCTGTCGCTCCATTTACATTCTCAAAACTGCTGATATAATTTGTCGTCTCGGAACGGTGCCCGTAACGATTGTATCCTTTCCACATGGTTTTAAAATTATCATCCGCAACAGTTGGCGATACAATATATAAATCTGCATAATTTTCCCAATTAGAGCCCTCTGCATTTAATTCTTTCGGCGTAATGGTCTTAATAATGACAGAATAATCCTCAGCCTCTTTATCGCTTAATTGAAGTGCCTGTTTCAAAAAGTTTTCCGTGTTTTTATAGTAGTAATATACACTGGTCTTATAAACCGGATCACTCGAAGAACTTTTCCGATAGGTATAAATACGCTCTCCCACCTGCGTTAAGATTTGCTTTGGCGCATTCTCCTCCTGAAAAGTCTGTGATGGATAATCCTTTTCTTTCTCAATGCTGCCAATGGTATGCCAGATCAGATTTCCTCCTTCCGACTTTTCAATGGTTCCATCCTCCTTCTGACGGAAAGAGCCTTTTCCCTCTCCCACCAGCTCATAATATCCTTCATGCGCTATCGTATCACCGGCATCAATTTTCGGTTCATCATCAAACTTTGTATTGGTCAGTTCCGGTTCGTCCGCAAAGAAATACGTCGGATTCTGCTGCTCACAATCACTCATATTCATAGAACTGATTGTGCCCATCCAGCCTGTTCCGCGCATTTTTTCGATATCAGTCGGTTCGCAGCCGGCAATATTATAACCAAACGATCCATATTCCTCATAGGGCACAATCTCCAGAATAAAAAACGGGTTCTCTTTTGTTCCCAGATCATACGTTGACTGACCCGCATCATACATATCACGCTTCGACTCCGGAATCTGATTGATCTTATCCACCACGCCTCTGGTCACAACCGGGAGATTCTCTTCCGCCTTCAGCTTATTCTGATATCCGACCACGCCAAGGCATAAAGCAACGATCCCCAGCACACAGGCTGCGGATGCGATTTTCTTTTTTGCTCCGGTAAGCGGACTATGCATTTTTATTTTCCGATTGACGCTTTTCAATATGAACGCCCCTTCCTTATCCGGGATCTAAGCCCCTTTTGATCACTCACAGTTTTGCCGAAATAGGTTTCTGCCATTTTGCAATTTTATCGCAGTACATTTCTCAGTTTAAACACGTTTTGTATCTCATATTTTTGTTTTAAATATTCCATCTGAAACGAAACGGTAACGGATGTCTGCGAAGAGGTATCGACCGTCCCTGTAAAAGCCGTCACATACTCTCCGAGCAGATTCTGTTGCACTTCATCCACATCTGCCGCGATCACGTTTGTGTCTTTTTCCGGGTCTGCCACAGCTGCCGTCTTTGTGTACAGTTTCTTTCCGCTTGCCGATATCCAGATCACACGCTTGCTGGCCGGTTCGGGTACTGCGGCTCCGTTCGGGTTCTCCACCGAGGTCTTGCGGGGAATCCGATAGATGACAATTCCCTGTGCACCGGAGGTCGATGGATCCAATGCTTCCACCCGGTTTCCTTCCATCACCCACATACCGATCTGCTCCATTAAAATCTGTGACTCGGATTGCAGATCGATCTGTGCAGACGCATTGTTATAATTTTTGTGTGCCGCACCAAGGAACATGGTTGCGGCAACCATAATGATCGAAGAAATTGCGATCGCAATCATCAGTTCGATGAACGTAATTCCTCTTTGATCCCGATTCACACAACCACTTCCTTTCTGCTTTCAGCTTCCTATTTCTTACCACGTTTATAAACGCACCATTTTTAACCCATCAGTTTGACTCAACAAAATGCTTTCCGGTATCCATCACAAGCCGGATACTGTATTTTGGCACACCATCGATCAGAATCGTCTGCACCGTTGTATTGGCGGTATCAAACGTTGCCTGCTTCGTGTAGGCGATCTTCATGAAACCATTCTCCGCCAGCTCCGTTCCGTCCTGACAAAGTTTGATCGTATTGTTCGATAATTTGGTTCCGTCCTTCGTCAGCTTCGTCCCATCAAAAGCCGAAAGATTATCCGGCAATATCTGCTCATAATAGCCGTTGTCCAGATGATAAATATACAGATAGTAATTTCCGCTTTTGCTGATGGACTTCACCTGCAGCTGATTCAACGAAGCATCCAATGTCTTCATGACCTTCTGCGTATCCGCATAATGCAGATGCCCGATCATCATGACCGCCGTGCTCGCCAGTATTCCTATGATTGCGATCACGATAATGATCTCCACCAGAGTAATTCCTCTTTGATCCTGCCGTCTTTTCTTCTTTAACCATCGCTCTCTCATCGGCGCACCCCTTAGTTCTTCTTCCATTCATCGTAATTGATATACGAATCCAGATCCAGCCGGCCGGACACACTGCCGGCAGCTGTGCCGGAGCAATCACGGAAGAACTTGGAAAAAAGCGGAGGCTTCTTGCTTTGATCATCTTTAAACAGATTAGAGACAAGCAGTTTGTTGCCTTTTACCTGCACGTTCGCATCAAACGTAATCTTACCGCCGGAAATGATCAGCCCTTCAAAATTTCCGCTGACTTTGACGCTTCCGGTTGCCACAACAATGCCCTTTGTGATCGAAGTCGGAAGATTATACACACCGGTGTTATCGATCAGGTATACATCGTCTGCCGGATGATACACTGTGAATTCGGTATCTCCCGGATTCCTGTGTTTTGCGATCTCCTCCTGCAATGCACTGCGGTCAATCAGTTTGTCAAATAACGGATCGATTGACTTGTCGATTTTTTCATATCCGCTCTCATCCGTCACGCTAAAGCGTACCTGATCCGGTGTCACAGACTGTCCGGATACTTTTAGCCCAAGTTCCAAAGACTTATAACTTACCGCCAGCTTCGAACAATAATCCCACATACGCCCCGCAGAGTCCTTCCAATTGTCCGGTTCAATCGTTACCGCCTTCTCCTGAAACATTTCGTCCGACCTGGTCCGGTACATAATATCTCCGCTCAGCGTCATGATCATATGATTATCGATAATTAAGGCATCCTTATCCAGATAGGTTCCGGCAAGTCCGCCTGCTTTACCGGTATTTCCCGCATAATAAGCAGCGTAGAATTCATTCGCATCCTGCTGCGACTTAAAATTCAGATAATAATTGACACCATTGGTGTAATAATATGGTACGATCGGATTCGCATGGTTCAGCCAGCCGTCAAGCTTCACCGGATCCACCTGGATGGACGCAGCGTAGTCTCTTTCACCGATCGGATACTCCGTTTCACCGATCCTGACCTTCTGCGCATCGTTCCACTTTAACACAACGCCCTCGGAGCTCTCCACCTTCACATACTTATCCGGAACATAGTAAGCCAGCTGGTTCGTTCTCGCCGCGATCGACTCACCCATCTGAATATCCGTGTTACTGGAATTGTTCCCGCGTGAGATAAAGGTTCTTCCCGCAAGCAGCAGATAGTTAAGATTTTGTATATTTAATGAGCTGTTTTTTCCATTGATCATGATTGCACTGCTAAAGTCGGCATCCGTTGCAACTGTATCGCCCGCTCCGTAATTCTTCTGGAAATTGTAACCGTAATAATTTCCCCGAAGCGTTACCTTGCTCTCCTTTGCATTTAGCGCAAGATCATCCGCCACATAAATGTTTCCGTTCACGTTCAGTGTTGCAGTACTTTTTCCGGTTGTCATAATATTCTCCGCCCAGATGGAGGAATTTCCGTTTCCGACCATAATCGTCGATCCCATATCCGCCACAATATCGCCACGGGTAAGGATCATCCTGCCATTCAGCTCGCCGGTTCCGTTACCGGAAGCCACAATGCCGCCAGCCCCCGCATACACACTTCCGTCCACTACGACCGTTGGTGCATTTACGTTGATCTGATCATCCGCGATCAAAGCGTATTTCATAAATTCCTTTACCTGACTCTGACCGGAAAAATTCATATCCGGTGTGGAAAATACCAGATCGGTCGTGATCGTAGTCTCGTAATCCTGTGCATCCTTATAAACCACCCGGACACCTTTTAAGGTAAAAGTGCCGGCTCCGTAATCAATTTCATACTTCGGATCTGCAGGTGCAACAAAACAATCCTGCTGCGTTCCATCCAGAATACACCCCTTTACCTTGCCGGTATCGTATCCCGCAACACGGTACACCACGTTTCCCTCACCATTGGTTGTGTCGATCGGTGTCTTCATCGGATCGGCAAAATAATTTTCCAGACCGTTCATATATTTCTGTTTAAATACATCCTGCGCATTCTTGCCGCCGCTCGTATAGTCCACATAATGCTGCAGCACATCCGCATACGCATTTTCCAATGCCGTCTCTGCCTGCTCCCTTGCACCGGTGCGCAGATCATCCATGATTGCATCGGCACTGTAGAAATTCTTCTTCGTGCCGCGCTCGACTTCCTTCATCTGGATATTCACGATCGTGATCTTTGTGATCACCACTGCGATCGCGCTGACAACCACCATGAGTATTAAAACGGCAAGCAGGGAAGCCCCGCGATCATCTTTATGAAAAGAATTCTTTTTCATCGCTACTCCCCTTTCGCTGAATCAACGGTAATGTAGCGGTAATCGTCCTTATCCGTTCCATCGCCCTTGTCTTTTTTGTATACACTGACTTCAATATTTACTTTTCGGATCCCCTGTTCCTTTTCCACCAAAGCCTTCACATTACTCAACAGATAGGAATCCTGCCAGATTTCTCCCTTATTTGTCACTGCCGGATTTTCATAGGATTTCTGTCCCAGATTCGAGGCGATCTCCGGCATCGAACAACCATTTTTCGGCGAAATCGTCAACCGGTACAAAGGAAAATCTGTATTGACCTTATCAATATTCTGACAGACGATCACAAGTTTCGGGACTCCCACGCCGACATCGCACCTGAGTTCTATTTCATCGGTATTCTGGAAAACCTGATACATCAGATAAATATGCTCGACATTTTCAATGTCTTCTTCCGCATAATTACTGCATTGGTACTGATCAGCCGCATCCACTCCGTCAACGCCCTCACAACGGTAAAAGCATTCCACCGTCAAATAATCCGCTTTCACCGTAATCGAAATCGTCCGGTGCAGATTCGCACGGATTACATCCGTACTCATAGCCGAAATCTTGTGTTCGTCCGCATACCCCATGTTTTTTGCGGAGAAATAAGTTAATGCGTCCTGCAGCTGCCCATTTTCCAATGCGATCACATCAACCATTCCGTCAATTCCATCCACCTGCGGCACTTTGCTTAGATTTTCTGCCTGGTTCGTACTGACGCTTACCCGGATATCGTATTTCTCGCCGATTGCATCCGCCTGTCCGTAGTAATCCACGCTGCCACCGGTCCCAGTGGATCCCGGCGCGGCCGGTGTATAGGAATCCCTCACATAATTCTCAGCAGCCAGATAAGGCACATCAAATCCGGACGCATCCACATTCTGCACAAGATTCGGCTGGTTTTTCAGATTTTCCATCACTTCCTGCGCCAGATTCGATGCGTGCTGCTTATCCGCCATCTTCGCATTGTATTTCATGGACTGCGTAAAATACGACATGAGCGGAATCGAGAGGATTGCAAGGATTGCCATCGAAAGAATGACTTCCAGCAATGAAAAACCGGCATTGGATAAAGCCCTTTGATTTTTTTGTTTTTTCATCCGAAAGCCCCCTTTCCGGTCTTTTTATGCTCCGTCTAGTACGAATCCCCCAAAGCTTCCTGTGAACGTTCTATCGTTTTACCGAAGATATTCGATACACCCTTTGGCATAAAGTCAAATACCGGAGGAACATACTCTTTACCGGTATTCGTAATATAGTACATGTTCAGTGTCATCTCACCGGTCAGTTTTCCGGTAGCATCGTCAAACGCAGCCGTAAACTGCGTAATCGTTGTGCGGTCCTGAAACGCATTGACATATGCGATCATTTCTTTTAATCCGTTGTAGCTTGCTTCGTAGCGGATTCCGATCGATGCATAATATCCGGCGACATTTCCCACGGTATCTGCGGACGCGTCTGTTGCTGCATCGTCTGTTCCGTCCCCTGCACTCTGGGTATCCGCAGTGGTATCCGTTGTCGCAGAAGTGTCATCGGCCGCACTATCGGCTGCTCCGTCCGCGGTGTCAGCACTGCTGTCCGTCTCATCGGTGCTGCTGCCTGCGGCTGTCGTATCGGCTGCTCCCACAAGTGGCATACGCATTGCAAACGTGATATCCGTGATATGGAAATCACTGCTGTGGTCTTCATAATCCTGCAGCGATTCGATGGTCTTCTCCGTCGTCATATCGGACGGATACTTCGCAATAATGTCCGCCTGCGTCTGCTTCATATTCTCAATATTTTCCTTTACCTGCGGCAGGGAAGCCTCCATCTGCTGCATCTGCTGCACCTTGGCACTGTCCTGCTCGTTCTGTGCCTCAAGTTCGCTCGCCTTCGTCATTCCTTTATTGAAGATGAAAAAGTAAGAGCACGCCAGAATCACGATTGCAAAGAATATGATCAAAAGCCGCTTATCCGAATCTGAAATTTTTATCTTATTCATCTGCCTGCTCCTCCGATTCCTGCACATCTGCATAATATGCATTCACTGTATAAGTCCACTCGCTGCTTCCGCTCTCCTCATCCGTCTGTTCCGACATGGACGGGATCGAAGGATCCGTAAGTAATGTCACATTCTGGAAATTGAGCAGCATCTGACCAACCGTAATCTTTCGATCCGCCGTCATATTCAGCGTGATCAGATTGTCATCCGTCTGCATATTGGTTACTTTTATCGCACTCGGAAGTTCTGCTTCCAGCTGCTCGATCAGAGGAAGAAGGTATTCATTCTTTTTCTTCGTTGCGTCATCGATTGTGATATAAACCTGTGCCTCCTGCTGCACGCGGCTGCTCTCGTCATAGGTCTGCTGCACATAGGCAAGCGCCTCCAACTGATCCGTCAGATGACGATGCTCGGAATGGGCGATCAGCTGACGCACGCTCGATCCGAGGATCAAAAGCAGACTGAGCAAAAGCGATCCCGCCAGCAGTACATACGCCGTGTGCAGATCATTTTTCTTGGAATCTGCCTCCTGCATTTCCTTCGGTTTCGCATCGAGCGGATGCACGGCGGCACCGATCACCGAAAGGAATCCGACCGGCGTGGCTGCGCGCGGCTGTCTGGTGTTGCTGCTCTCCTCCATTACCGGATCGGTATAATCCGGATGCTTTTTCTTTCCGGCTTTCTTTTGGTCATTTACTCCATTCTGATTTCTCAGATCGATGATCTTTGCGAAATCAATCTTCTGCAGCGGAAGCGGTAACTCCTGTGCAAAAAGCTTATGGATTCCCGCAAAACGCGATCCGTCGCCGACCAGATACACGTTTCCGACGAACTCTTTTTTTACCTGGTTCTGATAATAGTCCAATGCCGTATTGGCAATGCGCAGATGATACCGGAGCGATTCCGCCAGATCCTCATACGCCTCATCCGCCTGTGCCTGATCGATTGCCTGCTGCGCAGGATCTCCGTTGTCCGGCATCGACGGCTTATTAAAGATGACATTGTGTTCCAACAGGAAATCAAATGCCTTCTCCTCGTCATCGATTCCAAGGATCGGATGATCCACCACTGCGGAAATGGTTGCACCGTATCCGTATGGTGTCACACGCTGGAACGCAAGTTTCTTGTTCTCTAAAATGCTGATAACGGTCGCCTGCTCCTCCAGCTGGATGATCATCGCATTATCTACGAAGCTGTCACACATCAGCTGAATGCAGCCATTGCCGATATAATCAAAGGTTTCCGCCTTCAGTCCTGCCAGTTGGGCAAAGGACACATAGTTGCCCAGCAGATTATCCGGGATTGCGACCAGAAGGAGCTTTAACTGTTTTTTTCCGTCGTCCTCAACGACATCCATCTTGCTGTAGCTGATCGTGTAGCCACTGATGTCCATCGGGAAATAATCGCGGCTCTGCGCATCGATGATGCCCTTGATCTTGTTGTCTTTGACATACGGAATCATCACTTCGCGGGTAACTACCTTGGAAGAGGACAACGTAAATACAACGTCCTTTTCCACAATCTGCCGGCGCACAAGTTCTTCTTTTAATGCTCTCGCCAGACTGTCTTTATCTCTTATGTATCCGTCTTCCACCGCATGCTCCGGCGTACGGAAGGCAAATGCCTCATGTACCGGTGGATTTTTCTTGCGGTAATCGACCAAAGCGACCTTGGTCCATTGGATTCCGGTCTCAATACTGATCACTTTTTTTGCCACTTTTTCTTCCCCCTCATTTTCGTTCCAAATATATATGGAAAAACATATATAAAACAATCACCAGCTCTCACACTTTCTTTTCCAAACATAATTGTCTTATATATATTTTTCGTTCTATGCACAGTCAAACGAAGCGAGTTTTTCACTTCTTTTAGTAAATTCCCATCATGCCAAGATACCATGTCCAGAACCGGTCGCCCCAGAGTGCGGCAATATAGATTCCGGCAGAAAGATACGGTCCCATCGCAAGTAAGTTGTTGCGTTTGCTTACTTTCATGCGGATCGTATGAAGAACCGAACCGAGTATGCACGCAAGTACAAATGCAAGCAGTATGTTTCTGGCGCCGAGCAGAAGTCCCGCATACGCCATAAGCTTGATATCTCCGCCGCCGATCGCCTTGCCGGAGGAGAAATAATACAGACCATACAAAAACAGACTGACGCAGAAAGCACCGATCAGGTGCGATACGATGTGTCGGTAATCATAAACCGTCATAATGATACCGAGAAGTCCGATCAACAGATTAAACGTTACCGGTATCCGAAACGTTCTTTCATCAATAACCGTAATAACGATCAGAGCAGATGTCATGAGACAATACAGCACACTGCTGAACGTGAAGCCGTTCGCCATGAAAACGATCACATACAGCACACCATTCAGAGCCTCGATTAATGGGTACTGTATGGAAATCTTAGCACCACATTGCCGGCATCTGCCCCGAAGCATTATGTACGAAAATACAGGAACCATATCACGCCAGCCCAGCTTACGTCCACAGCTCATGCAGTGCGAGGAACGCACGATATTCTCCTTCTTCGGAATGCGGAAAATGCAGACATTTAAAAAGCTGCCGATCACGATTCCGTAGAGAAATACAATTGTGTAGATGAAAATGGTAAGTTGGGTTAGCATGGTAGTTTATTTACTCCTGAGTAATTATCTTAAAGTTCTGTTACTATAGCATCAAATACTTCTTTTCCTGCTGAACAAGCCGCATCTGAATAAGCCTGTGTAGTAATTTTTTTGTTAGTCAAATCAATGCTAACCTGAATCTCAGCAATTGTCTTTCCTTTTTTTGATGCCATTTTACCAGTTGTAGATGCTGATCCAGCAAGGTCGTCAATTGAATCATAACCTGTTAATTCTTTAATTTCATCAGAAAGAGCAACCGCAGTTGTGTCACTTCCAGGTGCATATACTTTAAATGTAATATTAGTCTGAACCTTTTCCGCATTTGATGAATAAGCCGTAGTAGCTGCTGTACCATAGCTATTAATAATCTGGAAATCCTTTGCTTCCTTGGACTTGTTGATATAAGGAAGCACCTGTGTACCAACGATACCTACTAAAATTGCCATAATCGCGATAACGATGATCAACTCTACGAGAGAGAAACCTTTGTTATCCTTCTTTTCATTTTTTGCCTTCATGTTCTGAAGCATTTCCATAATCTTCTTCATACCTTAGATCTCCTTTACTTATAAATACTTTTATTTATTACCACATGCCCATGGCAGCATGTCATAATCTTATCGATACAAGAGGAAGTGGTGCAACAACGGAGCAATGCGTGTATCATACGTACACCATCTCCGTCCTCCACTTACACTCCGATATTGTCATACAGACTATACATCGGCATCATGATCGCCAATACGATTGGCACAACGATGACCGCCATCACGATTATGATGAGTGGTTCCATCGCTGCAAGCAGCGACTGCGTCGCCATCTCCACTTCCTCGTCGTAATACGCCGCGATCTTGTCGAGCATATCCTCCATATTACCGGTTTCCTCACCGATCTCGATCATGTGATAGACCATCGGAGGAAAGACGCCGGATTGTTCCAGCGGCTTGGAAAGCGGAATACCCCGGCTGACCTCTTCCTGTGCTTCCTTGAGTGCCGCCTTGACCACCTGATTTTTCATCATGCCGGTGACAAGCCCCATCGCATCGACCAGCTGGATACCGGAACCCATCAGCGTGGATAAGGTACGCGTCATGCTGGCGCTTGCCGTCTTGATATTGAGGCTTCCGACCATCGGAAGCTTCAGCATCAGCCTGCCCCAGAGGATCGCTCCGTGCTCCGTCTTCTTAAACGACTTAACAAAGAGCACGATGCCCACTACGATGGCAACCATCATAAACCATTTATGGACAAAGAAATCACTGATGCTCATGACCGCACGCGTGATGCCCGGAAGCGTTCCGCCGACTTCGTCAAACTGCGCCGTAAAGGTCGGCACGATCTTGATCATCATGATGGCAACGATCGCAATGATGACAACGATCAGGATGACCGGATAGATCGCCGATTTCACGATCAGCCCCTTCAGATGGGCTTCCTTTTCAAACTGTCCGCCGATCCGGTCGAAGGCTTTATCGATGCTTCCGGATGCTTCTCCCGCTGCAACCATATGTACCATCAGCTCCGGAAAGATCTTCGGATGCTGGGACATCGCCACCGCAAGCGAATCACCTTTCTGCACGGAGTCGCGCACATCCGCGATCGCTGCGGCAAACTGCTTGTTTTCCGTCTGCTCCGAAAGCATGTTTAATGCTTCGATCACGGTTACGCCGGCGTTTAGCACACTCTCAAACTGCCGGCAGAAGACGGAAAGTTCACGGACGCTGACCGCTTTTCCGATATGGATTTCCAAATCTTTGTTGAACGCATTCGCCCGCGCGATGGATACGATCGTACTGCCGCCCGCCTTCAGTTCCGCGGTCGCGATCTCAATATTCTGCGCTTCGATCGTGCCGGATTTTGGTTTACCGTCCGGTCCTACGATCTCATACTTGTAACTTGCCATATCCCGCCTCCTAATACAGTTTCTGCTGCATTGCAGCGGTATCCTGTGCATACTCGACGGCATTGGCGCCATCGATCCTGTGCTTTAAGTACAGATTGAAAAGCGACTCGTCCATCGTCTGCATGCCAAGCTTTTTGCTCGTCTGCATGATCGACGGGATCTGGTGTGCTTTGTCCTCGCGGATCAGATTCTTGATCGCCGGTGTCCCGAGCATGACCTCGAACGCTGCCACTCTGCCTTTGCCATCGATGGTCGGCAGAAGCTGCTGCGAGATGACCGCCTCCAGAACCGATGCAAGCTGCGAACGGATCTGGTTCTGCTGATGCGGCGGGAACACATCGACGATACGCTCGATCGTCGGTGCCGCGCCGATCGTATGCAGGGTCGAAAATACCAGATGACCGGTCTCTGCCGCGGTAATCGCCGTGGAGATCGTGTCAAAGTCTCGCATCTCGCCCACCAGAATGATATCCGGATCCTCACGGAGAGCCGCACGAAGCGCGTTGCCGTACGAATCCGTATCCAGTCCGATTTCCCTCTGGTTTACGATCGACCGAATATGTTTATGTAAATACTCGATTGGGTCTTCCAGTGTAATGATATGTTCGTTTCGTTCCTTGTTGATGACATCGATGAGGGATGCCAGCGTCGTTGACTTACCGCTTCCGGTCGGTCCCGTTACCAGAACCAGTCCTCTCTTTTTCTTGGTAAGCCCTAAGACAGACTCCGGTACCCCAAGCTGATCCGGCGCCGGGATGTCGCTTGCCACAATACGCAGTACTGCCGCATAGGAGCCTCTCTGATGAAAGGCATTCACACGGAAACGGCCGATACTCGGATCGGAATATGCGAAATCGACTTCGCCGACTTCTTCCATGGTCTGTTTCTGCTTTGGGCCAAACATCGACTCCACAAGTTGCTGCGTCATCGCCGGTGTCAGCCGCTCGAAACCATCCATCTCATAGAGCGTGCCGCTGATTCGGCATTTGGGTCTGACTCCTACTGTGATATGTACATCGGATGCATGATTCTCTTTTGCGATAGAAAGAAGTGTGTGCATTGATAATTCCATTTTTAAAAACCCCTTTATTCATCATCCTCTTCGTAAGCTACCCGCCGCACTTCCTCGACTGTGGTAATTCCCCTGAGTGCATACTCCACTGCACTCATACGAAGTGTTTTCATTCCATGCTTTCGTGCAATCTCCTCCAGCACGTCCGCATTCTCTCCCCGGTTGATCGCCTGTCTTAAGTCGGAGGTAATCGGCATGATCTCATAGACACCGATTCGTCCGAAATAGCCGGTTCCGCCGCAGCGGACGCACTCTTTGTGCCCCGGTGTGCGCACCTGGATGCGTTTCGGACTGCCTGCAAAGCCAAGCGTTTTTTTCTCTTCTTCTGTTGCGTCCCTTACAACGCCGCACGCCGGACAGACACGCCGCACCAGACGCTGCGCGATCACACCGACCACAGAGTCTGCGATCAGATAATTTTCCACTCCCATATCCGCCAGACGCGTGATCGTGTTGGCAGAACTGTTGGTATGTAAGGTACTGACAACCAGATGGCCGGTGATCGATGCCTTGACCGCGATCTCCGCCGTCTCCTGATCTCGGATCTCTCCGATCATAATGATATCCGGATCCTGACGCAGAATCGAACGAAGCGCGCTGCCGAAGGTCAGCCCCGCCTTCTCGTTTACCTGCACCTGATTGACACCGTTTAGATTGGCCTCAACCGGATCCTCAACCGTGATAATATTGACCCCCTCCACGTTCAACTCACTGAGCGCTGTATAAAGCGTGGTGGACTTACCGCTTCCGGTCGGTCCCGTTACCAGAATCAGTCCGTTCGGATGGCTTAGGATACGATTGAATTTTTCCAATTCGTCATCCGGGAATCCTAAATCCCTTTTATCCATGGTGAGTGCCTTCTTCTGCGCAAGTCGCATAACGACTTTCTCACCGTAAACCGTCGGAAGAATGGATACTCGGATATCGTACTCCTGACGGTCGACAATGCTTGTGGCTCGTCCGTCCTGCGGGCGGCGCTTCTCGGATATGTCAAGTCCGCTGACGATCTTGATTCGTGCGATCAAAGCCGCATGCAGGCCGATATCGTGCCGCATCGCTTCATGCAGCACTCCATCGACACGGAATCGGATGCGCACCTGATTTTCCATCGGTTCAATATGGATATCACTGGCTCGTTTATGGACTGCCTGTTCGATGATCTGCGCGAGAAGCTTAACGATCGGTGCCTGCTGCACGCTGCTTTCTTCGCCGCTTCCCGGTTCGACCGCGGCTCTCGCTTTGGCCTGCTCTTCACGCTCTCTTGTGTACTGTTCCGCCACCCGGAGCGCTTCCGCATTACCGTAATACCGGTCGATCGCCGCAGCAATATCACTTGTCGCGGCCACATACCGTTCCACCTGGCAGCCCGTGATGATCGAAATATCGTCCATCGCACGGATATCCAGCGGATCGCTCATCGCTACTTTGAGGAGATTCGGATTCTTCTCATTAAACTGAAAAGGGATCAGCATATACTTTCGAAGAACCGACTCTTCGACCAGTCTGATGATCTCTTCCGGGATTCGGATCGTCGATAAATCAATGCTCTCGATCTTCAGCTGCATTTTCAGTGCATCCATGATCTGTTTCTCATCGGTCATTCCCAGATCAATCAACACGACACCGAGACGATATCCTTTTTTTTCGGTTTTCTGTATCTGTAAAGCCTGCATCAGTTGATCCTGTGTAATGACCCCGGCATCCACAAGCAGATCGCCCAATCGCTTCTTTCGGCTTCCTCCCACTAAGTTATCCATGTTTCCCCCTAACATGCATATCAGGCCACCATACAAGACCTGATGACCTGCCTATACACACGCAGGTTTCTCTATTCCATAACAACTATTATAATTTTTCCAACAACATAATGCAATAGTGCAAACCCAAATTTGTACTTTTTTATGCAGTTTGTTTCAACTTGTCCCTAAGAAATCGCCTTCGTGATTTTTAAAACTACGTTCTTGTTTTTTAAAAATTCTGTCTTATATTCATAGTAAGAACAAGGCGCCCAGGTCTTTCCGACTTCGATCGTGATCGACGGAATTCCAAGCAGATACATCACATATTCCCGGTACTGTCCTCCCGGAGATTTCGTCTTTGAGGACTCCGGCGCCGCTATATAATTCGTTTCCCTTTTTGCGATCTGATACATGGTTTTTGTATCTTTCGCGATTTTCTTTGACGAACAGCTTCCGTATATAATCCGCCCCATGGCATGATAATTGATCACGCCCTGCAGCTTCTGTTTCGTTTTCAATTTCACCGTGAGCGCAGCGATAGCCCGCGATTCCGGCTCGCTCAATGCCTTTTTCCCCGAATAGCCTTCTGCCCCCTTTGTGCCGCCGGAAACAAATTTCTTAATCGGGAAGTTACGGTTCAGATCGACGCCCCGCGCATTGGATTTCCATCTTGCATAAGATTTCTGCGAGATTTCGACACCATCCGGATTGGCCATCACTACATAGTGAATCTGTGTGTTTTCCAAGACATCCGCCGGCTTCATGCCGCCGATCATACAATTGTAATTACTCAGGTAATACTCAATTTCCTGCATCAGCACTGCCACACAGATATACTCGCGGGCATGCAGCGTTCCCACAACCAGAACCGAAGAATCCGCTTCCTTGCTGCCGATGGCAAAATCGTAGAGGCTGCGTCCTTTCACCGATGAACCGATTTCCGTCATTTCACAATAATCGTTGTATTTGTTTTTCAACATTTTCATCTGCTGCTTCATCTGCGCATAGGTATACTTTTGCGATGCGATCTTTACGATTGCCGCATTGGAAAAGGCGATCGTTGCTGCCTCTCCCTCCTGATCAAGAGTATTGTATGCAACGATTTTGTAATGATAGTTCTTTCCTTCCTTGATTTTCTTATCGGTATAGGAAGGTTTCTCTGCCGTCGCAAGTTTATGGTATGCTCCGCTCCCCTGCTTACGGTAGATCGTATAGGCTGCGGCGTTCTCACATGCATTCCACTCGATTTTAACTTTTGTCTGAGACAGTGAAGTTGTACGAAGTCCGGTAATCTTTGACGGAATCGGGACGGACTGATCCGCACCATCCTGATTCATGCCATCCTGATTCGCGCTATCCTGATTTGTGCCATCCTGATCCGCGCTATTCTGTTCCGCGCCATTCTGATTCGTGTCATTTTGATCCGCGCTATTCTGTTCCGCGCCATTCTGATTCGTGTCATTTTGATCCGCGCTATTCTGTTCCGCTCCATTTTGATGCGCGCTATTCTGTTCCGCGCTATTCTGATTTGAAGCTTCCTGTAGCGGTTTCTGCGCTGCATAAGCCGGCTGCACCTGCAACAACATGGTTGCAGCAAGTACCGAGCATAAAATCTTTGTTATTTTCACTTTTCCAACTTCCTCTCGTTGTATTTCCCCTTGGTATTGTAAATTCTTCTTTTGTCTCCTTTTATAAGTTTCGTTCCACTCACAGACAGCCCCGACTGCGAATGTAAAACTATATCAAATGATAATGCAGCATTGCGTTGCGGATTCCATCCTCATGGATATCGGTGGTAACAAACTCTGCTGCCTCCTTCGGTGGCTGCGTCGCATTTCCCATCGCGATACCATGGCCGACATATGCAAGCATGTCCAGATCATTCACACTGTCACCGATTGCATATGTCTCCTCACGCGACACTCCAAGATACTTACAAAGCCACTCGATTCCGGTCGCCTTGGACGTTCCCTTCGGCACACACTCGACAACATTTCCTTCATGCTCAAGGAAATCAAAATCGTCTCCGAGTTCTTTCTTAATGCGGGCATAATCGGTATCCGGAAGCACATCCGCAGAAAACTTGTTGATACGGATGTCCGGTGTATATTCCCTTAAAATTCTGGCACTTCGTCCCATCTCTTCAAACAGATAGATCACATACGGATCATCCTCGAATCCATGCTCATCGATCCAATGATAATCCGGTCCCTCCAGCACAACCGGCATATGACATTCCTTCAGTGTTCGGATCACCTTCTCCGTCAATTCCGGCGAAATGATATTTTCATACACGATTTTGCCATCCAGTTCCACATGATTACCACACGCCGCCAGTATTCCATCAAATCCCACATCCAGAAGCTTCTTATCACGGATGTTGCCGCGTGCCCGCCCGCTGCACAGGAAAATCTTGTGACCATTCTGCTGTACCTGCTTCAGCGTCTCAATCGTGCCCTCCGGGATCTGCATGTTTTCATCCCATAAAGTTCCATCTATATCAAAAAAAATTAAAGCCATGATTCTCTCCCTGTTCTCTTTTTTCTCACGTCTTTGCGCTTATGACGTTTCGTTTTCATTCATAAAACAAGCCGTGTTTCCACGGCTTGTCTCATATTGTATTATACTAACTCCAGTTCTCTTCCTTCGAGGATCAAGTTCACGTCCTCAATGCTTTTTCCCGTCGAAGTAGCGATCAATTCTGGTGAAAGTCCATTCTTGTTCATAATTCGAATAATATTAGCCTCACCTTCTGCTCTTCCTTCTGCTATACCTTCTGCTCTTCCTTCTGCTATACCTTCTGCTATACCTTTTGCTCTTCCTTCCGCTATACCTTGTTCTCTGCCTTCCTTTATTGCAATCTTCTTGGCTGCATTTACATCTTTCTCGATTTCATCTTTCATCAATTCTCTTAATGCTTCGCACATCGTTGACTCCCTCCTAATTTCTTCATACAGTTCATAATTAGCACGTACACTTGCCTGTAACACTGCATCAACATTTTGCTTTTCTCTTGGACTGCATAATTCTTCCGTCTCCTTTAAAAATCCCTTAACATCTTCTTTCTTAGCTTTCGCAGACAATACTTTAAGACTTTTATGTCCTTCCCGCCTCAATTGCTTCATTACAACGATCTGAACAGGGAACGGAAGATTACAAATATAATAGATTCCTGCGTATTTTTCTTCTATTTTATGCCCTTGCTGCGCCAATGTCAAAAACAATTTTCTCGGATAGGACTCCCTGAATATTGAAACTGTAAGTTCCTCAATCGGTATCTGATCAACATGTTTTCCATACCCCTTGTAAAGACAAGCATATCCAATCGTCTTGTAAAAATCGTCAATCGTCAGATTATCCTCCGGACTCTTATACTCGATCACATTATATTGTCGCATAATATGACCAATCTCGTTTTTAATTTTCATTCCTCTATTCGGTTCTTTAATAATCAGAAGATCAATCCGAATCGGTTCTTTGCTGAGATTATATTCCCTCGTGAACTCCAAATGTTCAATATCTTCCTGTAATTCCAATTCAGTTGCTGCATAGAATGCAGGGTGCCACTGAATCTTTTCTGGTGTTTCTCCCAATACACTTCCTCCATTTCCGAATACAAAACAGACTTCCCCATTGTCCTAGTATTCTTAAATATTCATTTGTTTTGTGATTTTAAAAGCATGATTCTATGACATTTGAATTAACTTGCTTTCTGTGTCAGTTCACCACAGAATATGATAAATATGTATTAGATTGTTATGCTTTGACGCTATTCTAGCACATCCCTTTCCTATTGACAACAAGTTTGGGGTCGCCGCGCTCAGATTTGATTCAAACGGACGATACCGGATTATATATAATCTATGAAAATTAGCAGTGGTTGTTCGAACTTGACGGACTTGGAATAATTTCAATGACTAGAGTTTTTTGAAAGTTACGGCATCGAACCATACGTTTATTTTATTCAGGAAAATTTGCGCAGTAATAGAGGTGAGAGCCGATAGTTTTAGGGTTAAACTCTTAATCCTTATTCCGCTTAAAATATAAAATTGGTAGGCAAGACTTTGCTTAAATAAACGTGTAAAATTTTATTCTCTATGTCTTGGGAATCTTGAGCTGGGGCGAAGATATGTAAATATTTGCTTCTTGACCCCAGCGAAACTTAGAAGCGGGGACTATACATTCAAATATTCGCTTCTTCGCCCCAGTGAAGCTTAGAAACGGGGACTATTCATTCAAATATTCGCTTCTTCGCCCCGGTGAAGCTTAGACGCGGGGACTATATATTCAAATATTCGCTTCTTCGCCCCGGGGAAGCTTAGAAACGGGGACTATTCATTCAAATATTTGCTTTCTCGCCCCGGTACAATCTAGAAGTGGACTCAAAACATTCACTGATAGGCATATTCAAATACACATAAAACAAATCACGCGCAGCGAAATCCTACGAAATATTGTAGAATAACGTTGCGCGTCATATTTATCTCTTATCAAGCGAATTTACCAGCATAAAAAAGTAGGTGCCAATATACTTTCGGCTTCCACCTCTACTACTGCGCAAATTTTTGACGCGAATCAGATTCAGATTTATCCAA
>ERZ1034882.352-NODE-352-length-24012-cov-18.782694_pt1 | contig 24012 bp, 20 predicted proteins | sample MGYA00520606_ERZ1034882 | MGnify/ENA primary metagenome ERZ1034882 (study PRJEB33766, sample SAMN09781726) | gut metagenome | biome: gut microbiome | host: Homo sapiens | place: Madagascar | study: EMG produced TPA metagenomics assembly of the PRJNA485056 data...
GTCCGGGGCGGGCAGCCCTTTCTGCGTGGATTTTAGAACAACTATTTCACTAACTCTCAAGTTACGCATGATACTCTGCCAGGAGCTGCTTTGCGTAAGCAACGCAGTCTCTGTGCAGCGGAAACTTTTTTCCATCGCACATGATGACTTTACGGAATCCCAGCTTCTCCATGTATCTGCCGTTAAGGATGGACTTAACGGTAGGGGCAAAGAAGGTGGGATGATTTTCGATCTGGGAGAATAAATTGATCGCGGTGGTAGCGACTTTTATGGTACGACCGTCCTTCAGGGTTACAATGACGTTGCGTCCCTCTTCCTCAGCGTAGAGGATGTCCGGTTCGGTCACATAGATGGTATCCTCATCCTCACGAAGCTCGATGAGGGGAACCGCTTTCGCCATGATCTCCAGGGCATGGTCAATGCTCTGTGCCAGTTCCGCTACTTTGATGGGCTTGTCTAGGAAGATGACATTTTCCGGATAGGTCTGTTCCCTGTAATTGATCTTAGAACAGCATAATACGATGGGCGCGTTGACACCCTGCGCTGTGAGGGCATTGACCACATCGGTACCGGTGGTCCCTTCTGTCAGACACATGTCGATATAAAAAGCATCATACTGCATGGGATTGGACAGTAGAGAAGTAGAATTGCCGAAAGAATCGGTATAAATGATCCCGGTAGATGCAGCGCGTTTGTCGGATTCCCGCTTTAACAAGCGCTCTAACTGTTTTCTGTCGGCTACATTATCATCACATACTGCTATATGCATATCGACACCTCCCAAATATACGCAGAGACAGCCACCCAGGACCTTCTCCGTAAAAATTACTCATCTGTAAAGCCCTAAAGAATCAGCTTACATAATGTCAGTATAGCATAACTCTTACTTGAATAAAAGGATAAAAAGCAGTATCTGTACCACAAGGATCACCGGCATTCCGTATTTGAAATACCAGTGTTTCGTCTTATGGCGGAAATGCTGCATTCCAAGGATACATCCCAGGCTGCCGCCCAATATCGCCGTTAAAAAAAGAGAAGCCTCCGAGATGCGCCAGGCACCCCGGATGGCTCTTTTTTTATCGACGCCCATGATGATGAATCCTGCCAGGTTGATACCGATCAGATAGATCAGTCCCACGGCAGTAATTGACTGCATTGTAATCATAGACACCTCTTAATGTATCATTCGTGAATTTACTCACAAAATTGCTGAATAACTATTAGTTGCCGAGCTTCTTCTCGTTCTCCTGCAGCTTCATGGCACGAACCTTCAGGGACAGACCGAACAGATTGATGAAGCCTTCTGCATCGTGATGGTCATACAGATCACCGGTGGTGAAGGAAGCCAGGTTCTCATTGTACAGAGAGTAAGGAGAAGTGGTTCCCGCCTTGATGATGTTGCCCTTGTAGAGCTTGAATTTCACTTCACCGGTTACATATTCCTGGGTCTTTTCGATGAAAGCCTGCTCAGCCTCACGGAGAGGAGTGAACCATTTGCCTTCGTATACCAGGCTTGCGAACTTTGCACCCATTTCCTTCTCGAATGCGTATGTATCACGGTCTAAGATCAGTTCTTCTAACTGCTGGTGAGCCTCCATGAGGATGGTGCCGCCGGGAGTCTCATAGACACCACGGGACTTCATACCTACAACACGGTTCTCTACGATATCTACGATACCGATACCGTGCTTGCCGCCCAATTTGTTCAGGGTACGGATGATATCGGATACCTTCATCTTCTCGCCGTTAACGGAAGTGGGAACACCTTTTTCAAAAGTCATGGTCACATACTCGCCCTCATCGGGAGCCTTCTCGGGAGTTACGCCTAAGACAAGCAGATGCTCGTAGTTGGGTTCGTTGCCGGGATCTTCCAGCTCCAGACCTTCGTGGCTGATGTGCCAGATATTACGGTCACGGCTGTAGGAAGAATCGGTGGAGAAAGGAAGATGAATACCATGAGCCTTACAGTACTCGATCTCGGATTCACGGGAATCCATGTTCCACTTGTCGCTTCTCCAGGGAGCAATGATCTTAATATCGGGAGCCAGAGCCTTGATACCTAACTCGAAACGGATCTGGTCATTACCCTTACCGGTAGCACCGTGGCAGATGGCAACAGCTCCTTCTTTTCTGGCAATCTCTACCAGCTTCTTGGCGATCAGAGGTCTTGCCATGGAAGTACCTAACAGGTACTTGTTCTCGTATACGGCATGAGCCTGGACACAGGGAACAATATAATCATCACAGAATTCATCGATAACATCTTCAATATACAGCTTGGAAGCGCCGCAGGCCTTGGCTCTTTCTTCCAGACCGTCCAGTTCCTCTGCCTGTCCGCAGTTGACACAGACACAGATAACTTCGTAGTCGAAATTCTCCTTCAGCCAGGGAATGATAGCGGTAGTATCCAGACCGCCGGAATAAGCTAAAACTACTTTTTCCTTCATGATAAAATCCTCCGTTTTATAGTGTGTATGATGCCGGAAGCAAAAGCCTAAAAGTACGGAGCAATCTGCAATGGCATCAGATATCAGGATCGTGTGTTACGCTCTGACAATTACTATACAACATTATATTCGTAAAAGCAAGCAGAAAAGTTGCATAAATAAATCAAAAAAATGAATAAAACAAATTAAAATATGCACATAAATGTATAAAGTAAGAATTATACAGTATAATTATGCATAAAATAAAATGTCTGATGCATAGAGCGGCAGTGGTTGATCACATCACACCGAAAACAGGTCAGGGTCAGTCGCTGATCTTTTCGATGCCTGAGATATCGCTGTCGATCATCAGGGAGTAGTTCGTATAATAGACTACAAACCCCGGCTTGGCACCGGCAGGCTTTTTGACCTGTTTTTTCTGGACGTAGTCGATCTCCACTTTCTCCTGTTCCCGACCCTTGGAGTAGTAGGCTGCCAGTCTGCCTGCCTCTTCAAAAGTACGGTCCGGCAGTTCTTTCCCTTCGGTCTTTACCACCACGTGGGAGCCGGGGATGCCTTTGGCATGGAACCACCAGTCATTTCCGGTGGCGAATTTGAAGGTCAGTTCGTCATTCTGGAAATTATTTTTTCCTACGTAAATATGAAAACCGTCACTGCTTAAATAGTGGAAAGGCCTGCTGGTGATCTTCGCCCTTTTCGTGCCGCCTTTTCTTCGGATGTAACCGCTCTGGGTCAGCTCTTCTTTGATCTCCACCAGATCTTCTTCCTTCAGGGCAATGTCCAGTGCGGTGCTGATGGTCTCCAAGTGATCGATCTCTTCCTTTACCTGGCAGGTCAGCTCGGACAGTGCTTCGTAAGTACGCTTTAACTTGCCGTATTTGTCGAAGTATTTTTTCGCATTTTCCGTGGCGGAGAGGGTGGGATCCAGGGGGATCGTCACCGGCTCATTTGTATAATAATTCACGGCGGTGAGGGATCTGTCGCCGGGCTTTGTGCTGTAACCGTAGGTATTGAGCAGTTCACCGTAGATGCGGTATTTTTCCCGCTTCTCCGTATCCTTCATCTGTGCCAGCTGGAGATCGTATTTTTTAATATCACGTTCCAGGGCTGTCTGCACGATACGGCGCAGATCGGAAGATTTCTGGCGGATCCTTGTTAATGTATTTTTCTCCGCATAAAAATGCTCCAACAGAGCGGACATGGAAGTGTAGGATTCCAAATGATCCGCTCCCGAGCCGTACATCGTCAGAGGAACCGCTGCGTATTCCACGGGCTGGGTGCCGGTGTAGGCGATGCATGGAGAGAAGGCTTCTTCCTTAATAGAAGTGACCATTTCGGAAAATGCTCTGTATAAAGCATGGTAATCCTCGGGTGTCAGTGCCGCTGTAGGACAATCCCCGTCGAGACCGGCCTCGTGGCACAGCTCCTGCGCCAGTACCGGCGAGATACCGGTGAAGCTTCCGTAGATTGCCTTGAAGACCGGCTGGGGCTTGGAGGCAAGCGCTTCACGGAACGTACTCTCATCGCAGGTCAGGGCATCCAGCTTGTCCTGAGTATGGGCAATAAAGTAAGGCTTGCCGGGCAGGACCTCTCTTACACTGCTGACCGCAGCGGATACATGCTTGATGCTGTCGATGATCATATTATCGTCGTTACAGAAGATCAGGTTACTGTGCTTGCCCATCAGCTCCATGACCAGCGTCTTGTGACGCAGATCCCCCATTTCGTCGAGATGTTCGATATCGATATGCACGATACGCTCTAATCCCGGCTGGGAGATGTTCACGATACGACCGTTCTGTAAGTGCTTGCGCAGCAGCATACAGAAGTTGGGAGCCGTCATGGGGCTTTGTTTGTTGCTTTCCGTCAGATAGATCAGCGGGAGAGAAGCACTTGCGGATAACAGCAGGCGCTTCTGTCCTGTGGGCTGCTTGATAGTCAGCAATAGTTCATCGTTCTCTGGCTGGGCGATCTTGTACAGCCTTCCGCCGATCAGTTCCTTTTTTAATTCCGATATTACACAGGCAATCGTAACGCCGTCAAAAGCCATAATTTCCTCATTTCTGTGTCCGGCAAGGACACGCAAAAATAAACACAAATTATTGTAGCAGACTTTGCGTGGAAAAGAAAGAGGCTGTGGATTTTGCGTTGCATATCTTGGAAAGTTCTACTATAATATGTTTAAATAACTACCATAGAACGGAAAGATAAAACAATGAAAGAATTGGAATATCCTTTTGATCCGGAATGGATCCTGAAAAAGAAAAAGGCATTGAAGCGGGAACTGCTTCAAAATACACAACAGACATTTCTGGAAAAAAAGATTGCGATTCTGGGAGGAAGTACGACCCGTGACATTCGTGACATCCTTGAACTGTTTTTGCTCAATTACGGCATCCGTCCCTGCTTTTATGAATCGGAATACAATCAGTATTATGCAGACGGGATGTTTCCGAATCCGGCACTGGAGGAATTTCATCCGGATATCCTATATATTCACACATCCAATCGGAATATTGAGCAGTATCCCTCCCTGGAGGATGACAGGACGCTGGTTACACAGAAGCTTCAGGCAGAGTATGAACGTTTCCGGGCACTGTGGGAGCATCTTCATGCGGTCTACGGCTGTCCTGTGATACAGAATAATTTTGAACCGCCACTTTACAGACTGTTAGGGAACAGAGATGCCTCGGATCACAGAGGAAGATGGAATTATATTCAGCGGCTCAATCAGATGTTTTATGAATATGCGGATACGCATCAGGATTTCTATATTCACGATATTTGTTATGAAGCGGCGGATTACGGTCTGGAGCGCTGGTCGGATCCGTTTTACTGGAATATGTATAAATACGCCATGTGTGTTCCAGCCATTCCTTATACGGCATTCCAGCTGGCGCGGATCATCAAATCCATTTTCGGCAGAAATAAAAAGGTATTGAACCTTGATCTGGATAACACGTTGTGGGGTGGAGTGATCGGAGATGACGGTCCGGAAAATATCGAGATCGGACAGGAAACTTCCCTGGGGCAGACCTATGCGGAATTCCAGGATTATCTGAAACAGCATAAGAAACTGGGAGTTTTGTTATCCGTGAATTCCAAAAATAATGAAGAAACGGCGCTGTCAGGTCTGGAACGGGCGGACAGTGTTCTGAAGCGGGAGGATTTTGTGGCATTTCGGGCGAACTGGGAGCCGAAGAGTCATAATCTGTATGCCACAGCGGAAGAATTGAAGCTATTGCCTGAGAGCTTTGTGTTCGTGGATGACAATCCTGCAGAGCGGGAGATCGTGCGGCAGGAGGTCCCCGGGGCGGCGGTTCCGGAGATCACGAAGGTGGAAGAATACATCCGGGTGTTGGACCGCAGCGGCTTCTTCGAGGTGACAAATTTCTCAGAGGATGATCTGAAGCGGAATGAAATGTATCTGGCAAATGAACAGCGAAACAGGATGCAGAAGAACTTCTCAGATTACGGAGACTATCTGCGGTCCCTGGAGATGAAGGCCCGGATCGGGGCATTTGATCCGGCATATTTTTCCAGAATTGCACAGTTAACGAATAAGAGTAATCAGTTCAACCTGACCACACACCGTTACAGCCAGTCAGAGATCGAACAGATCGCTGCAGATCCACAGTACCTGACATTGTGTGGACGCCTGGAGGATAAATTCGGAGATAACGGTGTGGTGAGCATCGTGATCGGACGAAAAGAAAAAGATGTTTTACATATCGAGCTGTGGCTGATGAGCTGCAGAGTACTGAAACGGGGCATGGAATATGCCATGATGGACACTCTGGTGAAACAATGCAGAGACTATGGGATCCGTCAGATCTACGGATATTTTTATCCCACAGCGAAAAACGCCATGGTAAAAGATTTTTATGCATTGCAGGGATTTGAAAAGCTGGAGGAAGACGCAGACGGAAATGCAAAATGGTCCTTCCGGATACCGGAACAGTATACCCTGAAAAATCAGGTGATCACCGTAATGGAAAGTTTTAAGTGAGAGCAGATAAACATACATAAAAACAGGAGACAAACAGATGACAAGAGAAGAAGTATTTGAGAGACTGAACAAGGTATTTCAGGAAGTGTTTGACGATGAAACCATCGAAGTAAATGACGATACCACATCAGAGGATATCGATGACTGGGACTCTTTTGAACATATCAATCTGATCGTTGCGGTGGAAGAGGAATTTTCCATCAAGATCCCCATGGGCAAAGTAGTAACCATGAAAAACGTAGGTGAGATGGCAGATATCATTCTGCAGCTGGGGAACTAAATATGACGATCACATCTTTTGCATATCTGCTGTTTCTGGCGGCAGGAGTCTTTATCTATTATCTGCTTCCAAGAAAGTGGCAATGGGTGGAACTCCTGGGACTGAGTATTTTATTTTATTGTATTGTGGCTACACCGTACACCCTGATTTATATACTGATTGCCACGGCAGCAGTGTATTTCGCCACGGCCTTTTTGGAAAAGGGCGGCAGGAAGGCAGCAACAGCAGGAGTGATCGCGGTAGTGATCAATGCGGTGCTGTGGTTTGCCCTAAAAGGGTATGCTCTATGGGCACCGCTTTTTCAGGTAATGGGGATCACTGTGAAAGCGCCGGTGGCTGCCCTTGGCATGGGATATTATACGCTGCAGGCAGTAGGATATATTTTGGACTGTTACTGGGGGAACAGCAAACCGCTGAAGAACCCTTTGCAGCTTTTGCTGTTCTTATGCTTTTTTCCACAGATGATCACGGGCCCCATCAGCCGGTTCTGCGAACTGGAAGATATGTATGAGGGACGAGGGCTTTCGTATCAGAATCTGACCTACGGCGCGCAGCGGATCCTCTGGGGTTTTTTTAAGAAACTTGTGCTGGCGGAGCGTGTAGGTGTCCTGGTGACAGCAATCTGGGGGGATCCCTGGCAATATAACGGCTTCTACAGCTGGATCGCGTTTGTGGCATTTCCGCTGCAGCTTTATGCGGATTTTTCCGGATGTATCGATATTGCGCTGGGAACAGCGGAACTTTTCGGAATCAGCCTTCCGGAGAATTTCAATTCTCCGTTTTTTTCAAGAACCACACAGGAATTCTGGCAGAGATGGCATATCACTCTGGGAACCTGGACCAAGGATTATATTCTCTATCCGGTGTTAAAATGCAGTGCCATGCAGAAGCTTTCACGCTTTTTGCAGAAAAAGTGGGGGAAGAAAAACGGAAAGCTGGCAGTCACAGCAGTGGGAATGTTCTGCGTATGGCTGTTCATCGGACTTTGGCACGGCGAGATGAAATATGTGGTTGGAGAGAGCCTGTGGTATTGGATCCTGCTGATGCTGGGAGAGATCTTTGCAAAAAGATGTAAAAAGTGGAAGAACACACTGGGGATTACAGAAGACAGCTTCAGCTGGCATCTGTTCCAGTCGCTCCGTACATTTTTGATCTATGCCATAGGAATCGTATTCTTCCGTGCGGACAATTTAAAGGAAGCATTTTCCTTCCTGGGAGATGTGGGAGGCGTTCTGATCGGCAGACATTTTAATCCCTGGGTGCTTTTTGACGGCAGCATGGAAATGCTGGGAATTAGCAACGCGGATCTGTGGGTCATTTTTTTGGGCGTTGTGCTGTTGTTTGTGGTTGGCGCTTTGCGGGAGAAATACGGTTACGCCAGAGAATGGGTGAGCAGACAGCTCCTTCCCTTCCGGTGGCTTGTCTGGTGCGGACTGTTTTTGTTCGTGGTATTGTATGGAAAATACGGTGCACAGTATGATTCCGTGAATTTTATCTATCAGGCATTTTGAGGTAGGAAGCATGACAAAAAAGGAAGTATGTAAAATAATAGGATTCTTGGCGGTGCTGCTTATGGCATTGTACGGTTGCTCGCTGATCTGCTTTCGCAATCTGCGGGGATTTAATGATCATGAGGATTTCTACAACTGTGAGCAGGATACTGTGGATGTGATCTTCGTGGGAGGCAGCATGTCTTACAGTGGATTTTCCCCCATGGAATTATATGAAAAATACGGAATCAGCAGTTATAATTTCGGAACCTCGAATCAGTCCATGCTGGCGGGCTATTTGTGGACGATGGAAGCCTGCGAAAAACAGAATGTGAAAGTAGTCATTGTGGAGGCGATGGAAGTGCCGATGTCTCATGGAGAGGTGGCTACGGATGTGCGTTCTCTCTTCAGTATGGGGATGAACGGGAATTATCGCAAGCTGGCCGGAGTATATAAGCGCAATGCACTAAACGTGCTGCTGCCGGTGTTTATCCTGCATGATGAGTGGAGAATTGACGGAGATACTTTTCGTGACGAAGCGGAAGAGGATTATCTCCGGGGATTTGTTCCTATTGACAGCTGTGCGGGAGAAGAGTACCGGGAATCTATTCTCCAGGAAGATCCCGAGGCAACCACTTATCTGAATTTTACCTATGTGGATAAACTCAGAGAGTACTGTGAGGAAAAGGGGATTTGGCTGATCTTCGTCAAAACACTGATGGCAAGCAATGAGGTGAATCACTGGGATGACGGCTGCCATAACAGACTGCAGGAATATACGGAAGAATACGGAATTCCATTTATTGATTTCAATACAGCAGAGTATCGTAATGCAGCAGGTCTGGTGATCTCGGAGGATGTGGCTGCAGATCTCAGACATATGAATATAGACGGAGCGTACAAGGCAACGGATTACCTGGGAGAATATCTGCTGGATCATTACGGAAGTGTACTGCGGCAGTGGCAGGATCCGGGGCTGGATACACAGACTCTGGAAGGATACCACAGAATTATGGAAGGGTATCATAGAGGTCTGGATGAATTCTAGTGTGCGACTGCATATTATTACAGAGAAAAATCCATAAAAATGTTTAAATACAGTGTATAAATGCATAAATATACATGAATAATTAAAAATAATGCATAAAAATAAAAAAGTAGTAGACATTTGAATAGAAAGTGATATTATGGAACTATTCAGAGTCAGATAAATATCGAAAATATTCGTCGAATGCTTGCATTCGTAAGAAAATTTGATGATATTTATATGACGAAGTAACCACCATAAGCAAAAGGAAAGCTGCGTAGCAGCGACTTTGCGAATGGGGGTCTGAATAGTTCCATAAATATAAGTGAGGTAGAAAAATGATCAGAGTAGGAATCATCGGAGCAACCGGTTATGCCGGAGGAGAACTGGTACGTATCCTGTTGAACCACAAGGATGCCAAAATCGTATGGTACGGTTCCCGAAGCTATATAGATAAGAAATATTATCAGGTATACCAGAACATGTTTCAGCTGGTGGAGGATATTTGCAAGGACGACAATCTGGAAGAATTGGCGAAGCAGGTGGATGTGATCTTTACCGCGACCCCTCAGGGATTCCTGGCGGGACTTCTGACCGAGGAGATTCTCTCTCAGGTGAAGATCGTGGATCTGTCCGCGGACTATCGTATCAAGGATGTGGCTACCTATGAGAAATGGTACGGCATCGAGCATAAGTCTCCGCAGTTCATCGAGGAAGCGGTATACGGACTCTGCGAGATCAACCGTGACAAGATTACAGAGAAGACCAGACTGGTAGCAAATCCCGGCTGTTATACCACTTGCTCGATCCTGACCGCTTACCCTATGGTAAAGGAAGGCATGATCGATGTGAATACCCTGATCGTGGATGCCAAGTCCGGAACCTCCGGTGCAGGCAGAGGAGCCAAGGTGCCCAACCTGTTCTGCGAAGTGAATGAGAATATGAAAGCATACGGTGTGGCAAGCCACAGACATACCCCGGAGATCGAGGAGCAGTTAGGCTATGCGGGCAACTGTCAGGTGACCATTAATTTCACACCACATCTCGTACCTATGAACCGTGGTATTCTGGCAACCGAGTATGCAACACTGAAGAGAAAACCGGACGGCACACTTCCTACTTATGAAGAGGTAAAGGCTGTCTATGATAAATATTATGCAAACGAGAAATTTGTCCGTGTACTGGATAAGGGCAGCTGCCCCGAGACCAAGTGGGTGGAAGGCAGTAACTACGTGGATATCAACTTCGTCATCGACGAGCGTACCGGACGCATCATTATGATGGGTGCACTGGACAATCTCGTAAAAGGCGCTGCCGGTCAGGCAGTACAGAATATGAACCTGCTGTTCGGACTTCCCGAGAGCGAAGGGCTTAAGCTGGTTCCCTGCTTCCCTTAAAGCAGACACAGGACAAGGACGAAAGGATTACATACATCAATGAGCAAACAGTTTACGATCAAACCAATGACCATAGAAGATTATGACGGTCTGCATGCCCTCTGGATGACCATTCATGGCTTCGGTATCCGAAGCATCGATGATTCCAGAGAAGGTGTGGAGCGTTTTATCAACCGGAATCCCGGTACCAGTGTGGTAGCCATCGGGGAGGATGGAACCGTAGTGGGCGGCATTCTCTGCGGTCATGACGGACGACGGGGCTGTCTGTATCATGTATGTGTGAGAGAAGATCATAGAAGACTTGGCATTGGAAAAGCCATGGTGGTTCACTGTATGAATGCCCTGAAAGAAGAGCACATCAATAAAGTCAGCCTGATCGCTTTTACCCAGAATGATATCGGTAATGCTTTCTGGAAATGCATTGGCTGGACGAAGCGGGAAGACCTGAACTATTACGATTTTACCCTGAACGAAGAAAACATTACGGCGTTTAATCAATAGAAACGGAATCGAAAGGAGATCATTCCAATATGAAACAGATCCAGGGCGGTGTGACCGCAGCAAAAGGCTTTGAGGCAGCAGGTGTTGAGGCTGCCATTAAATATCAGAATCGTAAGGATATGGCACTGATCGTAAGTAAGGTTCCCTGCACCGTGGCAGGTACTTTTACCTCCAATGTGGTAAAGGCGGCTCCTGTGCTGTGGGATAAGCAGATCGTGGAACATTCCGCATATGCACAGGCAGTGGTAGTTAATTCCGGAATCGCCAATGCCTGCACCGGCAAACAGGGACTGGACTGCTGCGAGGCTGAAGCAAAATGTGCCGGAGAATTGTTAGGAGTGCCCACGGATGCAGTACTGGTAGCATCCACCGGTGTCATCGGTATGCAGATTCCCGTAGATAAGATTACCGCTGGAATCAAAAAGCTGGTGACAGCGAAGGCGGACACCTTAGAGGCCGGTTCCGATGCGGCTCATGCCATCATGACCACCGATACCATTTCCAAGGAGATTGCCATTGAGACCGAGATCGGCGGCAAGACCGTGATATTAGGCGGTATGTGCAAGGGCTCCGGAATGATCCATCCGAACATGTGCACTATGTTAGGCTTTGTAACCACCGATGTGAATATTTCCAAAGAGATGTTACAGAAGTGCGTCAGCGCAGACGTAGTAGATTCCTTTAACATGATCTCCGTGGACGGCGATACTTCCACCAATGATACACTGTTAGTACTGGCGAACGGTATGGCAGGCAATGAGGAGATCACCGCAGAGGGCGAAGATTACGACAAGTTCTGCAAGGCATTGCATGAGATCACCACTTTCCTGGCCAGGAAAATGGCAGGAGACGGCGAAGGAGCAACCGCCCTGTTTGAGACCAAAGTGATCCATGCAGCCAGCAAGGAAGATGCCAGAACCCTGGCGAAATCCGTGATCTGTTCTTCCCTGACCAAGGCAGCTATCTTCGGACATGATGCTAACTGGGGACGTATCCTCTGTGCACTGGGCTATTCCGGAGCCGGATTCGATCCGGAAAATGTAGACCTGTATTTCGAGAGCAAGAGCGGCAAGATCCATATCTTCGGTAATGGCGTGGCATGTGATTACAGCGAGGAAGAGGCTACGAAGATTCTCTCCGATCCGGAAGTTACTGCCCTGGTGGATATGCATATGGGTGATGCGGAAGCAACTGCATGGGGCTGTGATCTAAGCTATGACTATGTGAAGATCAACGCAGACTATCGTTCCTAAGACAGTGCGCGACATACGGAAGAAATAAGTGACGGGCGGATAGGATATCTGCGGAAAGGCATGGACAAAACAATGGAAAAAGATATGGAACAGGTAATGAAAAAAGCAGAAGTGCTGATTGAGGCACTTCCTTACATACAGAAATTCAATCGCAAGATCATTGTGGTAAAATACGGCGGCAGCGCCATGAGCAATGAAGAACTGCAGAAGAATGTCATCAAGGACGTGACACTGTTGAAGCTGGTAGGTTTCAAACCCATCATCGTGCACGGCGGCGGCAAGGAGATCAGCCGCTGGGTCGGCAAGGTCGGCAAAGAGGCGAAGTTTATAAACGGTCTGCGTGTCACCGATGAGGAGACCATGGAAATTGCCGAAATGGTATTGAACAAGGTGAATAAGAGCCTGGTGACCATGGTGGAAGAACTGGGGGTCAAGGCAGTCGGTGTCAGCGGTAAGGACGGTGGACTGCTTCAGGTAGAGAAAAAATATTCCGACGGTCAGGACATCGGTTATGTGGGGGAGATCACCGGCGTGAATCCCGATATTCTCTTCGATATGCTGGAGAAGGATTACCTGCCCATCATCGCCCCCATCGGACTGGACAAAGATTATCACACCTACAATATCAATGCGGATGATGCAGCCTGCGCGATCGCAAAAGCAGTACATGCGGAGAAACTGGCGTTCCTGACAGACATCGAAGGTCTGTACAAGGATATCAACGACAAGTCCACCTTTATCTCCAGACTGACCGCCTCCGAGGCAGAGGGACTGATCCACGACGGTTACATCGGCGGTGGCATGCTGCCGAAGTTAAACAACTGTACTTCCGCCATCCGTAACGGCGTAAACCGTGTGCATATTCTGGACGGACGCCTGGCACACTGCCTGCTGCTGGAGATCTTCACCAATCAGGGTATCGGTACCGCGATCGTATCCGATGAGGAGGAATAGAAAAATGAGTGACACCATGAAAGAATATATTGCAGAGGCGGAAAAAGATTTGCTGCATACCTATAACCGGTACCAGATCGTTCTGGATAAGGGGGATGGTGTGTATCTGTATGATACAGACGGTAAAAAATATCTGGATTTTGTGGCCGGTATTGCTGTGTTTGCACTGGGATATCAGAACAAAGCATACAACGATGCACTGAAAGCACAGATTGACAAGGTGATCCACACTTCCAATTATTATTACAATGTGCCTGCCATCGAAGCGGCAAGAAAGATCAAAAAAGTATCCGGCATGGATCGCGTCTTTTTCACCAATTCCGGCGCGGAAGCAGTGGAGGGTGCCATCAAGGCAGCCAGAAAATACGCCTATCTGAAAGACGGCTGTACCGATCACGAGATCATTGCCATGAACCATTCTTTCCATGGCAGAACCATGGGAGCTTTGTCCGTAACAGGCAATCCCAAGTATCGTGAGGCATTCCAGCCTATGATCGGTCATATCAGATTCGCCGATCTGAATGATTTTCAGAGTGTTCTGGATCAGGTGACGGACAAGACCTGCGCTATCATTATGGAAACCGTGCAGGGCGAGGGCGGACTGTATCCCGCTACCGGGGAATTCTTAAAGCAGGTACGTGATCTGTGCAATGAACGGGATATCCTGCTGATCTTAGATGAGATCCAGTGTGGCATGGGCCGTACCGGCTACATGTATGCATGGCAGCGCTTCGGTGTGAAGCCGGATATCATGACCTCAGCCAAGGCATTAGGCTGCGGCGTGCCGGTAGGAGCTTTTATGATGACAGAAAAGGTTGCACAACATTCTCTGACCGCCGGAGATCACGGAACTACCTATGGTGGCAACCCGTTGGCCTGCGCTGCTGTGGAAAAAGTGCTTGATTTATTCGAAGAGGACCATATAATAGAACATGTGAGAGAGGTGGCTCCTTATCTGGAACAGCGCCTGAACGAACTGGCAGACAAATACGACTGCATTAAGGAACGCCGTGGCGTGGGACTGATGCAGGGACTGGTATTTGACCATCCGGTAGGAGACATTATTAATAAGGCATTGGAGAAGGGGTTGATCCTGATTAATGCCGGTGCGGACATTATTCGTTTTGTACCTCCTCTCGTAATTACCAGAGAAAATGTGGACGAAATGATCACTATTTTGGACACCTGTATCGAATAAGAGGTTTAAGTTAAGTATGTTTTTGAAAAAAAGAATGATTGCAACAGCAGCTGTGATCGCCATGGCTGCTGCAGCTGTTTACGGAAGTACGCAGGAAATGAGTCAGACGCAGGATACCGGAGATCGTCTGCAGTTATTTCGCGGGAAGGAGACCATCTACTGCTGGTATTCGGATGAAGCTCTGTCCGGCTATATCAATGCAGCAGCGGTGTCTTTCGGAGAACAGAATAAGGTCCGTGTGATCCCGGTGCTGACTTCCGACAGTGAATATCTGGAGGCGATCAATCAGGAGACACTGCATTCCGATCAGATACCGGATATCTATCTGTTAAGCAGTGACTCCCTGGAGAAGGCTTATCTTGCGGGACTGGCATCGAAAGTGCCGGATACGGAGGGAATCTGCGATACGGATCATTTTTCCCAGGCAGCGCTGGCAGCGGTGACCTATCATGATAAGATCATAGGATATCCCGTGTACTTTGATACCAGCGCACTGGTATATAATGAAGACTATCTTAAGACCTGGGCGACGCAACAGGCGGAAAAAGAGCTGGCCGGCAGCAGTGACAATGATGAACCGGTAGGAGAAGGTGAAGAAATCATCGAGGAAGATTCTCTTCCGGAGGATCAGACTACAGAGCAGGCTACCGCGGACGAGGCAGCGGTAAACGCGCTGGCGGAACAGTATTTCGCCAAGGCACTTCCTTCTACGGTGGACGATCTGTTGAACATTGCAGACACTTTTGATGCACCGGAAGGTGTGGAAGGTGTCATGAAATGGGATGTGAATAATATTTTCTATAATTACTGGATCGTGGGTAATTACATGATCGTAGGCGGTGACCCCGGTGATGATAGAAATGACATCAATATTAATAATCCGGAGACCATACAGTGTCTGGAAGTATACAAGGCACTGAACCAGTTCTTCTTCATCGAGTCCGACGCTGTGACCTATGATTCCGTGATTCAGGACTTTATTGATGGAAAGACCATGTTTACCATCGGCACCACGGATGTGGTAAAGCGGCTGGAGGATGCAAAAGCGGACGGCAGTCTTACATTCAATTACGGAATTGCATGTATGCCGGATGTCAGTGCCGAGCTTTCGAGCAGATCCCTGTCTGTTACGGGAGCGGCAGTTATCAACGGTTATTCGGAGCACAAGGAACTGGCGGATCGTTTTGCGGCGTATCTGGCGGAAGGATATTCTGACGGATTATATGAACGTTCCGGTAAAATGCCGGCAAGCCTTTATGCGGCAGAGAATGAGGACAACGGAGCACTCACCGTATTTGCTGACGAGTATGCGGACAGCGTATCCCTTCCGAAAATGCTGGAGACAGGGAACTTCTGGATGCAATTGGAGGTATTGTTCTCCAAGGTATGGAATGGTGAGGATGTGACAACACTGGTAGAGCAGCTTGCGGGAACAATAGCTGAACAGGTGGGAAGTACAGAGAACTAGATTAATACAGTAAAATATGAATGAAGGAACCGGTCACAGGATAGACTACTACTAAAAAGAAAAGGTGGTAGAATCCTATGATCGGTTTTTTGATTGCATTATTATCCGGAGCACTGATGAGTATTCAGGGCGTGTTCAATACCCAGGTGACGAAAAACTCAGGCATCTGGACCGCCAGTGCTTTTGTGCAATTTACGGCACTGTTGGTATGTCTGGGCGCATGGCTGTGCACGGAGCGCACTTCTTTTTTTAAGGTATGGCAGGTGGAGCCGAAATACATGCTTTTAGGAGGCGCCATCGGTGCATTTATTACGTATACCGTAATTCGCAGCATGGATGCCCTGGGACCGGCGAAAGCGGTCATGCTGATCGTGACCGCACAACTGGCAGTGGCGTATATTATCGAACTGTTCGGGTGGTTTGGCGTGGAGAAGCAGCCATGGGAGTGGCGCAAGGCGGTCGGCATGGCGATGGCAATTGTGGGAATTATTATTTTTAAGTGGTAACGGAATAGTTATCACAAATGCGAAAACGGCTTGTAAATTCCGCGTGATTCCAGTACAATAAAAGTTAACAGCATAGAGAGGCAATCCCCTGAAAAGAACGACAGGAAGGGGACTATGATGTTTTTTAAAGTTATTTCTAAAATAAAATATAGGTGTATGATCATTCTGTTGGGATGCATTGCACTTCTCATGGCAGGCTGTGGGGGGAAGGACGAGGCAATTATTTTGCTTCCGTCCGGAGAGTCTGTGGCAGAATATCCGGAGCTGGAAGCCGTGGAACAGGTCGCGGAGACTGTGGATAACAATGTGGCGTTATCGACAGCGGAGACGATAAACAGAACGCAGATGGTGTATGTCTATGTCTGTGGGGCCGTGTACTCACCGGGAGTCGTGGAAATCGCAGAGGGCAGCAGAGCAGAAGAAGCCCTGCGCCTGGCGGGCGGTATGACACAGGAGGCGGATCCTTTTTATGTGAATCTGGCGGAGACGGTGACGGATGGACAGAAGTTGTATTTTCCCACGACAGAGGAAGCTAAGAGGCTGGAGACTGCGGCAAAAGCGGCGGAAGATGGACTGGTGAATATCAATACGGCATCCGAGGAGGAATTGTGTACCCTTCCCGGAATCGGAGCTTCCAGGGCAGCGGACATTGTGCGTTACCGGGAGAAAAACGGTAGTTTTCAGACCAAAGAAGATATTATGAAGGTATCCGGGATCAAACAGAATGCCTATGATAAGTTATGTGATAAAATTACGGTGCAGTGAGAGTGTCATAGCACCGGGAAGAGAAAAGTAAGATAGAGAGGTTAAGGAAGATGGCAGGCAAGAAAGTGCTGGTAGTGGATGATGAGAAGCTGATCGTGAAGGGAATCCGTTTCAGCCTGGAGCAGGACAATATGGAAGTGGACTGTGCCTATGACGGAGAGGAAGCCCTGCAGATGGCGCGTAATAAGGAATATGACATTATATTGCTGGATGTCATGTTGCCGAAGCTGACTGGTTTCGAGGTCTGCCAGCAGATCCGCGAATTTTCCAATGTGCCGGTGATCATGCTGACCGCCAAGGGAGACGATATGGATAAGATCCTGGGGCTGGAATACGGTGCCGACGATTACATAACGAAACCTTTCAATATACTGGAAGTAAAGGCGAGAATCAAAGCAATCTTCCGCCGCATGGAGCCGAAGAAGGGAACTGCGGAGAATACCGTTATCTTAGAGAGTGGCGATCTGAAGCTGGATCGTGAGGGCAGAAGAGCCTACATCCAGGGAAGAGAGATCGGTCTGACGGCCAAAGAATTCGAAGTACTGGAGCTTCTGATGCTGAATCCGGACAAGGTATACAGCAGAGAGAATCTGTTAAAACTTGTGTGGGGCACGGACTATCCCGGAGACGTGCGTACCGTGGATGTACATATTCGGAGACTGCGCGAGAAGATCGAATTGAGTCCCAGCGAACCCAGGTATGTCCATACCAAGTGGGGCGTCGGCTACTACTTTAATGATAAACTCAGCCATGGACAGAATGCGTGACTGCTTGCAGGCAAAGCATTCTGTCCATGAGCGGAGTGAACGAACATGAGCAAGGAGGACGAAAGTCCGGAATGCGAATGGGCGTTACGATTTCGAGAGTGCGAAGCACGAAGAAATCGTATATCATGTCATGGAGTCGGATGAGCGTGACTGCTTGCAGGCAAAGCATTCTGTCCATGAGCGGAGTGAATGAACTGAGGTTTTTATATTGTGAAGAAATGGAATAAAGAACGATTCATAACTATATGGGAAAAAATAGAGAGCATGATCGAACTTCGGAGTCTTCGTGCCCGTATTTTCCTGTTGATCCTGTTGATCGGTCTCGTGCCCTGCATTGCCATGCGTCACGGCATTGTGAATAATTATGAGGATATGGCAGTGGAACAGCGGATCACCGTGGTGCAGAACCAGCTGATGATCCTGGCAAACCACCTGGTCAGCAACAATTATTTGAGCAGCCACGGTGTCAGAGAGGATACCGGCAATTCCAGAGAAGTCATCAACGCGGAGCTGGAGATGCTGTCCAATCTGTACGAAGGCCGTGTGATGATCATTAACAAGAACTTCAAGGTTGAGAAGGATACCTACGGCATCAGTGAAGGGAAGACGATCATTTCCGAGGAAGTCATTAAGTGTTTTCAGGGGGAAAATGTCTCTCACTACGACCCGGAGCACGGTTACATAGAGATGACAACTCCCATCATGGATACCACAGCCAATACCACGGACGAGAACGGCAAAAGAAATCCCGATGCGATCCGTGGTGTCATGCTGACCAGTATTTCCAATGACAGTATTGTAAATGCCAAGGAAGTGTTGAACCGGAAGGCATATATCATGGAAGTGATCATGATCGTGGCGATCCTGGCACTGGCAATCGTGTTGTCCCAGGTGCTGACGAAGCCGTTCAACCGGGTTACCCAGGCGATTAATGCGGTACGGGAAGGCTTCAGCGATGAGACCATATCAGTCCCGGATTATGTGGAGACCGTACATATTGTAGATGCGTTTAACCAACTGTTAAAACGAATGAAGGCACTGGATGATTCCAGACAGGAGTTCGTGGCAAATGTGTCCCATGAACTGAAAACTCCCATGACATCCATAAAAGTTCTGGCAGATTCCCTGCTGGCACAGGAAGATGCCCCGGCGGAACTGTATCGTGAGTTCATGGAGGATATTGCCTCAGAAATCGACAGAGAGAATCAGATCATCACAGATCTGCTGGCTTTGGTAAAAATGGACAAGAAGGTGCAGGATCTGAACATTGTATCATTGAATATCAATGATCTGACAGAACTGATCCTGAAGAGGCTGCGTCCTATCGCCCGGAAAAAAGATGTGGAAGTCGTATTTGAGAGCGTTCGCCCCGTAGTGGCGGAGGTTGATGAAGTCAAGATGACGCTGATCATGACGAATCTGGTGGAAAATGCCATCAAATACAACAAGGATCATGGCTGGGTAAAGGTGGTACTGGATGCGGATCATCAATATTTTACTTTTGAAGTCAGCGATTCCGGTATCGGCATCCCGGAGGAATCCCTGGCACACATCTGCGAACGTTTTTATCGTGTGGACAAGTCCCATTCCAGAGAGATCGGAGGAACCGGACTGGGGCTGGCGATCACCAAGAGTGCCGTGCTGATGCACAAAGGATCCCTCACGGTGACCAGCACAGAAGGACAGGGATCCTGCTTCCTGGTGAAGATTCCGCTAATGTATATAGCGTCTTAGAAGGACTGTGACTATGAAGAAAATAATAAGTTATATGATGACAGGAATATTGCTGTTGTCGTTTTTGTTGACCGGATGTGGTAAGACAGAACCCCAGACCGGGAAGAAAATGTCCATGTATTATATCAATACAGCGGAGACGAAGGTTGAGGTACATGAACAATATCTGAACACCAAGACACCGGAAGAACAGGTGGATGAGACCATGAGGTATCTATCCACAACTCCGGAAAAGCTGGAATATAAGGCACCTTTGGATATGGGATTCCAGGTCCTGGATTATGAAGTAGAAGATGGGAAACTTTTGATCAACGTAAACAAGGCGTATTCGGAACTGTCTCCCACTACGGAGGTGCTGGTGCGCGCAGCCATTGTAAGAACGCTTACGCAGCTGCCCGATGTGAAGTATGTGGGCATTACCGTAGAGGATAGTCAGCTGTACGATAATGCCGGGGAACTGGTAGGCTGGATGAATGCCGATCAGTTTATCAATAATGACGGTAACGAGATCAATACCTATGAACTGGTGAAGGTAAAACTGTATTTTGCCAATGCGGACGGTGACAAACTGATCGCTGCATACAGAGAAAAGCATTATTCCACCAACACGCCCCTGGAGCGTTTTGTTGTGGAAGAACTGATCACCGGTCCCAGCGGACAGATCGAGGGCTTATATCCGGTGATCAATCCGGAGACGAAGATCGTCAATATCCTTACTAAGGACGGCATCTGTTATGTGAATCTGGATTCGAATTTCCTGACGGTGGTAAATAACGTATCTACGGAAGTGGCAGTTTACGCTATCGTGAATTCGTTGGTAGAACTGGATAATATCAATAAAGTACAGATCCTGGTCAATGGCGAAGTGCCGACTACCTTCAGTAATTCCACTTTTGAGAGAAACCTGGATTATGTAACAACATTGGAACAGTAAATAGATACGGATATGGATTGCTTTGCATTTTATCGCAGAGACAGTCCGCTCTGTGGTGCAGGCGTGTAAGACGTTTGCAGAAAGGAATTTAATGAGACGACCGCTTTTTATGGCGTGTTTGTGTCTCGTGATAGTAATCACTATAATGAAAATACTGACAGGCGCAGGCACCGGCGGAGACGCCGTGCTGCCGCCTGACGGAAGTCCGGTGAGAATCACGGGACGGATAGACACGAGAACTTCTGAAGTAATTATTCTGCAATGTATTTCTTTGATCCACGAGGATCAGACCTATTCCTATTCTGGAAAATTACAATGTGAACTGGACAATATGAAAACGGCAATGATCACTGCAGGTGCTGTGACCGGAGAAGAGGCAAGCCTTAAGATCGGGCAGCAGATTATCCTGGAGGGGACATTTTCGCATTTTGCCACGGCAACGAATCCCGGTGAATTTGATGTGCAGCGTTACTATGCGGCGAAAGGTATTGGCGGCAGAGTGCGAAAGTCACAGATTCTGGCAGTTGGGGAGACGTATAGTTTTTTGAAGGAAAAACTGTATGGATTCCGGCAGGTATTGCATGACAGGCTGGCAGAAGTTTTTCCTGCAAAAGAAGCCTCCGTTATGCAGACATTGCTGCTTGGGGAGAAGGAGGAACTGGACGCGGAGGTAAAGGCGCTGTATCAGAAAAACGGAATTGCCCATATATTAAGTATTTCGGGATTACATATTACTTTGCTTGGAATGGGGGTATACCGGTTGCTTAAGAGACTGGGGTTACCTGTCAGGGCGGCAGCAGTGGGTGGTGCAATGCTACTTCTTATGTATGGTGTGATGGTGGGCATGAGTGTGTCCGCCAGCCGTGCCATCGGAATGTATCTGTTGCAGATGCTTGGGATATTTGTGGGCAGGACTTATGACATGCTGACAGGGCTGGGACTGATGGCACTATTGCTTGTCATACAGGAACCGGAGAGGCTTTTTGATGTGAGCTTTTTAATGTCCTTCGGAGCGGTGCTGGGGATCTGCATTCTGACACCGGTGCTTTCCGGGGACAGCAGGGAAATGGACGCAGATGCGGAGTTAGAAGGCAAGGAGATATCGGTATGGCCGGTATGGCTTCGGACTGTGGCAGATATTCTGGGTGATTCCGCCTATGCGAGAAACAAGTACCGGGAAGGCTGGCGAAAGGTGGCGTATGAAGGAATTCAGCGTATGGTGTCGGCGGTCAAAGGAGGTTTTGCCGCCAGCGTGGGAGTCATCCTGTTTACACTGCCCGTACAGTTATGGTTTTTTTATGAGATCCCAGTCTATTCGGTGTTGCTGAATTTGTTGGTGCTGCCATTTATGAGTGTGGTAGTGGCGGGAGGAATCCTGTCGTTGATTCCGGGACTTGGACTGGTCGGAACAGTGGATTGTCTGATTTTGTGGTGGTATGAATGGATCTGCGGGCGGTTCGCCCAACTACCGGGAGCAATATGGTGTGTGGGGCGCCCTGAGGTATGGCAGATCGTTTGTTATTATGTCGGGATACTTCTGCTGGTCTTTGGCAGAAAATATGTGGAAGCATGGAAGAGGCGGGGAACATATGGGGAGAAAAATGTTCCGGGAGACAGGTTGCATTCTGCGAGAACCCCATGGTGTCTTAAAATGAGAGGAGCATGGAAGAGACGGGGAACATATGGGGAGAAAAATGTTCCGGGAGACAGGCTGCATTCTGCGAGAACCCCATGGTGTCTTATAACGAGAGGAGCGGACGAAAGCATCAGGAATAGAAAAAGGGATTGTAAGGGAGAGATGATACAACATTCTGACAGACGTTTTGGAATATGTCCCACGGGAGTGCAGAATGCGTTGGCAAAAATTCGGTGTGCATGGCAGGGAGCGATGACATATATGAACAGAGTCCTGCACTTGATCGCAGTCGTGATGATCTTAGGATTATTGATTGGTTTGCTCACAGGAAATTTTGATTGTGGGAGTCGCGTGACTTTCCTGGACGTGGGGCAGGGCGACGGCATCGTGGTGGAGACCGGGCAGGGAGCCTATCTTTTCGACTGTGGCAGCACCAGCCGGAAGAACATCGGGGAATATGTGCTGAAGCCTTATCTTAAGAGCCGTGGGATCCGATCCTTCCGTGGAGTGTTTGTATCCCATCCTGATGAAGATCACATGAATGGTGTAATCGAATTGCTGGAAAATGGTGCGGACTGGGGGATAGTCGTAGAGCAGCTATTCCTACCGGCGATTGCGGAAGGAAAGCGTACAGAGTCTTTTGTCACGTTGCTGGCTGCGGCGGAAGTGGCAGAAGTACCGGTGAGTTACGTAAAATGCGGCGATGAGATCAGAGACAGTCAACTTAGGTTGTTGTGTCTGCACCCGGAGGAGAATACGACCCTTGCAGATGCCAATGCCTATTCGGAATGCTTCTATGTGGAGGTATTTGCGAAGAAGATAAAGCAGGAAGCAATAGACGACAGAAAAGCAATAGCCGACAGGCAAGCCAAGGACGCGAGTGAGGAATCTGCCATGGAAGGTTCCGGTGAAAATGGTAATTTTGCTGGCAACGGTAGTTTTGCTGGTAACGGTGAAAGGAAGGATTTCAGAATGAACGATGGGAAGATAAACATACTCCTGACTGGGGATGTGGAAGGAGAAGGTGAACGGCAATTGATGCAGGAATTACAGGCGTTACAGCAACCACAGTCACTGCAGGAATCCCGGAGATTGCAGGAACAGCGTGGACAGAGGGAGTTCAGGGTAGATATACTAAAAGTGGCTCATCACGGCTCCGGATATTCCACCGGCACCGAGTTTCTTGCCACTGCCAGTCCTGCCATAGCGATCATATCCTGTGGCCGCAACAATTCCTATGGACATCCCCATGCTGAGACTCTGCAGCGCTTAGAGGACGCCCGGGTTCCCTGGTATGGGACCATGGACTACGGAGCCCTGACAGTGACTGTCGATTCTCATGGAAATCGCCTGCGTGGGTATCTGAGTGGGAAATAAGTGCTGCAGGAATTGAGAGGTCGGGGCGTGACAGAAGAAAAAGTCAGGATAAGCCTCGAGGAAGTCGCAGAGGCGGGGCGTGACAGAAGAAAAAGTCAGGATAAGCCCCGAGGAAGTCGCAGAGGCGGGGCGTGACAGAAGAAAAAGTCAGGATAAGCCCCGGGGAAGCCGCAGAGGCGGGGCGTGACAGAAGAAAAAGTCAGGATAAGCCCCGAGGTAGCCGCAGAGGCGGGGCGTGACAGAAGAAAAAGTCAGGATAAGCCCCGAGG
>ERZ1034882.354-NODE-354-length-23903-cov-10.254193_pt1 | contig 23903 bp, 28 predicted proteins | sample MGYA00520606_ERZ1034882 | MGnify/ENA primary metagenome ERZ1034882 (study PRJEB33766, sample SAMN09781726) | gut metagenome | biome: gut microbiome | host: Homo sapiens | place: Madagascar | study: EMG produced TPA metagenomics assembly of the PRJNA485056 data...
ATTCATAATATTCATCGCCATCCACAATTAATTGATTATAATGTAGTTTTACATCAGTATTAAAATAATTAGCCATTGTATTTTTTATTTTAAGAGAAACCATTCCACCAGAAACAGCAAATCCCATTAATGATATGATAAATACAAATAAGCTTATTATACAAATGATAGAAACTACATCTTGAAACTTATCTATGAATTTATATATTTTTTTGTTCTTAACTGTTTTTTTATCTATACATAAAAGTACAAATGATAGCAAAAGTACAATAAGCGTCAAAATGAATAAGTTTCTAAAAACAGAATATATATTATACATGTTTGTCTCCTTTAAATGGTCGGGTTAACATTATTTATTGTTATATATAGTACCTGAAATCACATTTTTGTCCTAAAATTAGTAGACTATTTCGTGATTTCCATAGCTATTTCCTCTTGATAATCGTTTCATACTTCAAATTATCCGCAAACCAAAACTCAACAGTGCACGATTTCCCATTTTTTAAGGGAGGCGAAAACTGACAATGAATATAATCACTGCAGCTATAAGGATTTTCGTCGCAGTCAATTTCTATATCTGTGATTTTCTTCTTTTTATTGCTGTAGCCGGGATATATTCTTGTTTCATCATAAACAATAGCCTTAAACAGCTCCGCCCTGATATGATACGGCTCTGATTGTTCAAACATTTTCTCAATTCGGCACTGAACATATGCCAACAGTACAATAATCAGAAAAATCGCAATGGTCCCAACTATTGCCAACATACTGATAGGCCTAACACAAAAAACAAGAAGCTCTATGAAAATTGCAGTAAATCCAATAGCAATCAATATGCCAATAGCTGCAATAAGAATATCATAATCGTGTAGTTCCTTTACTATTTTGAACAGTCTTGGATGACCAACTTTCAGTTTTGCAAATGGCTCACCTTTAATTCTTGCATTGGTATATACCTCATCAGGAATGTTGTATATTATATTAATCTGACCGTCATTGTCATCTGAATATTTGAATTTCTTTCGTATCTGCATACTTTTTCTCCTACAATCACTTTTTACACCGCACCCGCAGGATAAAACCTGCGGATGGCAATAAATCTAATGAATATTCTACTTAAACAGCATAAGAATAAGCGGAATAACAAAGATTGCATAAATAAGTAGCAGTCCGGAACATGATGCAATACACTTAACGTTGTAACGTGTCTCTTTGTTCCAGCTCTCTCCAAGAATATTGAATTCAGTAAACTCTCCACAGTTATCCCATTTATGCTTCGAGATTTCTTCCATCGGCAGACGGCTTTGGAGATTAAACTCTTTAAGAGTATTGTTTAACAATTCTTTATCAAACTTGTCACCTTTCTTAAAATTCACTCCTGGAATCTGAATTCCAAATTTATTAAGTGTTTCGATTAATTCTTTAACGAGATGATCATTGTACGCATATTCATTAAGTATACGCACATCTTCATTTTGTTCAATATTGGCCACAATAGACCTGATCTTTAATACCGCTACGGTATATTTTTCATACAGACTGTAAAATTTGTACCACTTATCGTTCTTTCTTATTCTTCGTATCAGCTTCTTATTTCCGAAAATCGGAATATAAACAATGAGGAATATGGCTACAATATAAGCCAGTCCGATAAGAATGACCAAAAACTCGTTGCCAACAGTAAGGAAATAATCGTTCCACGTACTGTTGCTTCCACCAAGGGAAGTGAGTTTTTCGAATGAGTCAATTAAGAATTGTAAGTATTTTTTCAGCATAATTTATTCTCCTTTGTTTTATATGTTCATGCGCGAAATTCATGTGGCGCCTTTTGTTTTTTGAGTCACAATGTCTTTTACCACCATTCCATCTCAGTGCATTTATCAATACAGTCCTTTACAATATCCTTGAAATCAGAAAACTTTGCGCAGTCTGAACGTCCGGCATATCCATAACAGATATCATCATTATAGTCTTTTATGATTTCCCAAATTGATTTGCAGTGTTCAGTATCCATTTTTCCACTACAGTCACTTTCATATAAAAAATCAAGAACATTGCTATATTTCTCATTATATTTTGCGTCTAATTCTGCAATCTTCTTGTTATAGCAAGCCATGAACCTTTGTCGTTCATCTCCAACAAGAAACATCCCATCCGTCAATTTGCTGTAATGCTCTGCAATGTCTGTTGCCGTAAGGTCTGCAACTTTCTGCCTCAACCTGTTAAATCCCGCAGGACCAAGATCTATTGAATAATTTGGACTTTCTATTGTCACTCCCATATTTTCTCCTTTGATTGTTTCTGATCAGAGTTTCTATACACTCCTTTCCTGATCAGCCTCAATAATGCCGTGTTCTTTTATATATTTTGCCGTGATTTCCATTGGAATCAGTCTGTTGCATAATGTTTTTATGACAGGTGAAATACCTGTAAAATCGTTGAAATTTATTAATGGCATGTTAATATCTCCTTTTGTATTTTTAAAAGCTATTTCTGAAGTTCTGAAATCTTAGCTTCATTTATTCATCCGCAAGTAATGAACCAATTTTCCAATTCCGTTTTTTCTTCATCCGTTAAACAAGTTCCGTTCTCATAATGAAAAGACCAGTTATCATTTTTATCCACCATATAAATAAAATCTATCTTAGCAGCGTGATGATTTTGATTCATAAAAACTACTGCTCTGCCAAGATTAATATCACCATCATAACAGGTATTACTTTGTGTTTCGAATGCAAAATTTTCAACAACCATATCCCCACTATCTCCTTTCACATGAAACACATATTTCCTAAAGTCTGGAATTCTTAGTTTCATGTTAAAATTCTATATCACAGCAATCTACACATGTATTGCCTTTGTTACTCAAACAAATAAGTTCTCTATATTTTCCACAGCAATCGCAATATCCAAGAATACTATTTCTTGTCCATTTTCCATTGATTTTGACATATCTGTATTTATAGTTCTGCATTATTTCAGGAATTTTATCAGAATATACAACAACTCTTGCACCTGCATGAACACTTGTATTTGATTCTACAAATACAACTTTCTTTCCCTGTGATAAAATTTCATTTTGTCTCTTTTCTAATTTATTGTAAAAATCAAGTGAAGTAAAACCATAAATGATTTCCTTATTTGATTCACAACCATCATATAGATTCATAATATCCTCCTATCTTCCCTTGAAACACGCATTTCCTAAAGTCTGAAAATCTTAGTTTCAATAGATTATAATTGAATAAGTTTGCCGCCTATTATTATCTGTCCAAAGCAACTTTGTCTTATATATAATATTTACTTTCATTGATTTGTCCAAAAAAAATAAGCATTTTTTAGTACCAAATGGCATATTGAAGAAAAATAGAATATTTGCTCCTTTGTTAACAAAACTCATATTTATTATGTAATTTTTCTATAAAAAATAATAAAGGAGGAATCATATATGAAGATTACAATTAAAAAAACAACAACACCTGCAGCACCTGCTGACGGAAAAACTCTTAAACCGGAATTTATTATAAAAGGAGCTTCTTTGTTAAAATGCAATCCAAATGGCTGCAAAATAATCAAAGTTCCGGCAAAAGTAACTGTTATTGGCAGCTATGCCTTTTCTCAAACTGATGTGGAAGAAGTTATTTTACCAAATAATATAAACACAATCGGAGAAGCTGCTTTTTATCAGTGCAATAATCTAAAAAAAATCAACTTCCCGGAAAAACTGGAAAGAATAAAGAAAAGAGCTTTCGCACGATGCATTTCTCTTGAGTCAGCAGATCTACCAGCACAAATGCTTTACATTGAAGATTTTGCATTTGAGCTGTCAGGCCTCAAACAGATAACCCTGCCAGAAAAAATTACTTGTAGCAGCAAAAACGGCGAGTATATATTCTCAAAAACTGCACTGGAAACAGTGAACATTCCAAGATCTTTTGATTTGGAACGTGGAATGTTTGCGAATTGTCATAAACTTAAAGCGGTTAAGTTTAACTGCATGGGTATAGACGTACCGGAAAGCTGTTTTATAAACTGTGAAAACCTTGAAAAAATAAATCTTGGAGCAATAGACTGGTTTGGTGAAAGATCTTTTAGTGGATGTACATCCTTAAAAGAAAAGAAACTCACATTTGAGGATTATCAGCACGTTAGTGCTTATGCATTTATGCAGTGTCCATTTACTAAAATCTATATCAAAGATATAAGAAATGTGGACAAAGGCGCCTTCAGAGAATGCAGCCAGCTGGAAGAAGTTACAATTAATTCACTGACAGAATCATATGTTAAAATGGGAACATTTGGAGACTGCTCAAATCTTGAGACGGTTACTTTTACAGACAAAGCAAATGTTAACATCACAAATATTGATACATCTGCATTTACCGGATGCCAAAAGCTGACAGAAATAAAACTGCCACAGGTTTTAAAACGCATAGGGCCATGTGCATTTATGAATACCGGTGTAAAAGACATTACACTCCCTGATGGACTTAATGTTATTGGAGAAAGTGCATTTACGAGTGCGGATATTGAGGAAATCAGTATTCCTGATTCAGTCACTTCTTTAAACAAATACACTTTCAGTAACTGCCTATGGCTTAAAAGAGTGTATCTGTCCAAAAGACTGACAACAATTCCGGCAGGATGTTTTGCTGGATGTACTGAGCTTTGCGAAATAGTTGGTACTGAAGGCATCAAAAATATAGAGTTTGCTGCGTTTTCAGAATGTTACAGTCTTGCAGAATTTAATTTTACAAGCATCTGTTTCATTGGACGAAATGCTTTTGAAGACTCAGGCCTAAAGGAAGTTAAGTGTTCTTCAGCTCTCTTAAAGATTGAAAAACAGGCGTTTAGTTATTGCATAAACCTGGAAAAAGTAGATTTAAGCGGATGCACAAAACTGAAAACAATTCCTGAAGAATGTTTCGGCTATTGTAACAATGAGCTGGAAATAAAGCTTCCTTGCAAAAAGCTTGTTTTTGAACGGCGATGTCTGGACGGGACAAAGCTTGAGCATTTGACAATTTATTCAGGAAAAGACAGCGGTCTCAAAGAGTGTGCGTTGTTTGGTGCAAAAATACACACTCTTGAGTTTCTGCCGGACGAGAATGAAACCGAACAGGCACAATACACAGGCAGGGAGTTTATTAATGCAAAAATAGACGAACTGCTAATTCCAGATTATTTGTATGGTAAGTATAAAGAAATCTGGGACAGCATGAAATAAACTTAAAGAGCGGCATCACTGCTGCTCTTTCTTTTTATGTAAACACCATATTTATACATATCATAATCAATTATAAATAAAGGAGGAAATTATTATGAAGCTTACAATTAAAGAAACCAATTTATTCAAATTTGCTAAAGAGGAGGATTCTGCTGACAAGAAATCTCTTGAGCCGGAGTTTACCATAGAAGGTGCTACTCTCAAAAATTGCAAGACAAACGGATGCAAGGTAGTTAAAATACCAGCAAAAGTAACTGTTATCGACGACTATGCCTTTTACTGCAGTGATGTGGAGGAGGTTATTCTGCCAAATGGTTTAAAGACCATCGGTAAAGCAGCTTTCTATCAATGCAGCAGACTTAAGAAAATCAGCTTTCCAGAGAAACTGGAGAGAATAAAACAGAACGCTTTCAGAAGCTGTATTGCTCTTGAGTCAGCAGATTTTCCAAAAGAAATGCTTTACATTGAGTCATCTGCTTTTGAAAATTCAGGTCTCAAGCATGTAACTCTGCCAGAAAAATTGATCCACCACAACAGAAATGGCGAGAATATCTTTGCTGAAACTGCATTGGAAACGGTGAATATTCCAAGGAATTTCTCTTTGGAGACAGGAATGTTTGCAGACTGCCATCAGCTTAAATCAGTTAAGATTAGTTGTGGCAAATTTGTGTCAAAAAACTGTTTTGCTGGCTGTGAAAATCTTGAGGATATTAGCCTTGACTCAATAAGCTGGTTTGGAGATGGTGCATTTAAGAGATGTAAATCTTTAAAAACAAAAGAACTTACTCTCTACCCTTACCAGCATGTTCATTCCAATGCATTTGTGGAATGTTCATTTGAGAAAGTCCATATTGAGAATGCAAATGAACTGGGTACAGGCGTCTTCAAAAAATGCAGTCTGTTAAAAGAGGTCACAATTGATGCTCCAAAGGCAGGCGTATCAATAAATATGGGCACATTTGAAGGTTGTTCAAACCTTGAAACAGTTATATTTACTGATGATGCAAACACAAATATCATCAACATCGGTGAATACGCATTTGCCAGCTGTATAAAGCTGACAACAATAAAGCTGCCAAAGAATTTGAAACACATAGCTGCATTCGCATTTCAGAATTCTGGGTTAAGAAACGTCACATTCCCTGAAATGCTTGTTTCTATTGGCGAAAACGCTTTCTCAAACACAGACCTTGAGGAAGTCAGTCTTCCCGACTCAGTTGAATTTCTAGACAAGGGTGCCTTTTCTGACTGCGTAAGACTTAAGAAAGCGCATTTGTCAAAAAGCCTAACTACAATCCAGACAGAATGTTTTATGGAATGCAGCAGACTTTATGAAGTAACTGGCATTGAGAATATCAGAACCATAAGTTTCTGTGCATTTTTAAGATGCCACAGTCTTAAAGAGTTTGATTTTTCAAACATCCATTCCATCAGAAAAAGTGCTTTTGAATGCACAGGATTGGAAAAAATTGAATGTTCTTCCAGTCTTATGAGCCTTGAAAAACAGGCTTTTAATGGATGCAAGGATTTAAAAAAGGCAGACTTTAGCAAATGTGTAAAATTGGAAAAGGTTCCTGAGGAGTGTTTTAGTGATATTGATGATACACTGGACTTAAGGCTTCCTGCCAAAGCACTCATTTTTGAAAGACGCTGTCTGTACGGAATCAAACTGGAACATCTCACTGTTTACCCGGGTTCATACCTCATAGAGTACGCATTAATGAGAGCAGAAATCCAGACACTTGAGTTTCTACCAGTTAAAGATGAAAATTGTACACAGACATGTCTGTACACAGGCCATGAATTTACTGGCGCAAAAATACGTGAACTGATTATTCCGGACTATATGTATGATAAATACAAAGAGATCTGGGACAAAATGAATTAAACAAAAGAAAGAGTGGCATTACTGCTGCTCTTTCTTTTTATGTAAACACCATATTTATACATATCATAATCAAATTAATAATAAAGGAGGACAAAAAATTATGATTAAAACAACAGAAAACGTATTAAGAAATAAGGAAGGTTTACCTGCTGGAGCACCTGCAGATTTGTCTCTTGACGATGAGAGTTATTTTGAACTCTTATCCAAGTCAGCAGAAGATCTGCCAAAAGAGTTCTTCATCACAAAGCAGGACTCAGCATATGAAGCCAACTGTGACGTAGTCCGTTTCAATGGCACCACAAAGGAGCTTAAAGAACTCATGTGCGGTATTGTTGACGATGACATTACTGCAATGCTTAAAGAGGATGAGGAACCTATGCAGTACACCTCGTCAGCAAAGCATGTTAACGAGTTTGCTGCTGGCAAGTATGTTGCAAACGTGACATATTCTAACAGCCATATCGTTACCATAATGGCAATTGATATGGGCAGTGTCAGAGAAATTTCTCTGTAAACAAAAAAAATACCAGCATTTTGTTGCTGGTATTTTTGTATGCACTCAGTTGTTTAGTGAAGTAAAGTGTAAAAGAAAATAATTATATAAGCATGATGATATTGCTTGCCAACACTATGCAGACATATCCTATTAATGACAGTCCGCCGCCGCAAAGTATCAGAATTAATATTGATACTACATTTGATACCACTCTTCTGCTTTTTCTGCTTATACGTATATGGACCACGTCACCTGTCTTTGCAGATTTATGAAGATGAACAATATTCCATGCTGTGTCTTTTACAATATCTCCATCGACACTGTACACATCCGGTGCAAGTATTATGGCAGCAGTATCTTCTGCAAGCAAATATCTGGCAAAAATAAATATTCCTATTTCTGACAGCACAAATCCGCTGCCAAGAATAATTACACTGATTATCATTATCAACATGATGCTCTCCTACCAGTGCATGCCATTGGACATGAACAGATTACAGCGCGGACCATTGATTTTGACCATTATGTTTCTGCATTTTTTGATTTCCGGGCAATTGTCTGACTTGATGCAGAGACTTTCATCTTCAAGAATCATGTTAAGCATTCTGTAGAATGGAATAATGATATTTTTATCCAGATTAGCATCACGCCAGTGAGAGAAAATCAAATCAATGCGGTCAGCAAGTACTTCCAGCGGAAAATTTGCAAGCGCTTCTTCTGTTGTATCTTCAAATGGATCCTGTGGTGTCATGTTCAAACCAAAAAGGCTTTTCTCCTCAGGAGATTTATCTTCCTTATCTTTCTGCTTCATCCAGCTGTAGTTTTCAAGTACAAGAGATGCAGCGTATTCTTTGTCGTTGTCCACAAACTTCATGTACACATCATTATGTTCACCAATGAAAACTGTAATCTTTCCTTTATAAATAGCATTTGAAATGCGTCTGATGCGACATTGCTTGCAGAATACATCATTGTGATCAAAGAAACTTAATGCCTCATCGAACTTCCTGACAATCTCCAGATAATATTCCGCCATCTTTGCAAATAATGCTGGCGACTTATCCATCAGTTCATTCCAATCCACAGTTTTGCGCTTATCTGATGGCAGATATAACTTAGCAAGTTTTGCAATGATTCCTTTCTGCTCATCTTCATCAGCAGTTCTAAAATCTGCCACACTTATTAATATATGCATCAGTATTCTGCAAATGGTGAAGTTGGTAATATCCTTTCTCAAGAAATCAACCTTATACGGAGTGAGTGCTCCATCAAAAGCAGCCTTTCTGAGCTTATACAGCAGTATTGATGAACTATCACCAATGATTTCTCTTGTATGCAGGCTTTCTTCTGCATTTTCAATCTCTCGTTTTGAAACCTGCGTGTCATGCACATAAATTTCCCTGTTTTCCATATCGTCTCTGTCCATAGTATTATTCCTTTCTGTAAATACATTTTTACTTTATAATATTTACTTTTATTTATTTGTCCAAAAATGCTTGCAGAAATTTTCAGTATCAAGTAACACTTTATTTTTCCTTATCTATCAGCAAAACTCATCTTTATCCTGTAAATTCATAAAACAAAAAAATAATAAAGGAGGACAAATTTATGAAACTTACAGTATACAAAACAAATAAGACCATTCAGGAGGTACCTGAGTCAAGCACAGAACGAAGAGTTGTTGATGGTTTCTTCTTAACAATTGCTGACGGTGTTCTTGTTGACGTTGAGGACAGCAGCACAAGTTCAGATGTACTTACAATCCCTGATGACGTGAAAATTATTGACGAACAGGCATTTGAAGATGTCTGTGTAAAGGAAGTAATTTTACCAGAAGGCCTTGAGAGTATTGAGGATGAGGCGTTTAAGAATTCAACACTTGCGAAAATTGACCTTACAAATGTCAAATTTCTTGGCAACAAAGTATTTGAGTTTTCAGAACTTGGAGAAATCACATACTCAAAATACTTGACTTACATCCCAGAAAGGTGCTTCAGAGGATCAAATCTTGCAGAGTTTGAAATTCCAAAGCAAGTAACAGCCTTAAAAACTGGTTGTTTTGAAGGTACAAATCTTGAGAGAATTGACCTTTCAGGAATTATCACTTTGGAGGAATTCGTATTCTTTGACTGCTTCAATCTGAAAGAAATTATTCTTTCGGAGACCATCACCGAAATTCCTGATGGCTTCTGCCGCAGATGTCAGTGCCTTGAGAAGATTAATCTCTCTCACGTACAATTCATTGGCACAAGTGCTTTTTCTGAGTGCAGCAATCTGGATGCCGGAAACCTGTCAGCAAAAATTGATCGGAATGCGTTCGAGGGCACCGCTGTCAGAAATCTTGACATCAAAGATATTTCAAAGCTCGATAACGGTGTTTATCAGAATTGTGAAAACCTTGAGTCGGTAACAATTAACGGCGATAGGGCAATTCCTAATGGATTATTCTCAGGATGTAAAAATCTTAAGAATGTAACTATTGATGAAGGTATTACTGCTGTTGGAGACTCAGCTTTTTTCAAAACTGCTGTCGAGAAGATTATTCTTCCATCAACGGTAATTGTAGTCAGATCTGATGCCTTTAGGGAGTGCAGACAGCTCAGAGAAGTTATCTTAAATGATGGTCTTAAGACTATCGCAGAATCTGCTTTCAAGCAGACAGAAAACTTGTCTGAAATCAGCATTCCTGACAGCGTAAAGCACATTAGTTCTGAGTGTTTTGCCTGTTCAGGTATCAAAAGTGTCAAACTCCCGGAGAACAGTGCATTTACATCAATTCTTTGGGAAACATTCTTTGGCTGCAAAAATCTTGAGACAGTCAAGCTTCCAGACAGTATAAATATCATTGATTATTATGCATTCAGTGAATGTACATCATTGAGGAGCATTAATCTTGACAAGGTACAGGTAATTGGTTCATCAGCCTTTGCAAAAACAGCGCTTGAATATATAACGCTCTCTGCCAGAAAAATTGGTTCAGGGGCATTTGCTCAGTGCGAAAATCTCAAAAAAGCTGATTTGTCAGGCATTGGTACTAAAAAAGTAGATTCACGCTTATTCTTTGAGTGTATGAATCTTAGCAAAATCAGCCTGCCGAAGAACCAGATAAAAATATATGGTGGCGACTGCTTCTATCACACAGCTATCAAGGAAATTACCTTTGACGCTGACAATGTGATAGTTGGGCCAAATGCTTTTGGAATGACAAATCTCAAAAAGGCTGTAATTAGTGAAAACTGTAACGACATCTTATTCCAAGACTATGCTTTTCGTCAGGCAGAGGTCGAGGAATTTATAATTCCGGATTTTCTGGAAAAGGTTATCAGCCATGACCTTGACAGTATATTCTAAACAAAAAGAGACTGGTGCGAAAAACACCAGTCTCTTTATTATCCGCAAGCAAACTCCACCTTTATCATAGTTCATACAAATAAAAATAAAGGAGGAAAAATATGAACAATATTACAATCAACATTCCAAGAGGAGCTGCTGCCATCATTGATACGCTCCAGAACAATGGTTTTGAGGCCTATCTTGTTGGTGGATGTGTTCGTGACAGTATCTTAAAGCGCCCGGTTCATGACTGGGACATCGCTACATCGGCAACACCTGATGAGATGAAGAAAATGTTCTCTGACACCAAAATCATTGAAACAGGTATCAAACACGGCACTCTCACTATTCTGTCTGTTGACGGATTTTACGAGTGTACAACATACCGCATTGACGGTGCATATTCTGACGGACGCCATCCTGACATAGTACGCTTTACCAAATCACTTGCTGAAGATTTAAAGCGCAGAGATTTTACAATCAATGCAATGGCGTACAATGATACGGAGGGGCTCATTGATTTATTCGGCGGCAGACTTGACCTTATGGACCATGTTATCCGCTGCGTAGGTAATCCTGAGGACAGATTCAAGGAAGACGCTCTCCGTATCATGCGTGCTTTGAGATTTGCCGCACAGCTTGAATTCGACCTTGAAATGAAGACCAAAATGGCAGCATTTCAGATGAGCGATACTTTAACCAAGGTATCTGCTGAGCGTATTAACAGCGAATTCTGCAAAATACTTACTCAGACAATGGGCAGACAAATAATTAATGATTACAGGGAAATCATTGCCGTATTTATTCCTGAAATCAGAGACATGTTTGATTTTGAACAGAACAATCCATATCATATGTTCAACGTCTGGGACCACACAATTGAAGTACTCGTAAGAGCAACTCTCTTCATGGATCCAAACAATTTGACACTGGCCCTTGCAGCGTTTTTCCATGATATTGGAAAGCCTCATAGCTATCAGGATGGTCCTGACGGCATAAGACACTTCTACGGACATGCTGCAAAGTCTGCTGAAATGACTGACAACATCATGCGCCGCATGCGTTTCAATAACAGCATCAGAGAGCAGGTAATCACTCTTGTCAAATATCACGATGCTGACATTAAACCGGAAGCAAAGTATGTCAAGAGATGGCTCAACAAACTTGGCAACGAACCTTTGCTAAAATGTCTTTTCATGCTGAAATACTCTGATATAAGTGGTCAGGTAATAAAAGGCAGAGTTGAGCGTCTCAAGGAAATAGACAATCTGTTTGCAGTTCTTCGTGACGTGCTCGAACAACAGGCATGTTTTTCACTTAAGGATCTGGCTGTTAACGGAGGAGACCTTATTGCAGCAGGCATGAAGCCGGGCAAAGAAATAGGGGCCATCCTCAATCAGATGCTTGAACTTGTTTTAAACGATGAGTGCGCAAACGATAAGGATGCACTACTTAAAGCTGCAGGCATTGAGTAAACTAAAAAGGAGTGACCATTTCGGCCGCTCCTTTTTTTTCTTGTTAAAGCTGATTGTACAGCTGCGTGATTATCTGGTTGATATTGCTCCCTTGCATGTAGCCTATTTTCAAATTATTCTTTCTTGCCATGTGCAAATACTTGTAATAAAAAGCGTGACATATATGTTCTGCACAGAATACCGTCAAGTCCTGATTAACAAGCTTTGACAGCGGAATGTCTGACCTTACTTCCGTTGCAGTATATGTCCAGTCAGGAAATTCCTGTTTTAAATAATTGACAAGGTTTTGATGTCCGCCGATTATTGTAAGCCTCTTATTTTTAAGCGCTTTCTTCATATTCTCAATGTTGTTTTCAGCGGTTTCTGTTTCACTTTCCTTATCCAGTTCATATACAAACGAACGTAATGCTGCAAGTTCTTTCTTATCATCAGCACTCTCATACTTAAGCTTGTCCAGTTCTCTCTGAAGAGACTTAACCTTTTTATTTTCTCCTCTTAATGAGCTAATCTCACTCTCCTGTATCTTAACCTGCGACTTGAGTTCATTTATTTGTGCAATCAAATCTGCTCTGTCATCAGGTTCATCCTGTTTACAGTCATCCGGCCCAGCTTCATCAACACTCTTATCTGTAACCATTGACTTATAAAGCTTATTGTGATAGTCATCCTTGAATAAAAACCAATTATCCGATATCGCACTCAGATTACCGGCAAAAACTATCTGCATCATGAAATTAATAAATGAGGCCATCATAAGTTCATTGAGCATTTGGAAACGTTCATCGTCAGAAGCGTCTTTTATAACCTGCGGGTTAGTGTAATCGTATTCATAATCCGGATCACTTAACGCATTTGCCACGGCTTCCATGGTACTTATGGCAAAAATGCTGCCGTCCCTGAGCCACTTGTCAACAATATCCATGTTATAAAATTTTTCGTTAACAGAAAAGTATCTGTAAGCAGTATTTCTTATGCAGGACTTAATGGTTGTTATATCCTTTTTGTATGTAGTAAGATACTTGTTAACAATATCTTCTGCAATGGAAAGATTACTGTCAAATGCTTCACAGTCCTCATCATGGTAGTCACCGTCATATATTTTAGAATATTTCTCTTTTGGAATGTCTTCCCGTAAATGCTTGTTTGTCAGCTTGCATATTACTTCAAAATTACGGTCTTTTTCTATTTCAATTCCAAGAAGTCTTGATATGACAATAATTCTTGCTGCCGAACCGTCAGACATGTCATCACCCAGTATATCAAATATATCATAACCAGTTAGTTTTGAAAAACGTTTGATGCTGTTATATTCTTTCTTATGAAATGTTCTGTGCAATACAATCAGCTGCTTCTTGCAAAACTCGTTGCCAAGTTTTGTGCCATAGTACAGATAATGGATAATCATTAGACTAAACTGGTCTCCAATCATATTGATACCGTAAGACGCTTTGTCATAATCGCCGGTGAAATAATCAACCGCATGCAGTTCATCTTTCTTTTCATCAACCTGTCTGCATACATCAGCACAATTTGCAAAGAAGTCCTTTGCAATGGCTGAAATCTCAACTCTCAGATCGCCAGTAATAAATTCGTTTACAAAATAGAACTCAATGCCTTCTTCTGAATCAGATTCATTTTCAAGACTTAAATCGTCTATGTATTTTGCTCTTTCTTTTCTTTCTGCCAGCCATTTTTCCATATCACTGCCCGCATTGTTAACTCTCTCCTGCATGCCGCTTGGAAGATTGCTGACCAAATCAGTTTTCATCATAATGCTTCTCCTTTCCTACTGTACTACACCAAACCTGTCAAACGGATAATACCGCAAACCTGCTTTTGCCTTAATCGCATCTCTCTTTACGTATGTATGCTTCCATTCCCTTGCATCAAATGAATTGTTTCTGTTGTCGCCTAAAAGCAGATATGAACTCTTTGGTACATTGAATGTGTATGGTCCATTATCGTTTGTCCATTTTTCATCCTTAAGATATGGCTCCTTTAAGCATTTTCCGTCAACATACAGCTTGCAGTCCTTAATTTCAACCTTTTCTCCCGGCAGCCCGATAACACGCTTGATATATTCTTCACCAGTATCAGGTGCATTGAATATGACAATGTCTCCTCTGGCAGGATCGTGTTTGTTGTAATAAAGTCTGTTAGCAATCAGCTTATCCCCCGTCATAATCGTATTCTCCATTGATGCGGATGGAATGTTTGCATTAAGGAATACATACTTTCCAAGAATAACCGCAAATATCACTGCAGTCACAATAACAATAAGAGACTGTCCAACATCCTTTAAAAGCTCAGAGTGTTTTTCTGCAAATGTCTTAATGTTCTCAGTATTCATTATTTTTTCACACCTTTCGTATATAATATTTACTTATATAATATGAAAAATAATAAATCTGTCCAAAAAAAAGAACTGCTTTTTTGCAGCTCTCTTGTTAATATGCTAATTTATATGGAAATGTTAGTAACGAATATTTGTTAATAGAACAAAATGAATAACAAATATTTGCTAACGACATATCCGTCAAAGAAATAAACCTGCTTACAAACTCTTGTCAGCACCAATCTGTTAACAAAGTATCACTATATATATCCATTTAAACCCACATAGCAATTTTTGGCACTTTGTTAACAAATCATGAACAGCTACTGCTTTCGTCTTTATTGCCATCTCTAAAATCCATATATATAGAAGTAAAAGCAAACAACACAGACAATAGTCTATATAGAAAGGATAAAATTATGGCAGCATTAGAAGATTTGAGTGGACAGGCAACCCTGACAGTTGAAAGCAAATTAATGGAATGGCTTATTAAACAGGCGGACTTATTAAAGCTCGCCACAATGATTAACACGAATGATGAACTTACAAAATGGGTAAAGGACGGGCATGAACTGGCACAGCCATTTGAGGTTCCGGCAGAAATATCAAGTGAGTTTGAAGATTTATGCAAGCAGCAGGAAATCACATTTTCACAGCTCAATTATGACAGCAAGGATTATCCGCTTGCAGATCCTTCAGAAACAGGCGTTATGGTATATACCTGTAAGCAGTGTGACCGTGATCAGGCATATCGTATTGCAAAAGCCTGTGAGAAGAAGCTCAATAAAGAAAAGAACTTTGAGCTTACAGCAGATACTATTAATGAGGAATTTAACGGTATCGAAACAAACATGCTGACAAATCTTACAAATGTGGAAGCTGATATTCTGCAGAAAGAAATGGCAGCAAACAATATTTACTCAGCAAAACTCTACAATGCCGAAACAAAGACATATGCAGTTGAAATATCTGCACAGGACATGGAGGAACGTACATTTAAAGACGAAATGACCCCGCTCGAGCGTTCAATGGCAGCATCAGTATTGAAGCTGTCAAATCCTACCCTCATGGAATATTTAAACAGAAAAGATGCTGCAAGGGAAGCTATTTCAGGCGTCATAGAACAAGCTTCACACAATCCTGAAATCGCACAGGTACTTGCAGATCCTGAACATCCGAAAAACAGGTTTATTGTCAAGGACAGCAAAGTCATGTTTACGATAGATAATACAGTTATGAACACATATGATCTTGCCAACAAAAAAGAAAAGGAATCCTGTCTTGGCGACATTGCAAAATATGACACTCTTGTTGTTACAACCGAACAGGAGTATAATGAGGAACGAAAGAATAATTTCGACAATTTCAAACAGCTTGCAAAGAAAAATTCCGAAGCGCGTATTCTCAATGTCAACATTGACGATGCGGCAAAGGAACTGGAGCAGAAAGACCTTATTGACTTTACTATTCATAAGAGTGAACAGCCGATAGACGATCCGTCCAAGCCTGAAATCTTGCAGGGACATGACTTTGCGCAGAAAGAATTCCGTCTGGAGCGCACTGATGAAGTAAGAGACATTATTGGCAAAATTTCGCCAACAAACGGTCAGGAAACAGACTTAAGCCAGTATGACAAGGATGACCTGACATTCAAATATGACGGTTCAGTTGAGGTAAAGCAGAAAATCAATCTTGACCTTGGCCAGAATGTTGAGGAGCTTGTAAATAATGCCCAGAACGTGCTCACAAAGTTTGGTATCTCACAGGCAAAAGAACACATGGAAGTAACCACAAGAATCAACCAGTACGCTGTTGCCGGAGAATCACTTGCGAAGGGCGGTTATGAAGTAGGCCAGCTTGATCACATTGACCTTGAAAAGGTTGCAAGGGATTATGAAGACAGGGAGAATATGGAAAATGCTTATTACGGAGAGAACCGTGACTACGATTATGTTAACGGGGATGTTCCAATGCCGGAAGAAATGATTGATGTACAGATAAAAGATGACATGTACGAAGATATTACTACAGGTGAGTCAATGACATACGAGGAGGCAATGAACATGCCGTCTGAAGAAGAGCCTGACCTTGATGACAATCTTGCAAATGGACTGCTTGATGAAGATGGACCGGCCATAATTGCTGAGGGAGATGTTTTCGCTGGTGATGATGACGAAGACATTGAATACGATGATAATTACGACGATTTCATGTTTGACTAGAATGTATATAAAGAAAAAGGACTGGTACTTTCAGTCCTTTCTCTTTTGTTTACTACCACCTCACATTGAGGTAAATCTGGGCACATTCGTCCAGAATACCATATGCCAGATAGGTTCCTGCAAATACTATTGCAAGAATGCAGGCTGTAAACCCGGCAGTGCATATCTTCTTTGCATGATTGCGGAAGAATTTATACACCTTGCCGTTTTTGTGCAGTACTGCTGCCAGCTTATCTGCTGCATCAAATACAACACTGACAATGGTGCCTGCAATAAACAGTACTGCAAAAATCATTGCAAGGATGAGCGCTTTAATCATGCTGCATGACCTCCTTCCGGCTTCCAGTTCTCATTTCCAAGAATAAAACCGATTTTCTCAATGTCCTTCTCGTACTCATAGATGTCCTCAAGGAAGATTGATTTTGTTAGGTTGGCTAGTTTCATGACATCCTCAGGGACCTGAGATTCGTTAAAGAGCTTATTCCCTACTGGAAGATAGAAAACTCTTGCATAAGGCTTGTATGCACCAAGAAGCTGGTGCGTGAAAACCTTGATTGTGCCGTCAATGATGAATTTGTTGAGATCGCTCTCAGTAATTTCATAGCAGCCACGGGCATTTTCAACGCTGTCATCATCAACAACGTATTCCATGACAATATTGTCTGGAATCTCAAACTCAAGTACAACTACTGAGTTGTAAATTGAGCCAACTGCTGCTGCCGCTATCTGAGCGTTGCCAACAGCAATCTGAAAGGCCTCTCTGAGCTCATCCTCGAAATCTTCGGCATATTCCTTGCGTTCCTCATCAGAATAATTCCAATAATCTGGTCCTACTGATGCTAAGTAGACGCGGGTGTTGTCAGAAACCACCCAGTTACTTACCTGACTGTCGAAACCGCCACTGTGAATGATACCTTTAAAGTTTTCAATTGATGTTCCATGATAAAATTTCATATGCTTGTCCTCCTTTATATTATTTTTGATATATGAAATCTGTAATAAAGGTGGGGTTTGTACATTAAAAAAGGACAGCTGAAGCCATCCTTTTCTTAGTATTTTTCATATGTTACATATTCTTGGATATATCAATCTCAATGTCAGTTAACAAAGTTTTTTGCTCTGTCTGAAGCGCATCATATAATTTATTGAGTGCCATACATGTATCAAGGGATAATTCTGAGACACTTTTATCCTGTGACTTGCAGATTTGAGAATGAAGCTCACTGACATTACGGTATAATGTTTTTGCTGTATACATTAATTCCGTCAGCGTATGTAATTTCTGCAATTCCTCAGCATCAATATTTGTTTCCAGTAATTTCATATTATTTTCCTCCTTTATTTGTATTTTTTTTGATATGAAATCTGTAATAAAGATGGAGTTTGCACGTAAAAAGGACAGCTAAAAGTTATCCTTTTTCTCAACAAGTCATATTAGATTTCCGAAAACATTGAATCTTCGTCCGCATCCTCATCAGAAGCAGCTTCAAAATCAGAAACTTTTTTCGGAATGATATTGAGTTTTATTCCCAAAGTATCCAAAAATGCAAGTACGCCTGCACGATTGTCTGTATCAAAAAGATTTGTAACAACTGACTCAAAGACCGCATTGCATATCTTTTCCGGGCCAAGTTGTAAATGCAGCTCATGCTGTGTTTTATACGGACTGTTGTCAATGATAGGAATTACAAGCAGGTCATTTGGATCGCAACCATCAATTCCTCCGTCAGGAACAACAGCAATACCCCAGTCAACAGTATCATCTTTATGGCGGACTGACACAAATCCAAGTTTGTGTTCAAGAATAGCAGTTGTGACAGCTCTTGCAAAAGATAACCTCAGAGCCTCGTTATCAAGTATCTGTTCTGCAAATCCATCAAACAGTTTGAAGTTGCTTGCACACTGTAATGCAATAAGCCCGTCAACAAATTCTTCTGTCTCCCTGATGCCGTCAATAAGCAGCTTTGCAACACCGAGCTCGTTTAAATACTCAAGATCAAGTCCATAATTCACAGACGCATCATCAAGCAGGATATTTTGCAGGCCATCTATGCTATCAAACTCGATTGTAAAGAAATTCTCTGACAGAAACTTCATTCCGGCTTTAGCACCTTCCGGCAATACACTTCCTCGAAAAGCTGTCAGAAGCATGAGGATTTTAACAAGAAAGACGGAGTCACCAAAAACCTTAATTCTTTTTATGCTTTTTTCATTGTCAAAAGCCAAATGAAGAATATTAGTCACATCTGCATCTTCGTCAGCAGCGGCTCCAAGACCATTTTTAACATCAAGAAATGTTGTAATGATTTCATCATTATTATCCGTCAGGACTTCTTTCTGCATAAAAGTGTTTATAGTATTAACTTCTTCTTTTGTGAACGGTTTAATGTTTATACGCATAGTATATTTCCTTTCGTATGTATATTCGTTTGTTTTCTATATATATAATATTCCGCTTTTAAGTTTTGTCCAAAAAAAAGAGGATGCTTTTACACATCCTCTCTATCACAGCTACTGCTTATTTTCTGGAGTTACATCAACTCGACTGTTTGACGGTTTAACTTCTGCCGGAGCATTGTCTATTTCATCTATAGATTCTTTTACTGCATTTTCAGCAAGTTTCTCACCAAAGTCTGTTGCCACGTTAATATTGTTATTAACTTTAGCGTCATATGTATTAGCTTTCATGACCTCAGTAAGGTCAAATCCAGTTGTCTCTTTTACAGACTCGATAGTTTTAGCAAGCACCTGCGGAACATTGTCGCTTATAGCAGACATTCCACTGTCTCCTGCACCACCGATAATAGAAACCTTATCAATACTTTCAAGCGGCTTAGCGATAGCCTCTGCCATCTGCGGAAGAACCTTGATAATCATCTCGGTCATTGCTGCCTTGCCGTATTTAGCCATAGCATCAGCTTTCTTTTCCATAGCCTCTGCCTCTGCAAGACCTTTTGCTCTGATGCCTTCTGCCTCTGCCTCATACTGTGCTCTTGTTGCCTCGGCAGCCTGAAGCTTTGTAAACTTCTCTGCTTCTGCTCTCTTTTCCTGCTCATACTTCTCAGCATCAGCTTTCTGCATACGAGCGTATTTCTCAGCATCCGCCTGTTTCTTAATCTCAGCATCAAGCGACTTTTCACGGACTGCAATCTCTTTTTCCTTGATTTCAGCTTCTTTCTCCTGCTTGGCGATATTTGCATCCGCTGTTGCAATCTCGATGGTCTTTCGCTGCTCCTGTTCCTGAATCTCATAAGCAGCATCAGCCTCAGCCTTTTTGATATCAGACTGTTTCTTGAGCTCCTGCTTTTTGATCTCCAGCGCATTGTTCTGTTCTGCAATAGCTGTCTCAGCTTCTACTCTTGCATCATTGGCCTGTTTGTCTGCGGATGCCTTTGCAACAGCAATATCTCTTAAGCTTTCAGCCTTTGAAATCTGTGCTGATTTAGAAATACTTACAATTCTATCAATACCTAAATTCTCAATGACCTCGGCCTTATCAGTAACATTCTGTACATTAAAAGACACAATATCTAAGCCCATCTTAGCCATATCAGGCGCCGCGTTCTCCTGGACCTTGTCGGCGAACTTTTTACGATCCTGTACAATTTCCTCAAGCTTCATCTGTCCGATAATCTCTCGAACGTTTCCCTGCAATACATCCACAACAGAGGTCCTGATATAATCTTCATTCTTGTTAAGGAAGTTACTTGCTGCAAGTTTCATCTTCTCCGGATCCATGCTGACCTTGACTTTTACAGCCGAGTCAATATTGACATTAATGTAATCATTGGTTGGAACCGACTCCTCGGTTTTTACATCCACTGAAATCATCTTCAAAGTAAGCTTGTCAGTTCGCTGTAAGAACGGAATCTTGATTGATGACCGCCCGATTACATACTTCGGCTCTTTCTTAAGTCCACTGATGATTACCGCCGTATCTGTTGGTGCCTTGACATATCCTGTAATAAGGATAAGAACAATAACTACCACAATGGCTGCTGCTACAAATATTAAATTGTCCATGTGCATTCTCCTTTTAATAATGGATTTTTTGTTTACATATATATAGTATTCCGTTTTTAAAATCTGTCCAAAAAAAAGAAGATGTTTTTATACATCTTCTTCATTGAATTTTGCTTTGAGTAATTCCATCTTTATATCTTTATTCTCCCAATTCCCTCCCGCACCAAGGACAGTGCGTAATATATTCTTTCTGATGAACAAATCCATCATCATATTCATCCCATTCAGATGTTTCAATGTCCAAATAATATTCATTGGTCAATGCATCAAGGTATATTCGATTGTCTGGTGAGTCAGGATCGCAACGATTGCACATATTTATTCTCCCAAGATAATCTTTCTTGCCCAGTTCATAGTTACAGAATCACACATCTTTTTCTGTTCCATCAATCCTGTATCAAAAGAATATTCGTATACTCATAATCACTTATATCCGCATATCCATACTTCAGCAGTTCCTCAACAATATCATTGCAGTCTGTCTTGCTGATACCAACAAAAAGCATGCCCATAGTCTGAGGCATATCCTGTTGCGAGACAGACAGCCCACATTTATAAATGTTTCCAAATTCATCTGTCTCATCGTTAGGATTGTAACCATACACTGCTGTCTGATGCTTGCAATAATGTACATTCGTTACAGCAATCACTACATTAATACCATCTTGTTTGAATTTTAATCGCATAATTACTCTCCTTTCTCAGCATACCAGCCATAAACCTTTTTATTCTGTGCAGTAAACTTTAGTACAATCTTTTTCGCATCAGGTATTTCGTTAACAATATCCAAATATATCTTTTTTATGCAGCCATCATCAGGCATTTGATAATATACACGGTTATTTTCATCCAATAAAAATGATACGCTGCTTTCACCTGAAAGAACCAGTTTGACACATTCTTTATCCTCATCAACAAATATAGTTCTTGCCAGATAATCAGCCGAGAGCGTATCTGTAATTCTCCATACTACCTGAGAAATCACCGCCAGACCAGGAAACACACCAAACGACAACGCTGCACAGGGCGCATTGTTATGAGATGCATAGAATCCGCTTACTCCAAGTGCCAGTATTATGAATAAAAATGTCAGCAGCATAGTGCATATTTGAATTTTGCGGCAACGGTGAAACATTTTAACATTGTATTCCTTTATATCTTCGATTTGTTTAATAGCTGCCTCTGAAACAGACATTTTGATTTCAGGACTCATAGTTATTCTCCTTTCTCAGCACGTCTTTTTCTTATATAATATTCACAAACCATATTTTGTCCAAAGAAAAAGAGCAGAAAATATAATATCTTCCGCTCTTTTATTGTTTACAAAGTCACTTCTGACCATGTACCGCCCTCATAATGCAGTAATGGTTCCTCTGTTGACTTGTCAACGATTTCGATGCATCCGGTTGCATCTATATCGTACTGTGCTACCTCAGTTTTGACAGCATCAAGGTCTGTGGCAGCACACATTGGCGACATGCAAATTGCCTCGCCCATATCTCTGGCAATCTTATTTGGCCAGAGTTTTATTGAATAAAACGTCATAATATTGTTCCTCCTTTATTTTTTTTGATAAATATGACATTATAAATATGGATTTTTGTGCAAAAAATAAGAGCTGCCAAAAAGCAGCCCTTATAGTTAATCTTCGTCAGGAAGTCCGTTCTCTGACCATTCAGGAATGTAGACAGTGAATACGTAGTCTTTCTTATCCTCTGACAGTTTTCCCTCTATCAAGAAATCTTTGTCTTTGTATATGTGCAGATGTTTGGCGTCAACAAAGAAATCATGTGTATGTTCTTTTCCGCCCTTTACATATGTAATTGTGATCTTTTCTTCTGTAGCACTGTATAGTCCAAGATCATGTGTGATTGCTGTAATGTCAGCAACATTATCATCAAGAATCTGTACCGTTTCCAGATCTTTCTGAAGATTGGTCTTGCCTATATGAGGATGCTCACTGCTTTCCTTTGCAAGAGTATTCAGCTCCTTATAGTCATGGAATATAGTTTCTATGTTCATGCCTGTGTCACCTCACTTTTTGTCTCGACATCGTCTGATACGAACGCGCCGATTTTTCTGACATGGAAAAGTCCCGGCACAATATATCCCGTGATGTCAGACACTTTGCTGCCAATCTGCCACAGTTCAGGTTCACCAGTTATTCGGTACAGAATATAAATATTTTCATCATTTTTAACACCTGACATGTGTTTTGCTGGCTGATGCTTTGTTTTATCGAATTTCTCTGCTTTTGTGTAATCCGCATATGCTGACACAAATTCGTTAACAATTGTTTCTGTTGTTTCTGCTGCTGCACTGTAAAATGTTTCCCATGGAGCAGTTTCAAACAAATAATATTTCATTAGATAGTCTCCTTTTTGTTTTTCTTAAAGAATGGCTCAGGATCTGGTTCGCACATAATCGGAACTGCCGGGTCTGAAATCTCTTTAACCTTTTTGTCTACTGATAAGTCTTTTACAACAGTTTCCAGTGATGACGGTATAGTCTTTTTAACAATTGCACTATTATTAACAATTGCACTGCTGTCACCAATATTTGATATGCGTCCTGTCTCCACAAGCGCTGATACCATAAGAAAATTGTTGCTTAATACACTCTGCGGCTTACCAGCTTCCTGCGACTTGAGCGCAAGTGCAATTAATACGAGCTCCTCTGAATTGAGTTCGATGCGGGCTTTGCCATTCTCATATGAGGTATTTAGTATTACCATGGATATTTTCCTCCATTTGTTTTTTATATATAATATGAAAAATCTTCATTTTGTCCAAAAAGAAATAAAAACAGCAAAATTTTCAAAGTAAATACAACACCTCCGTTGCGTTTATTTCCTAGAAAGAAGAAATAATTGTCAAATTTGAATTTCCTATGATGGTGTATATA
>ERZ1034882.358-NODE-358-length-23691-cov-5.902098_pt1 | contig 23691 bp, 23 predicted proteins | sample MGYA00520606_ERZ1034882 | MGnify/ENA primary metagenome ERZ1034882 (study PRJEB33766, sample SAMN09781726) | gut metagenome | biome: gut microbiome | host: Homo sapiens | place: Madagascar | study: EMG produced TPA metagenomics assembly of the PRJNA485056 data set...
GTAATGTGTATAAATGTATGGTGGTATGTGGCCGCACGGTATGGATCAGGCAAGGCATACTAAAAACCGTATAAGGAAACGCGCGTACATTATATATAGCAGGAATAAGTAAAGAATATTACCTAAATATATTTAGGTAAATTGTTTGACTGTACAGTCGGTCTATAGCTATAGACTATAGCTGGTAGGTATTCTATAGGTGCAAGCTATAGCAATAGCTATAAGTGTAAAGTAAAAGTACTTTACAAGTTGAACAAAATGTTGCCGCGGCAATATAGTTAAAATATAGTTGACTGTATGCAAGGCAAGCCCACGGCCACGGCATACGACGACGGCCACGGCCACGCAAACAAGCGCCGGGCGACGTGTACGGCCCACGCCGGGCGGTACTGTACAGAATAGCGCAAAATGTACAACCCCGCTTTTTGTACTTTTGCGGGCATTACTTAACGGGGGTTATTTTTCATTTTTTTGAGTATTCCCCAGGCCAGAATCTGATAGAGTACCTCTATCTCACACTCAACCAACCATTTTGGTTCTCTTCCCCAATCCCAAACAAACCTTATATCTAAGCCATTTTTCGCCCTTAATTCTCTTTCTATCCATCATCATTTTCCTACATTAACACCACGTTCTCCCATGTTCCCTATCCATTCCAATCTGTTCCCTACCCATTCTCTCAACCTCTAAAACAAATCAAGCTAAAATTGACATCAAATCAGAAGACAGCCATCTCCAGGCATATCATCAGCGCCAAATACAGACCATCTAAGCAGCTCTATCAATAGCCAAGCACCATCACTCTCCGCCAAATAGGACTATCAGAAGGCTCTGGTAGCCGTCCGCAGGACTATCTACCAGCACTTACAAAACCAACGTAATATAGCCAAAAATCACTCTATCAAAAGTTCTATTTCCTACCTATTGCCATCTCTATAGACTGTAAATAAACAACGATATATCGCAAAATATAAAGCCCATAGTTGCGGGCCTGGAAACCAAGCAAACCAGAAGCATAGCAAGGACCGACCATACAGCCACCCTTGAAAATGCCGAAAAACCGCATAACTATAGGTTTTTTTAGAACTTTTCAAAAATTCGGAGAATTCTATGGATTCTCTATTGCTATACCCCGTTATATCCACGCTTCTAAACAAGCAGAGTATAAGGCCATAGAATGACCAGGACCATAGACCTCTACCCCCTATTCATATAAGGTGATCTGCAAGCAGCCAGTAATCCAGCAACAAGAAAATCCTATTGACATAGGAAACCTGGCAAGCTACCAAACCATCAGGAATGAGAGTAGCTGGCAAGCTGCTTAACTGTAGGACCGTACTCAACACGAGGCCTTTATAGGATACAGATTGGCGCAGCCAATCCATTGAGCCGAAGGCTCTAATAAGCAAAGTGTTGTTATTCACGACACATTTTAAAAAAAATATTTTTGGAAAACCTATTGCAATCCGTGACTTACCGAGTATAATGGAAATTGAGCTTGAAGAAAGCTCTATATATTTTCTCTTCAATGCAATACAAATAACCACCGATGACATAGGACACTTACCTATACCTTCTCTATAGCAGCCAGCCATTTGGTTGGCGATATTTTAAACCGCGAAATGATACAAACATCCACCGAATCTTTCCGGAATTCCCCTTCTCCTGTAACCACCCAACCCTCTGAAATTCGCCGATTTTTCGGCTTTCGGCGAGCTTCAGCGAGCCATGGGCGAATTATCGAAGATAATGAGTGCGGGCAGAGGGGAGTGAATTTTTCGAGAATGAGCGAAAGCGAATGGAAGAAAAAGAGAGGCCGTTTGCGGTGCGGGCGGAGGCCTCTGAGCGAGCTCGGCTGGGAGATTCCAGCGAGCGAGCGACCACGTCAGTGCAAGTATTCGATGTTGGTCACGCAACTATTGGGGGTGTTTTTTGCGGGAATTTTTAGGCCCCAAAAAATGCTAAAAGTCCTATTTATGGGACTGTAAAAAGGAGTACGATAAATGGGACACTATCACTACGGGTTTGATAAGAATGGCGATGATTTTGAGAAGGACAAAGACAGGCTCGTCCATGTTCCAAAGGAACTTATCCTTTATGATGGGGAAGAAAAACAGCTACTACCAGTTTACTTGGCGGTAGCCTGCAAAGCAAACTATTCGTCAAATCATAAGCGTGTTGTGAAACTGTCCTTACGCGACATCATACATACCATTGGACTTACGCCAAAGAGCGGCAAGGGTAAGATTAACGAGCAAGTGGTAGTTGCAATAAACAAGCTACGAGAGCTTAACTGTTTCAAGGATGCGCCAGACTATTTTGAGCACGATTACATAGATACAAAGACAAAGTATCGCTATGAGGTCGTTAAGCCAAAGAAGGCAAAGACATATGTGACAATCACGCCTTTCGATGTGTTTACGGTTGCAACTATCGCAAGGAATAAATCGAAATATGATAGTAATGGTAAGAAAAGGCGGATAACCTTCTCTTACGAAACAATGCTTCGTACATTGTTGATTATAAGATTGAAAATCTTTAGTACGGAAGATAAGGTCATACTGCTTACGCGAGATAAATTGCACAATCTTGTTGGTGTGTCTCCACAGACGATAACAGATATTACAAACCAACTTGATAAGGCGGGAATTATAAGGAAGCGTGTGTATAATCTATCCAAGGGAAAGGTGGCCAGTGGAGAAATAAAAAAAGAGCTTTGGCAAATAGCATTCTATTCAAACTATTATAACACTACGGAGAAAGATGTATATGAAACATTCTGCAATTACAAGGACCATATCGGATATCAAGATTCCTAATTGGTTGATAAAGAGTGAACTGTTTGGCAATGGTTATGTTCCAGTTTACACAATCCCTGGTTTGGCTGATGAAAAGGATGCGTATGACTGCGCGGTAGAGTTTTTGAAACGCCAAAATGAACACAAACATTATTAAGAAATGGAGAAGCGGAATGACCAAACACAATGACAACGAAAACAAACGCCTGGTGCCTGCGGGCATTATACAGGCCACCTATTTTAAGACGTTCAAGTACATATTACCGGTGTACCTGGTATTGTTGAAGTACTCGTACATTAGGGATGACGATAGCACGAGATATACAGTTTATGTCTCGGTCGAGAAGATACTTCAGGAATTGAGTGGGCTTCCGGTCAGCTTTACGGATATACAGCTTTTACTGTCTATATTTGAAACCGATGTTGTAAGAGTTGAGTATAGCCCATATAGCATGTTTGCCACAAAAGATGTTTTTGGCAATACGTTTATGTTGTTTGAGTTTGAGCCAAGACGCTCACTCACCCATGATGACCAGGACGTTTGGGTTCCCATGGATGAAATTGACCAGCGAATTCAGGCCGTTAAGGAGCTTGTGCAGGTTGACCCGTGCCTAGCGGCAGAAAGCATGTATAAGGAACTGTGATTACAGCTTTACCTATATAAAAGGAGTGGTGCGTGCTGTAGCGTAGATAAAATCAAACGTCTGTGAGCGGGCTGGCAGGCCGTGTGAGCGTTTAAAGAATGAGAGAGAAAAGTACATTACTGCGCCTTTGAGACGCATGGGAGTTGCTGTGGCAGGCGCTGAGAGCCTGCTGGTAAGTAACCGTAGACAACCGAAATGATTGTGTATGGTAGGTAGAAATGCCGCCATCAGAACTGACTTATCAAAGAAAGGGACGATGTAAAAATGAAAAACAGAAATCTAAGGAGAATTTACTACGATGAATCACAATTTGGAAGACACCCGTAACTGGTACGTTGAGCATGGCATGTTGGCCGAGTTCCATAAGAAGTATATTTGCCCGGACTGTAAGTACGCAGATACCTGCTACGGGTTGACGGACGCGGACGCCCGCATCAACTGTACTGACTTCAAGCATAAGCGAGTGAAGGAACCGGCTAAGTGGGACGTGTCCTACAATCGAGTACATGCTTATGGCTCCCTGACGATGGCACAGCGCATTCGCCGGGAGGGTTGAGAATGAAGGATATGAACTGTACTCCTCAAGGAGTACGAATCCTGAGCTTGGATAGCAAGGACATCTACCTATCCAACCACTTCAAGGAGCCTTCGCCCGTCGGGTTCAATATCCGCAACAAGGACGGAGATATCAACACGAAGCGGTTTGTGAATGTGTTGGATTACAGCCTGGACCTTATCAAGCTGCGGGAAGTATACCAGAAGGTGTACCGGCGCCGGGATTTTAGCTTTGCCGTTGGAGACTACGAGTATACGACGCGAGTCATCAATGTTACCTTTAAATACTCGGTCAAGGAATACAATGAGATCCGTGCGGGGCTTTACATAAAAAATGGATACCGCCTGGAGGATGCCGTGTTGGATGACTGCGTGCGCGTGGTTGACGGCGAGCTGATTGCCATCCGTGTTGGAGAGGATGTGCTCTCCCCTGTCGATGACGATACGCTGGGTAAATACTTCTATTTTGAGAATGGCCAGTACCATGCGAAGCGAAATATCAAGAATGTGATGGGTGTCGGCGAGCTGCGCGAGGACCTGTACGAGAATGGATTTTACTGCAATGGTATTCACTACATCCGATTCAAGCGGTCGTCTGGTTCAAGCCGTGTTGGCAAATGCTTGTTTATTGACGAAAAGCTCTACCCTGCTATGCGGCGCTGGCAATTTTGCGGCATCAAAGTGAAGGAAGGCCAGAATATTGACCTGGCCGCACTGGAAGCCTATATTGCTCTGACGTTGAGCAGCATCATCGATACCATTGAAGTGAATCCTGAAAACATCCTGGTTGTGGATGACTTTGACAGCGTATTCAAGGACCAGGTCATTGCTGTGCGAGAGGATGAGAATTCTAATCTGACGGCGGCGCCGGAGGAGATCGAGATCAGTAACTCGATTTGGGACGGCCAGAGCCTGATGGATATTAGCCTGTTTGGCAAGTATAGCCAGTATGGCATGCTGCTATTGCGGAACCGATTCTTTAAGAGCTGCTGCTTCAATTGCAATGTGCAGAAGTTTTTTGAGGACCATGGGATTACCGATGTGGCGCAGCTGAATGGCTTTACGCTTGCAGCGGACATCCGGGATGTGAAACTGATTACGACGCCGAGCAGTATCAAATATTTGAAGTTTGGTAAGTTAGAAGATTGGCTGCATCAGATCGACTCTATCTTTGGAGTCGTAAAGCACGAGAAGAAGACCCACTTTTTTGACGGACGAATGGTGCAGAGCCACTATCAGCTTTTGAATACGCTGCAGCTGAGTTATGAGGAAGTGGAGGAACTGTTGAAGCCATCGCTTGACTATGTGAATTTGCTGAATCATGACCCGGCGGTGCTGCGGTATCACATCAAGTACCCGGTGGACGAGGAATTTCATTTGCCGATGACGGCGCTGGAAAGCAAAAACGACATTGTGTACAAGCTGCTTGGCTTGAATGATGATTTTGCGAAGACGGCGCTGTACAGTTCATTCAGGAGTGATTTGACCAGGTCGTTTGTAAATAACATGCGGCGTGGGCACATTCTCATCAACGGTAATTACGAGACATTGCTTGGGAACCCTGTTGAGATGTTATACCAGTCTATTGGTAAATTTGACGGCGAGAGCCACTTGGGCGTTGGCCATGTGCATACTAAACGGTTTGAATTTGGCAAGACACTTCTTGGCTGCAGAAGCCCGCATATCAACCCCGGCAATATTCTGATTACAGAGAATAAGGCCAGTGATGAGATTGATGCGTACTTCAATTTAACGCCAGAAATCCTTTGCATCAATGCTATCGGAGAGAATATTCAGCAACGTTTGAATGGATGCGACTACGACAGTGATTCTATTATAGTTTCAGATAATCGAATTATTATTGATGCTGCTAGGAGGAACTATGATAAGTTCCCGGTGCCGACGAATCTGGTTAGCGGCGCAAAGACGAAGCGCCAGTATACGAAGCATCAGCAGGCCGATTTGGACATTAAAACCAGTGTCAATAAGATTGGTGAGATTGTAAATTTGAGCCAGGAGATCAATACCATGATGTGGGACGCCATAAACCGTGGCGCGAGCATCGAAGAAGTGTATGAGCTTTACCTGGATTCGTCGAAGCTATGTATAATGAGTGGTTTGGAGATTAACGATGGTCTCGGCGTACAGGAATGTGCGTAAAAATAAAAGTATTGAATTGCTGAAACCCCGTAAAGGCAGGCACGCTACAGCGTACTGATGAAACAAACAGAAACGCGATATGCTGCGAAAGCGGAAAAAAGTTGCCTGCATGCCTTATGGTTAAACCCTAACGGGTATGTAAATCGGAAATCAGCAGCTAAGGCCCGAATAGGGCAAAGTTCAACGACTACCTTATATAAGGACGGACGCAAGCGATTGGCGTCTGGTGTGGTACTACCCAAGAACTGGGTGTGATATAGTCTGCACTTATATGAAAATATAAGACGCTTCGGCGTGGCCGCGTGTAGCGAGCGCGGTCTAACACAATGGCGATTCTGCTAAGAAAGAATTTACTGTATCCAACACGAAGGAGCTTAAGAAGCTCAAAAAGAAGTATGACCGCCGAGACAAGAAGGATGGGCGGATGATTAAGCCTGGTTTCTTTGGTTTTGTAGCAAAGACCAAGGGGTATTATAATCCTAAGAAAAAGAAGTATCAGGCACACCATACGACCATGGATTACCTGCAGCAGGTGATCCGGCGGAAGTATAAGAATAATCGAAATGAGAATGCACTGCCGTTCTCTACTATTATTGATAAGAGCCAGTTTGATATTGACCGCGTGCGTTATGAGCAAGTAAACCTTGTAATCGATGCTGTACGCCAGATGCGAGCGAGCCAGCAGAGGCTATGGTCCTATTACAAACAGGACACAATGGCGCAGGATGCAGGGGCCGATACTGGAGTGGTGATGACTGATACATTGAAGATGACATCTGATATGGTCTTTGATTTGTATCAGGACTGTGTAGATTACATCGACTCGATGAGATTCAGCTATAGTACCATGTGCTGGCTTCTGTATTCAATCGAGTCGGACGGCTGTTCTGATATTAGGCGGGTTCTATTTAACATTCTGTTTGGCGCACCAAATAAAAATTTCTACCGAGCGATCCGGGCGAGTGCAAAGCCTATTGCAACTATCGTACCGGATGCGAATGGAGAAATTTCTATATATGGCGAGCGTTATAAACACGTAATCTAAGAGCGATAAAACACAAATACGACGTTATACCTATCAAAAATCGCAGATTTTGCACGTCATCTTGCGAGCTTTTGACGGTATAGCGTCGTATTTTTTGCTATTTGCGCGGGTGAATGGTAGAGAAACAAATAAAATCTCTATTTTACTATATCACTAAGCTATTGTAAAGTCAATGGCGATGGTGAAATTTATACAGAAGGAATGAATTTGTAAAAGTGATTAGAGTCTCTATTAAAGAGGCCGAAGTAGTTCGTGCCAAGTACCCGGATGCCTGCATTGCAAAGACGCGGCATAAACGTTATTTGGAGGAGAGCATGAAGTATATGGTGCTGATCCCCAATAATTTTGAAGCTGCGCAGATGATTGAAGCAGCCCGCCGGAAGAACGAGCGTAAGAAGAAGTTTGATGAAAAACATAAGCGTGGAGGTAAGGCATAATGGCACAGGCAAAGCGTGCAGTCGCATTCCGTAATGCGGTCATTGACATGAAGGACAAGACGATTACCGAGTATATCAAGGATGATACTAACATCTATAAGCTGGAGGATGTGCTGGCTGATTGGGATGGCGTGGAAGGTATTTCGCTGACAATCCAGCAAGCACATGAGATCCCTGGTATTGACGAAGACGAGGACGAGGAATAACTCCAATGCAGAGTTCAACTTTTGACATTGACGGTGTGAAACGGCGCGACTATGAAAGTCAGGACGATTTTATGGTTCGCGTTGGGCTGCTTGTCATGGAAGGAAAGCTGACATGGCAGATGGCTGCTGATATTTTTAATAAGGATACCGGCAAGGATTATGGTGAGTGTGCCTATAGAAAGCACTTTAAGTCTTTTTATCAAGGCATGCAGTACCAAAAGAATCTGAACGGTGTTGTGGCGAATGACAAGGGTGCGACAAAGATCTGTATTCTTTCGATTTCCGATTTGCATATCCCGTTCCAGAAACCAGTGGAGACATTTAAGGATTTTGCTGGCAAAGTGGACGTGTTGCAGATCAACGGAGACCTGATTGACTGTCAGGCAATTTCTCGATTTAACAAATCGTACCGTGTCTCCCCTATCGAGGAAATGATTACGGCGCGGCAATATGTGATTGACCTGATTGAGATGATTCGCCCGAAGAAGGTGCTTGTCAACTATGGCAACCACGAGCTGCGGCTTGGACAGTATCTTGCAAAGCACTTGGATAATGAGCTGCAGGAGCTGATGCCGGAGACAGCGTTTGATTACATTTTTGTAGATGGGTTCACACATTATGACCGCAAAACACGGGCCAAGGTAAAGTATCCGCCGCTGTGCGAAGTATTTGATGATGTTGATATTGAATACTCAGGCACATGGTGGTCGCAGTATGGCGATGTACTGTTTGTGCATCCGCGAGCCTTCCAGAGCGGCCTTATGAAAACTGCAGAGAAGGCCATGTATTGGTTCCGTAATGAGGGTGTTCAGTTTAATACACTTGTTATGAGTCACACTCACAGATTGGGTATGTATAAGATTGGTAACACCACTATCTACGAGCAAGGGTGCTGCTGTAATACGGATAAGATGCTATATAATGACGGCAATCTTATCAATTCCCAGAAGGAAGGTTATATTGTAATCTATCTGGATTGGGATGGTAACCTGATGGAAGATAAGACCCATTTGGTTAGTTTAAATTGATGGTTTGATATTTTTCTGTTGTTTAAATCTCCTTTCTTTCCATTGGGCCAGGAAACTGGCCCTTTATATGACGCGGCGTGGAGCAGTGGTAGCTCGTCTGGCCCATACCCAGAAGGTCGTTGGTTCAAATCCAACCGTCCGCAATATGGCCGAGTAGCTCAGTGGTAGAGCCGGTGCCTGTTAAGCACTTTGCCGTGTGTTCGACTCACACCCCGGCCGCCAACATTCCCTGTTTTGTTTTTCATTTTTATTCCTCCATGGCAGCGGGCGACCGATAGGATGCTCGCTGTTCTTTTTATTTGCTGGTGTAGCTCAGTTGGTAGAGCAGCTGCCTTGTAAGCAGCAGGTCGTCGGATCGAAGCCGACCGCCAGCTCCAAGGGCGATGATACAGATAATATATTCAGCCGGGACGCTGGACTGAAGTTCTCTGTTAGCCAAACCACGTGCGCCTCTTAACAATGCGTACCATGCGTGGTGTTTTGTTGTTGCGACCTGATTGCAACTTGGTCGCAATTATATGCCGCAAAGTTTAGGTGGTAAAACAACTGCCTCGTAAGCAGCATTCCCTGGTCCGAAACCAGGTTGTGGCCCCAACACTCCACACACGCCTCTCGCTGACGTGCTTGACACGCTGATGCGCAACCCGTGTGGCGTTTTGCTTGCGATTGATGTGAATATCGGTCGCAAATTTTTGTACAGTGGTGGCAGAGCTGGTTTAATGCGCGTTCCTGCTAAGAACGTTATGCCCAGAAAGCATACGCGGGGTCGTAGCCCGCCCACTGTGCCATGGAATCATAAAACGGATATTCTGTTTTAGCGCTGACTACGGTACTGCCGTAGTCAGCGTTTTTCTTTGTGAATTGCGGCATATGTCTGCGGACTGTGCTTGAGGAAGCTGGATGCGTTCAGCCTCCTTATTATATATAGGTCGGTAGCCAAGTGGTCGAAGGCGGCGGGCTGTAAACCCGCTACGTTAGATACATCGTTGGTTCGAATCCAACCCGACCTACCAACAACAAAGCAATCTGAAATTGCTCGTATTCGATCGGTACGAGAGTTTGACTTGATAGCGCCCGGACAAGTTGCAAATAAGGCCGGGAACGAGTTTGCAACAGGTTGCTTTAATCTGCCCGGCTGTCCGAGTGGTTTATGGAGGCGGTCTTGAAAACCGTTGACGGGGATTACCCGTCCGAGGGTTCGAATCCTTCGCCGGGCGCCATTATGATTTTAGATTGGAGGCGAGTTGCTTGCCGAAAGTAAAAAATATGACACCAAAGGCAATTAAAGCGCTTGCCGAAGATAAACAAGTATTTATATGTCAGTGTTGCGGAAAACAATACGTAAAACAAGCCGGAAACTATAGCAAAAGCCAAAGCCCGCTTTATGCTGGCAACAATGGATACCTTACTATTTGCAAGACATGCGTAGACAAGCTATATGATAAATATTGTCAGGAGCTAGGTGACGACGACGCTGCCCTGCGGCGTGTTGCTTTACATCTTGATTTGTACTGGGATGCTTCGTTAGCAAAGGCATCACGCAAAATTTCATCAGACCGTTCCAGGGTATCTGTTTATGTGTCACGTTCAAACCTACGTGCCTACATGGGCAAGACCTATGATGACACGCTACGCGAAGAGGCTGGCACCACCATCAATAGTATGGAGGATTTACATGCCAACAACAGCAAGCTGGCTGACATTGAAAACAACGAGCCTGCTGTGCCTGCGGTTACCAAGGAAGACGTAAACCGCTGGGGATATGGTTTTAAGCCGGAAGAGTATGTTTGGCTGAATGCCAAGTATGACGAGATGCGCAGTACCAGCGTTATTGATACAACGACCCGTGAGGAGCTAGTCCGAGATTTTTGTATCCAAAAGCTGTTGCAGAATAATGCACTGCGAGATGGCAACATTGAGCTTTACAACAAACTTTCTGCTACATCGCAGAAAACTTTGGATAATGCGAACCTGACGCCGAAGGTATCGGATGCTGCCGATAAGGCTGGCGAGAAACCAATGGGTGTTATGATCCAGATGTTTGAGAAGGAAGACCCGATTGGTGAGACACGGCCTGAGTGGCGCGATGTGGACGGTATTATTAAGTTTATTACCGTTTACTTTATTGGACATCTTTGCAAGATGCTTGGTTTGAAGAATCGTTATGCCAAGCTATATGAGGAAGAGATGGACAAGTATCGCGCAGAGGTTCCTGAATATGAGGACCAGGACGATGAAGAAATTTTTACGCACCTGATTAACGGTGATTTTGATACTGGAGATTACGGTGCTTCGGACACGGATGGTGACGAAGATGGCGGCTAATCCAGAAGTTCAGAATACACAGACAAAATATGAGAAGATTCAGGCTGGCCTGCAGAAGTGGACGGCTTTTTATAGGGCAAATCCACACCGCTTTGGTATAGATTACCTTGGTATGACGTGGATGGCTACGTTCCAGCAAATATTGATCAACGTGTTTTTTATGTTCAATTACACGATGGTCATTGCGAGCCGTGGTATGGGTAAATCGCAGATTGTCGCGGCGGCGCTTTGCATTTACTGCATTTTGTACCCAGGTACACAGGTAGTTATTGCTGCCGGTGTACGAAGCCAGTCGTTGAATGTTTTGAATAAGATCATAGATGAGTTTTATCCAAAATCGCAGAACCTGCAAAATGAGATAGCATCGTTTAAGATTGTTCCGTCTGAAGCTTATATTAAGTTTAAGAATGGTTCGATTATAAAGGTTGTAACAGCCAAGGACAGTTCACGTTCGGCGCGTGCGCACTTGGTTATTGTGGATGAATTTGTGCAGGTTAAAGAGACAATCATCAATACTGTTTTGAGAAAGTTTAAGGCTGGCCAGCGCAGGCCTGATTTCTTTGATAAGCCTAAGTATACGGATAAGCCGAATGTGCCGAAGCCTGATAACTGGGTACATGTACCAAAGGAACCGAACCGTGAGGTTTATATTTCCTCTGCTTACTACAAATATCATTACTCTTGGGCAAAATTCAATGCTTTTTATAAGTCCATGATAAAGGGCGAAAGCTATTTTGTATGTGGTTTTCCGTACCAGTTACCAGTATCGGCTGGGTACTATCCCCTATCGCAGATTCGTGAAGAGATGCAGGAAGAAAACTTTGACGCTGTATCGTGGAGTATGGAAATGTGCTCTGAATTTTTTGGCGAGTCTACGAGTGCGTTCTTTAGCTTTAAGGACGTATCTACACAGCGGAAGTTGATTCTCCCAGTGTATCCAAAGCCATACTACGCAATTCTGGGCGATCCGAAAATCAAATACCAGAAAAAGCGTCTTGGCGAAATTCGACTGCTTGGTATCGACGTTGCTACACAGGGCGGTAGCAAGAATGACGCTACTGCTATTAGCCTATTGCAGATGATACCTACGAACTATGGTTACTCGCGCAGTGCAACCTATATGGAAACGCTGGATGGTGGCCATGGTCAGGACCAGGCGATTAGGATCAGGCAGTTGTTTGATGACCTTGATTGTGATTTTATTGTCATTGATAGCAATGGTAGCGGTCTCTCAGTATTCGACGAATTGTCGCAAGATCAGTACGACAATGAGCGCAAAACGCTGTATGAGGCGTGGAGTTGTATTAACGATGAAGCGATGGCGGCACGATGCCGCAACCCGGATGCGCCAAAAATCATGTATAGCGTAAAAGCAACCGCACAGTTTAACAGTGATGCGGCAGTTTATCTGCGTGATTGCATGCGCCGAGGAAAGATTCGGTTCTTAACTGATGAGGCTGACGGCAAGGAGTGGCTGAATGGCTCCAAATATTACCAGAATCTGGCTGTTGAAGACCAGGTACTATTCGAGGCTCCATTCTACCAGATTTCTGCTTTTGTAAACGAAATTGTAAACCTGGATTATACCTTGCTGAACGACAAAATCAAGGTGAAAGAGCGCTCTGGAGCGAGAAAGGATAGATACTCCTCTATCCTGTATGCAAACTTTATTGCTGGCGAGATTGAGCGCGAGCATAGAAATATGGAGCAGGAATATGGCGACAATGCGCCTGTCTTTGCATCCGTTGTGAATTTTTGAGGTGGTGGTGACATGGCAAGACGTAAAAAGGCTGCTGAAGAACCAGCAAGCAAACCTGCGGAGAATTTCGATGTTGTCATGGCGTCCGCGCCTGATAAAAACACGATTGTTATGACTTCGCAGCAGCTTACGGACCAGATGTATGAAAACGCTATGAAGTTGGCGCTTTCGTCATTTGACCCGGAAAATAAACAGTACAGCGCGTTTTTGAATGATACGCAGAGTTCTGAAACGCTGACGGTTGACCGTATTGATGAGTTGGCAAGAAATGCCCAGACGAATTTGAGCAACATCTTGACAATCAACGCTGCAGTGCAGACATATATCAATAAAAATGACCTGATTGGCATTACCTATGACGCGATTGAGTCCAATGTAAACACAGAATTTAAATGCTCTTTTAAGAAATTCCCGGACAAGAGAAATAAGACAAAAGCTGTCGATAATGCGAAAAATATTATTGATGACTTTAACGACCAAATCAATGTGCGGAGAATTTTGCGCAATGCGATCCCGATTACATTCGCAGAAGGTACTTACATTATGTACTTGCGCAAGAAGGATGAAAACTACATTGTGGACTATTACCCACTTGGTGTAGCTGAAGTTAGCGATTATACATCAAATGGGCGCCCGGTAGTGCTAATCAATATCCAGAAACTAAAGACTGCCCTGAGCAAAACAATGTTGAAGGACAGAAAGCGTAACCCGCTGTTCTTCAAGGACCAGAATGAGGAAATACAGGAGAACTATCCAGAAGAGGTATACGAAGCATATAAAAATAATGATACCTATGCCAAACTGGACGTTGACCATACTGCCGTTATTAGAATTGATAACCTTGGCAGAAAATATGGCCTCTCCCCTTTCTTCCGCGCTTTAAAACCTGTTTTGATGCTGGAGACCTTTGATGATGCTGACCGCGTAAATGCAAAGGCGAAAGCGAAGAAAATCATTTGGCAGAAGATGCGCAAAGAGGTTATGGGTCCACAGTATGATCGCAAGGGTTATGACTGGATGGCCTATGCACACCAGAATTTCCTGGCGGCATGGAAGCAAAGCACTGTGTTTGTTACGGCGCCGCCCTCGGTTGAAGATATTGAATATGTAGAGCCTAAAGTGGAAATGACCAATATTGAGACAGTGAATCAGTATCGTTCCCGCGTAATGGGGGCGCTTGGTATCAGCTTTTTGAATACCGATGGTACACAGACGGTCTCTACTGCAAATATTAGCCTTGACCAGTTGATGAAAAATATCAATAAAATCGCAGAGCAGGTTGAGGACGCCTTAAAAGTTTGGTATCGATTGGTGCTTGCCGACAACAATATTGACGCTGAGTTTGTGCCGGATATTAAAGTTAGTGCCTCTGAGATGATGTCTATGGATATGAAGAAGCAGCTTTCTAATTATATGTATAGTACGCTTGGTGCGTCCAGAGCTACGGCTTACGAGTTGATTGGCCGTTCTGTTGAAGATGAAATGCAGAAACGTGAACGCGAGAACGAGAATGGCTATGATGATATTTTCGCTCCGCGTGTTACGAACTACACTTCTTCTGGCAGTAATAGTTCTGGCGGCGGTAATTCTTCAGGATCTTCTGGCAACAGTGGTGGCGGCGGCGGTTCCAACAAGGACCCCGGCGTTACGAATCCGGAAGATGATGGCAAGAAGGTAGGACGCCCGCAGGGTGAGGCTACTGACAAGCAGGCATATGATAAGGCGCGTAATGACGCCAAAAAGCAGATGCAAGGCAAAGGTTAATAGGTAATTGGACGCTGTAACGATACAGCGTCTTTTATTTTAGCTTATCGTCGTGTCAGAGACGTTAAACCTGCCAGACTGGCCGAAGCGGAGGCCGTAAACCCGCTTGAGTTTGTGAGGTGACGGCATTTGGACACTATTCAGATTTACAGTAACCGAGTAATTGAATGTGCTCAGGATAATGAGTTCTCGGATACATACAAAGTGAAATTCGTCATCTGCGATTTTAGTACAAACCATAACCATACGAAAATCAACCGAGACAAAATCGAAGACTGGATGGGTACGCTGAAGAATAAACCCGTCGTAGGTAAGTTGGTTTCTAATGGTCGTGGTGGTGTCGATTTTAGCGGCCATAACATGCGGACAGTCATTAAGCGAGATAAAAACGGCAATACATACAAAGATGCTGTTTTTGACACTGCCGCATTTGGCACGTTTACAGACGTTGGTATTGAAAAAATCGACGATGATGAGTGTATTGTTGCAACGTGTGAGATTTGGAAGCGCTTTGAAAATGCCTGTGCATTGATTATGAAGCGTGTGGAATCTGGCACTTTGAATACAAGTTGGGAAATTGAAACCTTGGAGTCCCACTTTGAAAATGAAGCCGGGGCAAAGGTGAAGGTTCTCGACAATGGCATCTTTTTAGGACATTGTCTGCTGGGTGCGGCGACTAAGCCTGCCTATGATTGCAGCCGATTACTGGAAGTTGCTGAAGCAGCCCCTGACTTTGATATGGAACTGGCAGATGCCATCCAGCAGGATATGGGGGCATTTGCAGAAAATATTGAAGATAAGGAGGTTGAAGACATGAAAGTGAATGGTATTGAAACTTCTGCTGAAGACGAGAAGAAAAAGCCCGTTGACGGCAAGCCTGCCGATGAGAAGCAGGAAGACCCGAAGTCTGACGAGCCGACTGAAGATGAGAAGAAGAAAAAGGACGATGAGCCTGAAACTTCTGCTGCTGATGACGACAAGAAAAAGAAAAAGAAAGACGAAGGGGAACCCGCTGGCGGCGAAGGCGAGCCTGCTCCTACCAACAATGCTGACCCTGAGTTAAAAGACGATGACGACGATGATGGTAAGGGTAAGGACAAAGAAAAGAAAGTCGCTGAGGTCGAGGCTTCTGCACTGACTACCGATGATATTCGCCGCAAGATTCGTGAGGCTATTTGGGCCAAACGTATCGACGCTGATCTGTCATTTGTTTTCCCGGAAGAGCATGAGGCATGGGCGAAATCTTATGGTCCTGAATCTACTCAGCTTGATTTTGTTCGTTTTACTTATACCGTTGAGGGCGATAAAATCACGCTTTCAGAGCCGGAGGCTGTGAAGCTGACGGTGAGTGTGCCTGATGTAAATAGCACGATTGCCGAGCGCGACGAGAAGATTACCAGCTTGAATGAGGCTGTGGCCAGCGCTAATGAGCAGATCCAGGCTAAGGATAACGAGATTGCTTCTCTGAATGTTTATAAGGAGAAGTTTGAACAGGCCGAGCAGGAGCGTATTGCTGCTGAGATTGCAGAGCGCAAGGATAACCTGCGTAAGTACGCTGTTTCTAGCGGTCTGATTGAAAAGGCCGAGGTTGCCGAAGGCGGCGAGCTTGCCCAGCTGATTGATGCAAATGATGAAGCTGGTGTGAAGAGCGTTATTGCCGAGCGCTTTATGGCCAAGAATGCGGAAAAGAAACCCGCACCGAAAAAAGAAGTTTCTGAAATTAAGAGCGAGGGAAAGGTCCGTCTTGATCTGAAAAACTATAGCTCTGATGATTCCAAGGATTATAAGGCCGTTATGAAGGCTTACCTTGGTAAATAAATTTATAAAGGAGAAATCACTATGATTCGTGAACTTGGTGTACATAGCACAAAGTATACTCCCGCGAATATGACCGCCGCTGTTGCGATGGTTACCGGTATGGGCGCTCAGATCAATGTTGCCGATGGTACTGTGATCCTGCCTGCCGCTGAGGCTGCTTCCGATATTTATTTTGTCGAGAAGGAGCGTACTGTCGAGGGTATTTATGCTTCTATTACTAACCTGGATGATTATTTTGACCCGTTCGTCAATGTAAAGGCTGGCGATTTCGTCAAGATTATCAAGCCTGTTGCTGGCGAGCTGTACGGCGTTGACCAGTTTTCTGATGCTCTGGCAGATGGCGATAAGGGCAAGCGTCTGTCTGTTGGCGTTGATGGCAAGTGGGCTGTTGCTAAGGTTGCAAGTCCTTTTGTTTTTGAGGGCTTTGTGATGGATGGCACACACAAGCTGGCACAGATTCGTGTCTCTGACACTGCTGTTGCTAATGGCTAATACGAAAGACATTACCTATGGCCTGTGCTATATTGCGTGGGCTATTTAAATTTAGGAAAGGAAATAAAACCTATGCTTAATACAGAAATTGCAGAGGTAATGCAGGCTCCTGGCAAGGTCTATGATATTGCTGAGAAGACTCAGTACAATCGCGTGCTGACCAACGAGGAGAAGGAAATTGCCGAGGTTCTGGACGCTTTTGCCCACCATGTTGGTGAGACTGGTTCTGATCCCGACAAGCAGATTGCCTCTTTTGTTACTAAAACCGTTCAGGACGAGCTGTATAATGCTCCCGATGAGCTGCTGGATTCTATGTTTGACCGTGGCAACGTTGGTGAGTTTGATGATTATCAGGCTGAGCGCACTGTGAAGAACACTCTGGTTGCCCATGAGGCTGCTAAGGGCGGTAACGTTCCTCGTTCTTACCTGCACCTTGAGGTACTGCAGCCCACTTGGAAGAATCTCCAGATTGAGACAGATCTGAGTTACGTTGACATGCGTAAGAATGGTTGGAAGAGTGTTGCTAACCTGACCACCTTCATGACTGAGTCCCTGAAGAACAAGATGTTTGGTATCGTCTTCAACCAGATCGACGCTGCTATTGCTGGTGGCGAGCAGAAGATCGATGTTGCCGGTACTACCCCGACTATGGAGGCTATGGACAAGCTGGCCCTGTACCTGAATGAGTACAGCGATGGTTCCAACCCCTTCACTGTCAGCCTGATGAAGTATTGTTCTCAGCTGCGCCGCATGACTGGCTACGCCCAGTACCTGAGCGACGGCATGAAGGACGACTTTAACCGTTATGGCTTTGTTAAGACCTATGATGGCGTTGCCATTACTGGTATTAGCTCTGCCAAGAAGCTGGGCGACGGTTCCCTGCTGCTACCCGACAAAAAGATTTTCGGTATCGCTGGGCGCGTAGGCAATCTGGACATGAAGGGTGAGATCCATACTTATCAGAATGAGGACAACCAGAACGAGCGTATCCACCTGATGGTCAAGGACTTTACTTTCGGTACTGCCATCAGCCACATTGAACGTGTGGCTAAGATTACTCTGCAGTAATCTATAAACCAATTGCATACAACGCGGGGCGGTTCTTTTGGGCTGCCCCGCGAATTTATTTTATTGAGGTGTTCCTTTGATGTCTGTAATGGATAAGAAATACATTAACGTGCTGAACTGCGAGGAAAATGTAGTTATTGTGCCTACCACAAATGGCCGGTGCTACACTTTTGAGCCTGGTTCTTTGGATGAGCCGTGCGTTCTGCCGATTCCGTCCGAGGAAGTACGGTACATGAACTCGATCAGTAAGTGCTTTAAGAATGGCGTGCTGCGTTTTGAGAACGATGAGGCCATTGAGATTTATGAAGAGCTTGGCATCAGAGACCCTGACTCTATCCTGTTTGTGGAGAAAATTGATGAAATGCTGCAGGTTCCGAACGCTGACTACATGACCCGGATTTTGAATATCACCGAGTCGTCACAGTTTGAGCGTGTACGTGGCCGCTATTATTTCCTGACCAACAATGGTGTTGACATCCAGATGAAGGTCGGTAAGCTGGTGGAGGCTCGCTATAAGGAAATTGCTGCTGGCAAGCTGCATACCAGTCTGTCGGTTGTACCTACTGCTGATGAAAGCGTAGCAGACAAGGCCCGTATTAAAGAGCTGGAAGAGAAGACTAAGAGCACGGATGCTCTGCTGGCACAGCTCTTAGCGAAAATCAGTGCTTTGGAAAGCAAGGCTGCTGATTCTCCTGTTGAAGACACCAAGACGGTTGAGACTGCGCTTGACGCTGCCGAGGTAAAACCGAAGCGTGGCCGTGCTGCCAAGAAAGCCGAAAGCGGGAAATAATCCTGCTTTATATATGATTGGGGGCGACGCAAGATGACAGCTTTCTCCGACGTATATGATGCGTTTTTTAACAAGATGGAAGAAGACTCTGACTTCTTTGACTATTTTAATCTTACAAGATCTCAGGCTATGGAAGTAGCCAAAGAACGTGCCCACTCATATTTAAAAGAAGCTATTGCCGTAATTGAGCGAAGGATGGAAGTGGATGACACTGCCGACTTTATGGATTGCGATGATGAAACAGCGCGTTTCAATTGGGATTTATCTATAGATGAGATCGATATGCTGGCGAGTTTTATGTATGAGCAGTATTTCAAGCGCCAGTATAGTAAACTGAAAGCATTTGACATGCAGCATGTGCCAAGCACACTGCAGGTATTCTCCCCTGCTAATGAGAGAAAAACTGTACGGAATATGCTAAGTGATATGCATGAAGAGAACATGACAATGCTTGACAACTATATGGCAAAAGATCGTGCCACAAGAAAATTTAAGACCTTGGACTACGATGATTTGTCTAGTGATGATTAACGGAAGCGCGGTGACCTGATGCTTACTTTTGATAGAATCAGAGCCATACAGGGCGCTGCCGGAATGGCCAGCCGAAAAGATGTAAACAATGCGATTATTAAGAAAAGCTTTGCGAAGCATTTTGCAGACAGCGTTGATTACCATGATGACACACTGGTTGACGGTGTGCCGCAGCGACTGATTGTTGCAAGAAACAAAAATGTCCCCACGGAAAAGAAAATCTATGCCGCGCCTGGGGAAGAATTTTCTGTTGGAGCGCTGGTCGATTGCTTTGATTGTAAGTGGTTGATTACGGAAGTTGACCCGAATCACGAGCAATACTTTAGCGGCAAGATGAAGCAGTGTAACCGCGAGATGACTTGGCAGGATGAGAAGACGCTGAAAATCGTATCCCAGTGGATCACGATGGATAAGCCGTATTTTAGCAACCTGGATGAGAATGCGCACTCGACAATTAGTACACGAATGTTCAAGGTGTATTTGCCGTATGACGAATATTCCTCACGTTTGTACGTTGATAAGCGCATTATGCTTGAAATTATCAATGGAGAGCCTATCACCTATCGAATTACCAGTGTTGATGTTTCGACACAGAGATTTGTGTATAAGGATGGCATTGAGGGCTTTATTTGCCTGTACATTGAGCAGGACCAGTATAACCCGAAGACTGATAATAAAGAGCTGATGATTTGTGATTACGTTGAAGTAAAAGATAATTTGTCTGGCGACAAAAAGATTTTGCCTGAGATCCAGTTTAAGGGTAAGCCTGAACTGAAGCTTGGCGGTTCGCCAAAGAAATTTACGGCAGTATTTGTAGATGCCGATGGTATGGAAATCTCCATGGAGCCGTATTGGGAGATTGTGTGCCTGGACGAGTTTGAACAATATGTTTCCTTTACAGAGGATGGTAACTCCATCAGTATAAGAGTTGATGACGTGGCCATTATGGAAGGTGCTACTGTACGAATCAAACTGTCCGATAAAGACGGGAAATACAGTACATATATTGAGTGCAAGGTGGTGACGCTGGTATGACAACGAGCGCATCCATCAAGGAGTTCAAGAATAAAATTGTTGCCAGTCTTGTTGCCGACGATGAAGTTGTTTCCAGTATGGGGAACAGCGACATTGAAGAAAACGACGAGGCAATTTATAAGTACATATTTCCCTATTTCCATATCCCGTACACGATTGAGTCTGCCCATAGTTATATTTGCATGAAAGTAAATATGACAGGTAGGTCATCGCGCAATGATATGTATGGAAATTTTAGCTTGATTATTTGGGTAATTGTGAACCAGGACATTATGAAAATGGAAGGTGTTGGCGGAGCCACGCGGCTGGATCATCTGGCTGATATGGTTGAGCGAAGCCTTGCTGGCAAAACATTTGGTGTTAAGCCTTTGCAATTGATTTACAACACAGAGGAAGACCTTGACACTAAGCACCGTGCAAGAAAACTTACATTTTCTACGATGGACATTAGCGATCAGCTGGAGTGTGATTAAATGCAGCTGACGGAAATGTTTGAGGAGCCGCTTGCTACTGGAGAAGACTTTGTAATAAGCACCGGCAATGATAAGGAGCTTAAGGTTCGCATGCCAAAAGTACGGGACATTATTAAATTTGGTGAACCGAAATACTACAAGATCGTATATGCCTTTGCTGCGACATCCAGTGACTATAAATTCCAGCTGGATGACATGGGGTTTGATTGGCAGGAAGTAAGCGACTATGACATGTTTATTTTACTGTTTAAGTCCATGCGGAATGAAGACCTATCGATTTTGTTTGGCGATGTGGACATGTCTAAGTTTGAGTTAGTTATAGATAATGAAACTGGTGAGAAGCTTTTTATCAATGAAGAAAACGGTTTAATAATCAATAAGATCATCTACGAATGTATCTCCGGGTACATTTGTGCTATGCACTGCATTGATAAGAATTACGAGCGAGCCAGTGACGAGCGTACACGATTGGCTTTGATTGAAGAATCGCGAGACAACTATAACATAAATAAAAACAAGCCAGCCAGGCTGCAATTGCGGCGAATGGTGTGTGCTATGGCAAATACGCCTGAATTTAAGGGTGATTATTTTAGCGCCATGGATTACCCAATAAGTATCTTTATGGATTGTGTACGGCAGGTCCAGAAGATTAAACACTACAATTATACGATGCAGGGCATTTATGCTGGGACAATTGATTCCAAGAGAGTGTCAAAGGCAGCGTTTGATTGGATAGGCCAGTCTGAAAAGTCTGCTGGCTAATAAATAAAAATTATGAAAGGAACGATTACCATTATGTTTGATTTTAATGAAGTCGTTATTGATCGCGTTGTTCGCGCCCATAAGTTTGACTTTAATGGCAAGCGTATTTGGACTGCTACCCAGATCAAGGACCCTAGTCTGGAATGTGGTGGCGAGATTGTGTACAGCACCGACGCTGTTGGCGCTAACATCATGGGCTTTGACCGCAGCAAGACTGGTAGTTTCACCTTCAGCAATGCCATGATGAACATGGCTGTTCTGGCTGACCAGCTTGGTTCTGCAAAGCAGGTTGCATCCGGCACAAACAAGCTGGTTTTCACCTGTGTTGATTTCCTGAAGGTCAATGCTGACGGTTCCACCGTTACCCTGAGCCACACCCCGAAGGACATTACCGACGGCGTGCCCTTTAAGTACATTGATAAGGTTGATGCCAACTTTATGGCCCTTGGTACTTATGAGCTTGGCGAGGACGCTGCGAACCAGTTTAGCGTGACAGGTACTACTGTTACACTGCCTACTGGCGCTGGTTTTAAGGCTGGCGATCTGGTTGTTGCTAAGTATCAGTATGAGACCGAGGACGGTGTCCTGGTCAACAACAACGCTGATGAGTTCAGCGAGGCTGGTGAGTTTGTCGTTGAGGCTTTCTGTTACAATCCTTGTGATAAAGCAAATAAGAAGCTGCTGAATATCATCTTCCCCAATGCGAAGGAAGACAACAACATCAGCTTGACCATGACCAACGAGCTGACCCACCCCGTCACTATCAATGCTATGCAGGAGTATTGCTCTACCGAGAAGTGCCTGTTCCGTATTGAGGGTTCTGCTGCCTAATGGCATCAACCTCTTGGTGCCGCTGCTGCGGTAAGGAATACAAAGTTTGCCCTACCTGTGCTGAGGTTACTATGTACAAGCCGTGGCGTGTGATTTGCGACACGGCTGTACATTATAAGGTGTGGCTGACTGTTAGCAGCTTCCGCAAGGGAGTTATTGACATAGCTACAGCCAAAAAGCAGCTGAGTGGTATGAAGCTCGCAAAGAGTGAGATTGCTACTTTCCTGCCAGAAATTCAGGCATTGATTGAAAAGATCAATGAGCCTGACTCTGTTTTGGTAGAGGAAACAGAGAAGCCTGCACAGACTGGCGCAAAAAGAGTAAATAAGAATAAGGGACGGGAAAAATAACCGTCCCTTATTTTTTTGTCAATAAAATTTAAAGGTGTGACCGATGGTAAAACGAACCAAATTTAATGTGTCAAAAAATCCGGCAGGACGGACGTTTGAAGGAATTGTATTTGATAGTGCAATGGAAATGCAGTATTATCGTGATTTTGTTTTGCCACGGATGACACGCGGAGAGATTATTTCCTGCGATAGGCAGGTAAAGTTCCCATTACAGGAAAAATTCAAACGGAAAAATAGTGATGGGAAATTTGAAAACATTAGGGCCATTGATTATGTGGCCGACTTTGTACTTAAGTGGTCTAACGGAAGAATCCAAGTGATTGATACAAAGGGTATGGCTGATGCTACGGCACTATTGAAGCGGAAGCTTTTTTGGTACAAATACCCTGATGTTGAGTATTTATGGATTACGAGAAATTTGAAATATGGGGCAGATAATGACGGTTGGATCGAGTTTGATGCCCTTGCCAAAATACGCAGGAAAAACAAGAAACAAAGGGAGAATAAAAATGAAATATCTTAATATGCAGGAGCGCGTTGATTTTGTGAATGCTGTTGTAGACAATGCTACGCAGGATGGAACTTTTATCCCGGCTTTACTGGATATTTATTTTAGAATTCAGGTACTGATTGATATTTGTGGTGTGGATTTTGATAAGATCCAGCAGGAAGATTATGCGCGTGTTGCCTACGAGGACTTTTTTGAAAAGTACTATATGGATGATACCAGCGATGAGCAGCTGACTGGTCTGAAAGACGCCTGTAAAGTGGAAGCGAAGCGCCGCGACGACCAGATGCTGGCTTATCTGCTGTATCAGAA
>ERZ1034882.359-NODE-359-length-23675-cov-17.074767_pt1 | contig 23675 bp, 19 predicted proteins | sample MGYA00520606_ERZ1034882 | MGnify/ENA primary metagenome ERZ1034882 (study PRJEB33766, sample SAMN09781726) | gut metagenome | biome: gut microbiome | host: Homo sapiens | place: Madagascar | study: EMG produced TPA metagenomics assembly of the PRJNA485056 data...
AACTGATGAGACCGATCAGAGCCTTTTGACTTAGCTGCAGGGCAGCGCGGAACATGTAGTCATTACGGAAACCATAGTCAATAGGACCGGTAAGGTTCATAGAAAATACTTGTTTGTGTTTCATAGGCAGAATCCTCCTTTATGTAATTAATAGTTGCTTGAAAAAATGGCGAAACGCCGGATGTAAGAAATTCACGTAGAAATTGAATTGAATATAGCATAAAAAGAGGATATGCACAAGCTTTTTTATGCTATAATGTAATGAGTCTCAGGGAAAAACAATTACGAAAGCGGGAACCTGCATGGAAAAATGGTATGTGGCTGCGAAGAAGGCAGATTTTGATAAATGGGCGAAGGAATTTCATATCAGTCCGGTGACGGCGAGGATCCTTAGAAACCGGGATCTGACGGAAGAGAGCCAGATCCAGAAGTTCCTCTATGGGAAACTGGAGGACTGCTATTCTCCCTGGCTGCTTAAGGATATGGACAGGGCAGTGGAGGAGATTCTGAAAGCGGTAAAGGAAGGTCTGCATATCCGGGTCATCGGAGATTACGATGTGGATGGTATCTGCTCGTCTTATATCCTGACCAAAGGGTTTCAGATGCTTGGCGCACAGGTGGATACGGCGATTCCCCACAGAATCCATGACGGATACGGACTGAATGAACATCTGATCGAAGAGGCGAAGCGGGAAGGTGTCGGCATGATCGTCACCTGTGATAACGGAATTGCCGCGGCACCACAGATCGAGCTGGCAAATTCCCTGGGTATGCGTGTGATCGTTACGGATCATCATGAGGTTCCTTATATAGAAGAAAACGGGGAGCGGAAGGAACAGCTGCCCCCGGCACTGGCGGTGGTGGATCCCAAGCGCAGTGATTGTTCTTATCCATTTCAAGGCATCTGCGGCGGCGTTGTGGCACTGAAGGTGATTCAGGCAATCACGGAGAAGACCGGGAATCCGGGGCTTATAAATATTCAGGATGAACTGCTGGAATTCGCGGCACTTTCCACGGTATGCGATGTTATGGAGTTAAAGGATGAGAACCGCATTCTGGTAAAGGAAGGACTGAAACGGATCCAAAAAGGATATAACGAAGGACTGAAAGCGTTGATGGAAGTCAATGAAATCGCTCCGGACCGGCTGAGTGCATATCACCTGGGGTTCGTGCTGGGTCCCTGCCTGAATGCTACGGGAAGACTGGATACTGCGAAAAGGGCGCTGGAGCTTTTGCAGAGTTTTACCAGAGCGGATGCCATGACAGCGGCGAGAGAATTGAAAGACTTAAACGAAAGCCGCAAGAACCTGACAGTACAAGGGATCCAGCGGGCCGATACATATATTCAGGAACATCACATGACGGAGGATAAAGTCATGGTGATCTATCTGCCGGAGGTCCATGAGAGCATTGCCGGAATCATTGCCGGGAAAGTCAGGGAAAAATATCATCATCCGGTATTCATCCTGACCAAAGGAGAGGACGGTGTGAAGGGATCCGGCCGTTCTATCGAGGCTTACCATATGTATGATGCCATGACGCAGGTGAAACAGTTTTTTACCAAGTACGGTGGACATAAACTGGCAGCAGGTCTGTCCATGCGGGAGGAGGATATTGAACCTCTGCGGATTGCTCTCAATAAAAACTGTACGCTGACAGAAGATGATTTTATTCCCAGAGTACATATTGATGTGGCAATGCCCATGGGATATGCGGACGAAGCCCTGGCAGGAGAACTGGCGTTATTAGAACCTTTCGGAACCGGGAATCCGAAGCCACTTTTTGCACAAAAGGATCTGCTCTTTCAGGCGGGATTTAAAATGGGTGCCAACAAGACCTGTGCCAGATTCCGGGTGAAGACACCGGAAGGTGCAAGACAGACGGTGGTATTTTTCGGGGATCTGGAGAGGCTGGGAGCTTTCTTAAATGAAAAATATGGTATCGGAAGTGAAGAAGCACTTTATGCCGGAAGAGGAAGTTTTCCTCTTTCTGTGGTATATCAGGTCGGCCAAAATACCTATAAGGGTAGGACGGAAGTGCAGTTTGTCATGCAGAACTATTGCTGACATTTTTGTAACTGTTCAGAATCACATTCATATTTTTTTATTTTTTGAACACAAAATGGACACATTTTCTCTGTAATATGTATTTCAGATAGTTGATGAACTCACTATCTCCCCCCCTCATAAGAAACCGGAAAGCCTCAGGCATCATGCCTGAGACTTTTTGGTGTTCGGTAGGACTTTTCAGAGTTTATAAAACCTCAAGATTCATTTTAGAATTAAATTAGAATTCATACACATTCTGTACACATTTCTTCTGTAATATGTATTTCAGATAGTTGATGAACTCACTATCTCCCCCCCTCATAAGAAACCGGAAAGCCTCAGGCATCATGCCTGAGACTTTTTGGTGTTCGGTAGGACTTTTCAGAGTTTATAAAACCTCAAGATTCATTTTAGAATTAAATTAGAATTCATACACATTCTGTACACATTTCTTCTGTAATATGTATTTCAGATAGTTGATGAACTCACTATCTCCCCCCCTCATAAGAAAATCGAAAAACCCCAGGTATAACAGCTTGGGGTTTTTCGATTCTCCGATAAGACTTGACGATAGACCGATATCCGTGGTTATAATGTAAGAATGATAATCCCACGATATGCGAATAGAGGGTAGAATTGTGAGAGTGCGCAGCACGGAACAATCCGTAGGCATCAAAGGCGGGACATCATAAAGATACGAATATAACATTATAGAAAGAACAGAAATTACAAAATGAACAAAATGAAATCACAGATTCACGAATGGAAAGAAGCATTGAAAAACATCACATTAAAAAATTGTGCTATAACCTTATTGGGAAGTTTTATTCTGGCATTTGGATTATATCATGTACACTCCATCTCCGGTGTTACCGAGGGTGGTGTACTGGGAGCAACTCTGTTATTGGAGCACTGGACCGGCATCTCCCCGGCGGTCACCGGCGGCATCATGAATGTGTTGTGCTATGTGCTGGGATGGAAACTGCTGGGTAAGGAATTCATCGCTTATTCCGCACTGGCTACGGTGGGATTCTCCGGTACATATAAGATCTGCGAACAATTCCCGCACCTGTGGCCCGGACTGGCGGACATGCCCCTTGTGGCAGCCCTGGTGGGTGCACTGTTTGTTGGTGTGGGCGCCGGACTGTGCGTACGTATCGGAGGAGCACCCAGTGGAGACGATGCCCTTGCCATGAGCATTTCCCATGCCACCGGCTGGAAGATCCAGTGGGTGTACCTGCTATCGGACCTGATCGTGCTGGTCATGTCCTTGAGCTATATCCCGGTGAGACGGATCGGTTATTCACTGTTTACCGTACTTTTGTCGGGACAGGTGATCGGTTTTATCCAGAACTTCGGTAAGCCCCGGGAATGTGATACCGTAGAACTTCCCACAGCGGAGTGAAAAGCTACCGAGTGACCTGGTAGATCTGAATCTCTCCGTTGTCGAAGATGCAGGGATACAGAGAGGAAAGAGCTGCCTCGTCCACGGCATAATCCGCCCGTTCCCAGGAGGATACCTCGATATAATCAATCCCGTAACTTACAAGCAGGGGAGCCGCGTTTAAAGGATCCTCGTAAATGCTTTTGAAGTCCGCAAGGTTTTCCGAATGATAGAGACCATGGAATGCTAAAAAGGTTCCGGCACCGTTGACTACATTTCGTCCCGCCAGGGCGGAGATCTCATTGACATGTCTGCCATTGGTTAAAAAGCAGGAGGTGGCAGGGGTATTTTCCTCTACGAATGCGGCAGCTTCCACCTGGGAATTAGAGTATGCGGTGTAGTCGGATACCAGTTCTCTGCCAAGTGACAGTACGGCGGAGACGGTACACAGAAGCATCATGCCGACCAGACATAGGATACGCGAGGAACTTTTTTTCAGAGAGCGCAGCAGGTCTATACCGTATCCGGCGCTGAGACAGCAGACGAATACATAGGTCACATATAAAAATTTATTATTGTCATAAGTGTTCGGGGAAAAGGAAATAATCTCTGCCACAAACCATAGCAGACATGCTCCGGACATCACATCGAAATCTTCTTTTTTGCAATGTATCATTGAGGGAACGAATAAAGCCAGGATTGCTCCCCAGTTCTTCAGGTAAAACCACAGATATTCATCTCCCTGATTGCCCCAGTTAAAATGTCCCGATAAAAAGCTGCCTTGCGCGGTCTGCCGGAAGGTCCATTCCAGCAGCTGCGGAACCGCAAGCAGAAGGACGACAGCAAAGAAAATTCCCCACGTAGTTAAGAACTCCCGCAGAGTATAGCTATCTGTTTTTTTCTTAAAAAAGCATCGATAGAACAGGGACAATCCGTACAGGACCAGCATTGCAGCAATGATAATTCCAAAACGAAAAAGTAATGCAGGTGCGATGATAGCAGCACTTTTGTTCAGAATCTCAAAAAAGAGCATACAGAGAGTAAAGATGCCAAGAAGAATGGCTCCGGGGTGCGTCTGTCCGGATGCTGAAGCATGAGGGATAGCGCGGTAGAGCCAAAGCAGCATCCAGCAGGCACTTAAAATCACAATGGCGACGAAGGAATGCGTGTGAATCATGGGCAGAGCTCCGGCGAGAATGCCTGCCGGGAGAAATAAGTCTTTTTCCCCATTCCTGATGGCACGGAGCAATAACCACAGAGCGCAGAACAGAACCGCGTAACCAAACAGGGTGGCACGCTGGGGCAGCAGCATATCCACAATGACATTGACCCAGCGGATATTCCGGGTAATCAGGTTGGTGGGAGTGGTGTAATAGCCGGTAAAAATATCACGAATCCGGTAACCACCTTCGCTGCTAAAGTCAATAAAATAGATAAATCCCAATCCGCCGTTATAGAAGAACAGAATCCACGCGGTCAGCGATTTAGCGCGGTCTTGAAGAAGAGTGTCTGCGATGGCATATAATCCGGCAAGTACCTGCAAAAAGGCGAAATACATGGGGAGCATATAGGCATAGCGCAGAGATGCTCCAAACAGATAGATACTGGCAGAAATACTGTCGCATAGGAAAGGATAACACAGTCTGTCCCGGGGAGAGATCGAGTAGTAAGGCGGAAAAATCTGTTGGTCGGCAATGCTTGTGATGATTCCCAGATGCATCTGCAGATCTCCGTAGGTACATTGCCCTACATGAAGTCCGTCTTCTTGTGGCAGGATAGTGTGGGTGGACAGCAAAATACAAAATAACACAAAAGTAATACCTGCAAGCAAAAGAAAAGCATAATTTTCAAAAAACAGTTGCCGGCAGTCCTTATGCAGAACCGGGGAGGAAGCTGTCGTGACCGGATGATATAGGGTATATAGAAGCAGCAGGCTCACAGCAATGAAAATAAGAGCCGCCACATGGGCGGTCAGGGAAAAATCGAAGAAAAGGGCAAACAATGCGGGAATCCATTGTAGCAGAACAGAACCGAGGACACTGCCGACAAGCAACCGAAAGATTAGTTCTTTTTGCGGAAAAAGGCGATGGATGTACAGAAAACCTGCACCCTGAAACATAAGAAAATAGAGTGTACCGATGATATTTCCGTTTACGGATCCGTAAAAGCCGTTCATAAGAATCCCCCTTAAAATAAAAAAGATACCTTATTATAGCATTACTTTGGAAGATGTGAAAGACACTGAAAATTTAAGGGTGGTACATTTTAAGAAAAAAGAGTAAAATATAAAGAAGTATGCAACAAGATTTTTCGGGAAAGGCGGATACCTTTATGGAAAAAAGCAGAACATTAAAAACACTTCTGGATAAACTGGAATACGAACCGGTACAAGGAACTTTGGAGCGAGAGATCACGGCAGTTGTCTATGACTCCCGTAAAGTCATTCCGGGATGCCTGTTCATTTGTATTAACGGAGCAAATTTTGACGGACATGATTTTGCCGCACAGGTGGCAGCGCAGGGCGCCGGAGTGCTGGTGGTACAAAAGGACATAGAACTTCCTGCGGATGCGGATGTGACTGTGATCAAAGTAGCGGATACCCGATATGCCATGGCATTTATCTCCGCAGCCTGGTTCGGTCATCCGGCGGAGAAACTGAAGGTTATCGGTATCACGGGCACCAAGGGCAAGACCACGACCACCTACCTGGTGAGATCCATTCTGGAGAATGCCGGATATAAAGTGGGACTGGTGGGAACCATCGAGGTGATCATCGGAGACGAACATATTCATGCGAACAACACCACGCCGGAATCTTACCTGTTACAGGAATATTTTGCCCGCATGGTGGATGCCGGACTGGATACGGTAGTTATGGAAGTATCCTCCCAGGCGCTGATGCTGCACCGCACCCAGGGATTTGTATTCGATTACGGTATTTTTACAAATCTGGAGCCGGATCATATCGGTCCCAACGAGCATGCAAGCTTTGAGGAATATCTGCACTGTAAGGGAATGTTGTTCAAACAGTGCAAGGTGGGAATCGTCAACGGTGACGATGAACACTGGCAGGCAGTGACGGAGGAACATACCTGTGCACTGGAGAGCTTCGGTATGGGAGAACACTGCATGCTGCGGGCCGAGAACCGGCAGCTGGTGCACAAACCCGGAGAACTGGGAGTGACCTTCCATGTGACCGGTCTGATGAATTTTGATGTGGAAGTACCCATGCCCGGCAAATTCAGCGTGTACAATGCGCTGGCAGCCATTGCCATCTGCCGTCATTTTAAGGTGGATGAGGAAGCTATCAAAAAGGCACTATTACAGGCAAAAGTAAAGGGCCGTATTGAGATGATCAAGGTTTCTGACCAATTTACTCTGCTGATCGACTATGCCCATAACGCCATGGCACTGGAAAGTCTGTTAACCACCCTGCGGGAGTATGAACCCCACAGACTGGTCAGCCTGTTTGGCTGCGGCGGCAACCGTTCCAGACAGCGTCGTTTTGAGATGGGAGAGGTCAGCGGCAGACTGGCGGATCTGACCATCATCACTTCCGACAATCCCCGGTTCGAGGAGCCGCAGGATATTATCAATGATATCAAGACCGGTATGGCGAAGACGGATGGAAAATATGTGGAGATCTGTGACCGCAAGGAAGCCATTACTTATGCCATCGAACACGGAGAACCCGGCGATATCATCGTGCTGGCAGGAAAAGGGCACGAAGACTACCAGGAGATCAAAGGCGTGAAGCATCCCATGGATGAACGGGATCTGATCCGGGATATCCTGGCGGAGGGACATATCCCCGGATCGGCAGCGGGTCAGGATTTATAAGACAGCCTTCCGGGACTCCGGTGAACAGAGAGGAAAACAGATTGCGTACGTTATATGCGGATATCATTGTAGATATCTCTCATGAAAAACTGGATAAAACATTTCAGTACCGGGTACCGGAGAGAATGCGGGACAGATTGGAGCCGGGAGCCTGCGTCATGATCCCTTTCGGCAATGGAAACCGTCTGATCAAAGGTTACGTAGTCAGTATAGGGGATCAGTGTCAGTTCGATCCGGAGAAGATCAAGGAGATCGCAGGACTACCGGAAAAAGAGACCGGTGTGGAAGACAAAATGATCGCACTGGCAGCCTGGATCCGCCGCAATTACGGTTGTACCATGATCCAGGCCCTGAAGACGGTACTGCCGGCGAAGCAGACTGTGAAGAAACTGGAGCACAGACAGCTGGTACGCCTGATGGATAGAGAGGAGATCCTGTCACTCTTAGGAGAATGCGAGCGCAAGAAACAGGTGGCGAAGGCCAGACTGTTAAAAGCTCTGTCGGAGCAGGAGAGCATTCCCTACGAATGGGTCACCGGGAAACTGGGCGTCAGCGCCGCTACGGTAAACAGTATCGTAAAAGTGGGCGCGGCAAAATTAGTCAGTACCGAAAGTTACCGGAATCCGGTGAAAATGCAAGCCTTGGAGGCAGCGCACAATACACTTAGCTCACAACAGCAGACCATCGTTACGGAAGTGCTTACGGATTTTGATGCCGGCAGGAGGCAGACCTATCTGATCCATGGCATCACCGGCAGCGGCAAAACGGAAGTGTATATGCAGCTCATCGGCGAGATGATAAAAAGAGGACGCCAGGCGATCGTGCTGATCCCGGAGATCGCTCTGACCTACCAGACACTGCTTAGGTTCTATCAGAGATTCGGTGACCGGGTCAGTGTCATGAATTCCACATTGTCTCCCGGAGAAAAATATGATCAGTGCGAGCGTGCAAAAGCAGGCGAGATCGATGTGATCATAGGTCCGAGATCCGCCCTTTTTACCCCATTCCCCAATCTGGGGCTGATCGTTATGGATGAGGAACAGGAGAACAGCTACAAAAGTGAGAGTACTCCCAAATACCATGCCAGAGAGACGGCAATGGAAGTGGCGAAGCTGTACGGAGCCAGTGTAGTGTTGGGATCGGCGACCCCTTCCTTAGAGGCGTATTACCGCGCCGGAAAGGGAGAATACAGGCTGTTCCATCTGACGAAACGCCTGACCGGCGGAGAACTGCCCACGGTACACACGGTGGATCTCAGGCAGGAACTGCAGGAGGGAAACCGTTCTATTTTCAGCAGAAAATTACAGGAACTGATGGCAGACCGGATCAGTAAGGGGCAGCAGACCATCTTGTTTTTAAACCGCAGAGGGTATGCGGGATTCGTATCCTGCCGCGCCTGCGGCGAAGTCATGAAATGCCCCCACTGCGATGTCTCCCTCTCGGAACATAAAGGGGGAAGGCTGATCTGTCATTATTGCGGCTATATGCATCCCATGCCAAAGCTATGCCCGAAGTGCGGATCGAAATATATTCTGGGATTCAAAGCAGGTACCCAGCAGATCGAAGATAAATTGAAAGAATTGTATCCGGGGGTGCGGACACTACGGATGGATGCGGATACTACCCGGACGAAGGACAGCTATGAGAAAATATTGTCTGCTTTCGCGAACGGTGAGGCGGATGTGTTGATCGGCACCCAGATGATCGTGAAGGGACATGATTTCCCGAAGGTGACCCTGGTGGGGATCCTGGCGGCAGATCTGTCTTTAAACGCCTCAGATTACCGTGCCGGAGAGCGGACATTCCAGCTACTGACCCAGGCAGTGGGCAGAGCAGGCAGAGGGGTGCTTCCGGGAGAAGCGGTGATCCAGACTTATCAGCCGGATCATTATGCCATTACCTGCGCGGCTGCCCAGGATTATAAGAGCTTTTATGAGGAAGAGATCCTGTACAGAGAGCTGTCGGGATATCCTCCGGCGGCACATATGCTGGCGGTACAGATCTATGGCAAAGAGGAAGAAAACGTAAAACAGCTTGCCCAGAGGCTGGCAGATGTGGTAAAGTCTAATATGGACTTTTTGCAGATATTGGGACCGACCCCGGCAAATATCAGCAAGATCAACGATATTTACCGGTATGTGTTCTATGCGAAGCATGCGGAGTATGATACGCTGGTGGCGGTAAAAGACTGTGTGGAGGAGACTCTGAGACAGTGGCAGCCAAGACAGCTTAGTATACAATTCGATTTTGACCCGGTGAACGTATTATAGGAGGTAATAACTGTGGCAATCAGAAATATTCGTGAATATGGAGATGAAGTACTGACCAAGAACTGTAAGGAAGTCAAGGAGATGACTCCCCGGACGAAGGAACTGATCGAGGATATGTTAGAGACCATGTATGATGCCAACGGCGTAGGACTGGCAGCTCCCCAGGTGGGCATACTTAAGCGGATCGTGGTGATCGACACCACCGGAGAGGATCCGTATATTCTTATCAATCCCCGGATCGTGGAGAGCAGCGGAGAGCAGACCGGCCAGGAAGGGTGCCTGAGTGTTCCCGGAAAGTTTGGTATCGTGACCAGACCCAATTATGTGAAAGCGGTAGCTCTGGATGTAAATATGAAGCCCATCGAGGTAGAGGGTACGGAATTGCTGGCAAGAGCCATCTGCCACGAACTGGATCACCTGGATGGACATCTCTATGTGGAGAAGGCGGAAGGCCCTCTGCAGGACGTGACCTATGAGGATGAGGAAGAAGAATAAGTATTCCGGGAAGGAGATAAGCTATGCAGATCGTATTTATGGGAACCCCTGATTTCGCAGTGGGAGCTCTGGAAGCTTTGATCGCACAGGGACATGAGATCACCGCAGTGGTGACCCAGCCGGACAAGGCAAAGGGAAGAAGCGGGCAGTTACAGTTCCCACCGGTGAAGGAATGTGCTGTAAAACACGGCATCCCGGTATTCCAGCCCCGCAGGATCAAGACTTCCGAGTCTATGGAAGAATTGAAAAAATATCCCGCAGATGTCTATATTGTGGCAGCGTTCGGACAGATCCTGTCTCAGGAGATCCTGGATCTGCCGAAGTACGGATGCCTGAATATTCACGCATCCCTGCTCCCGAAATACCGTGGGGCATCCCCGATCCAGAGAGTGATCATCGACGGAGAGACGCAGACCGGTGTGACTATCATGCAGATGAACGCCGGACTGGACACCGGAGATATGCTGTATCAGAAGAAGATTCCCATTACTTCGGAAGATACTTTTGAAACACTGCACGACAAGCTTATGTTGCTTGGCGGAGAAGCGATCACCGAAGCATTGCCGCTCTTAGAAGCAGGAAAGCTGACCCCGGAAAAACAGGACGATGCGAAGACCTGCTATGCGGCACTGATCACAAAAGAAATGGGCAGACTGGATTTCACCAAAACGGCAGCTGAACTGGACAGACTGATCAGAGGACTGACCCCCTGGCCCAGCGCCTACACATTTTATCGCGGAAAACAGTTAAAGATCTGGAAGGCGATTCCCATGGTGACGGCTCACACAGAAACCCCGGGAACGATCCTTACAGTGAATAAGGATTCCTTTGAGGTGGTAGCGTCGGAAGGAACTCTGAAGGTCATGGAATTGCAGCTGGAAGGCAAAAAGCGTATGACAGCCCATGATTTCCTGTTAGGCGTGAAGGTGCAGCCGGGAGAACTCCTGGGAGAGTGATAAACAAGCCAGGCAATAAGAAAGGAGACTTTGCTATGTATGGTGGTTATTATGGATATGGTTATTATTTTGACCCCACGTATTTTCTGGTATTGATCGGACTGGTGTTATGCCTTGGGGCCAGTGCGCTGGTGAACTCCACCATGCGCAAATACAGTAAGGTCCGGAATATGAGAGGAATTACGGGAGCGGAAGCTGCCCGGAATCTTCTCAATAGAGAAGGTTTGTATAACGTACAGATCGAGTGTCTGAACGCAAACGACGGCGATCATTACGATCCCCGGACGGATACCGTAAGACTGTCATATAAGAATTATAACGGAACCTCAGTCACCGCAGTCAGTGTGGCTGCCCATGAGTGCGGACATGCGATCCAGCATGCCCACGGCTATGCACCTATGAGTATTCGTGCGGCACTGGTACCTGTGGTGAACATCGGAAGCAACTTAAGTATTCCCCTGATTTTCTTAGGAGTACTGCTCAGCTGGAACCAGACATTGATCCAGCTGGGAATCTGGGCATTTGCCCTGACCGTGATCTTCCAGCTGGTGACACTTCCCGTGGAATTCAATGCCTCCCGCAGAGCAATTGTGAAGGTAGAGGAATACGGACTGTTAGGTAATGAAGAAGTAAGCGGTGGTAAAAAGGTGCTGACAGCGGCAGCCCTTACCTATGTAGCGGGAGCAGCATCCTCCGCATTACAGCTGCTTCGTCTGATCCTGTTGTATGGCGGTAACCGCAGAAGGAGAGACTAAGCATGGGGAAGCCTGCAACCACCGATACAAGAGAGATTATTGTGGAGATCCTGCTGGACCTGGAAAAGGGGCAGGATTTTTCCCATAAATTAATAAAAGCAGTGCTGGATAAATACGATTACCTGGATCCCAGAGATAAGGCATTTATCAAGAGAGTTACGGAGGGTACCATAGAGAGACAGCTGGAGCTGGATTATTATCTGAACCGGTTCTCTTCGGTTCCGGTCCGTAAGATGAAGCCTCTGATCCGTTGTCTGCTCCGCATGAGCACCTATCAGATCCTGTATATGGATGCGGTGCCGGACAGTGCGGTATGTAATGAGGCCTGCAAGCTGGCGGCAAAGCGCGGCTTCCGTACTCTGAAGGGGTTCGTCAATGCCGTCCTGCGAAGTATTGCCCGCAGCAAGGACAATATGCCCATGCCGGATCCTGCGGATCCCGTGAAATATTTCAGCGTAAAATATTCTATGCCGGAATGGATCGTGAATCTGTGGCTTCCGGTATACGGCATGGAGGGAACGGAAACACTTCTCATGGGACTGCTTAAGATTCATCCGGTATCTCTGCGTTTTTGCCTGGAATTGTCGGAAGCGGAACGTGAGGAGCTTAAGAAACAGATAGAGGCTAGAGGGGTTCACTTAAGCGCACATAAGGAGCTTCCTTATGTATATCTGGCGGAAAATCTGGAAAACGTCAGCGAGCTGCCCGGATTTGCCGAAGGAAAATTCACTGTACAGGATGCGTCTTCCGCCCTGGCGGTAAAGGCAGCAAAAATAAATCAGGGAGACTTTGTTATGGATCTGTGTGCGGCACCGGGAGGTAAGACGATCCTGGCGGCAGAATATACGAAAGAGGCGGGACATGTGTTATCCCGCGATGTGTCGGAATATAAGACAGATTTGATACATGAGAATCTGGAGCGCATGCACCGCACCAATGTGGAAGTGGAAGTGCATGATGCCACAGTTTATGACGCAGAGAGGGAAGCGTCTGCGGATGTGGTGCTGATGGATGTCCCTTGCTCGGGCTTAGGTGTTATGGGCAAAAAGAGAGACATTAAATATCATGTGACACCGGAGAGCCTTAAGTCTATCCAGAAACTGCAGAGGCAGATCGTGGAAGCCGGATGGCGGTATGTGAAGCCGGGCGGCGTGCTGTTGTACAGCACCTGCACGATCAACAGAGAAGAGAATCAGAACATGGCAGCCTGGATCACGGAAAAATTCCCGTTCGTTTTAGAGGAGGAGAGACAACTTCTGCCGGGAACGGATGAGACCGACGGATTCTACTTTGCAAGGCTGCGCAGAAGAACGTGAGATATAAGACATGGATAGTAAAAAAGATATTAAATCCCTGAATCTGGAGGAACTGAAGGTCGAACTGGAGAGTATGGGAGAGAAAGCTTTCCGGGCAAAACAGATGTATGAGTGGATGCATGTGAAGTTAGCGCGAAGCTTTGACGAGATGACCAGTCTCTCCGCAAAATTCAGGGAACAATGCAAGGAAAAATATGAATATACCTGTGTAAAGCCTGTCAGAATACAGGAGTCGAAGATCGACGGTACGAAAAAGTTTTTATTTGAACTGTCTGACGGCAACGTGGTGGAAAGCGTGTGGATGCAGTACAAACACGGCAACAGTGTCTGTATTTCTTCCCAGGTGGGATGCCGTATGGGCTGCAGATTCTGTGCGTCCACCCTGGATGGACTGGAGCGGAACCTGACACCTTCGGAGATGTTAGATCAGATCTATGCCATCACGAGGCTGACGCAGGAGCGGGTCTCCAATGTGGTAGTCATGGGCACCGGAGAACCCATGGACAATTATGATAATATTTTAAAATTTCTCCATCTGTTAACAGATGAGAACGGATTGCATATCAGCCAGAGAAATGTGACGGTATCTACCTGCGGCATCGTGCCCCGGATCAGACAGCTGGCAGAGGAAAAACTGCAGATCACACTGGCATTGTCCCTGCATGCCACGACCGATGAGAAGCGAAGAAAACTGATGCCCATCGCCAACCGGTATTCCATCGATGAACTGATGGATGCCTGCCGGTACTATTTTGAACAGACCGGGCGACGGATCACTTTTGAGTACAGTCTGGTAGGCGGTGTGAATGATACAAAAGAGGATGCCGAAGAACTGATCGCCCTGGCGAAGCCTTTGTGCTGTCACGTCAATCTGATCCCGGTGAATCCTATTAAAGAGCGGGATTATGTGCAGTCGGACATGAAGCACATTCAGGCATTTAAAAATAAACTTGAAAGTAAAAAGATACATGTTACAATTAGAAGGGAAATGGGCCGGGATATCGATGGTGCCTGCGGACAGTTAAGACGCCGTCATGTGCAGGAGACACAGAACCCGGACGGACTCTCACAGGAGGAAGTTTGACGTGCTCAAGACGTTTTCCATAACCGATATCGGAAGGAAAAGAAATATCAATCAGGATTATATCTATACCTCGGAAGAGCCGGTGGGCAACCTGCCCAACGTGTTTATCGTAGCAGATGGTATGGGTGGACATAATGCGGGAGATTATGCGTCGAAGGTGACGGTGGAGACCATGATCCATGAGATGGAGAATTCTTTCGAGAAGAATCCGTCACTGATCTTCCGCAAGGCGATCGAGGAAGCCAATACGGTGATCCGGAAGTGTGCCAGTGAGGATAAGAAGCTGGAAGGAATGGGTACGACCGTAGTGGCGGCATCCTGCATGGGCAGATTTTTGCAGGTGGCCAATGTGGGTGACAGCAGACTCTATGTGGTGGGCAGCAAGATCCGTCAGATCACAAGAGACCATTCTTATGTAGAGGAAATGGTGCGCATCGGAGAACTGGACCGTGAGGACGCCAGGAATCATCCTAAGAAAAATATTATTACCAGGGCAGTGGGAGCGGAAGATCACGTGGAACCGGACTTTTTTACCGTGGAACTGCAGGAGGGTGACATCGTCTTAATGTGTACGGACGGGTTGACCAATATGCTGGAGGATGAAGAGATCCGTATGATTATCAACGGAGCAAGAGATCTCGTGGAACAGGCACAGCACCTGGTAGAAGCAGCCAATGCCAACGGCGGAAAAGACAACATCAGTGTGATATTGATTGAGCCGTGTGCATAAGACAGATAATATTCAATATGCTTAGTTATTTAGGTTTTTGGAATGGAGAGCAGGAATGATCAAAATAGGAATGATGATCGGCGATCGCTACGAGATCCTGGAGAAGATCGGAACCGGCGGTATGTCAGATGTCTATAAAGCAAAATGTCATAAGCTGAATCGCTATGTGGCAATCAAGGTATTGAAACAGGAATTTAGTGAGAACGCTAATTTTGTCTCTAAATTCCGCATTGAGGCACAGGCGGCAGCGGGACTGATGCATCCCAATATCGTAAATGTCTATGATGTAGGAGAAGAGAACGGAATCTACTATATCGTAATGGAGCTGGTAGAAGGCATCACCCTCAAAAAATACATTGAAAAAAAGGCGCGTCTGTCTTACAAGGAAGCGGTAAGTATTGCTATCCAGGTAAGCATGGGAATTCAGGCTGCGCATAATAATCATATTATTCATCGGGATATCAAACCGCAGAATATCATTATCTCTAAAGACGGTAAAGTAAAGGTGACGGACTTCGGTATCGCCAAGGCAGCTACCAGTAACACCATTACCTCCAATGTCATGGGAAGTGTCCACTATACTTCTCCGGAGCAGGCCAGAGGTGGCTACAGTGATGAGAAGAGCGATATTTATTCTTTGGGAATTACGATGTTCGAGATGCTGACCGGCAGAGTACCCTTTAACGGGGAGACCACAGTAGCGATTGCCATCAAGCATATTCAGGAGGAGATGCCTTCTCCCAAGGAATATGTACCGGAGATCCCTTCCAGCGTGGCAAACATCGTATTGAAGTGCTGTCAGAAGTCCCCGGACCGCAGATACCAGAATATGGCGGAGCTGATCGCAGACCTGAAGCAGTCTCTGATCAATCCGGATGAGGATTTCGTGGTGAACCATGACCCGGACATGGAGGGTGGCACACGGATGCTCTCCGATGAGGATATGGCACAGATCAAGAGAAAGACACCTTATCCCGCAAACCGTGAATATGAGGAACCGGACCACGATGAGACCATGCGCCTGCGCTCCGATACTGAAGCAATGTACGAGAATGAAGAAGAGGGAGAAGGCGAAGACGATTACGATTACGATCCCAAGATGGAGAAAGTGACCACGGTTCTGGCAATCGTTGCCGGTATCGTGATCTGTATCATCCTGATCGTATTGGCGGTGAAGATCTTCGGCGGGAAAAAGGACGAAGGCAATAAGCCTTCCGGCCCGATCATCACTACGGAGGAAACCAAGGAAGAGGCAGAGAAAGTCACCATGCCGGATGTGAAGGGCATAAATGTGGATGATGCGAGAAATACACTGACCGGACTGGGAATTCTGACGGAAGTCGCATATGAGGAATCTGATTCCGTGGCAGAAGGTGTGGTGATCAGTACCGACGTCAGTGTGGGTGCCCAGATTGAAAAAGGCAGCACGGTAACACTTACGGCAAGTGCCGGAACCCAGGGCGTAGAAGTTCCGAATGTGGTGGAGCTTACCTTTGATGAGGCGAATACACAGCTGGTAAGCAAGGGATTTCTGGTCAATAAGACAGAGGGCTATTCCGATACCATAGAAGCAGGACGCGTGATCTTCCAGACCCCCGCAGAGGGTAATAAGGCACCGAAGGGCAGTGTGATCACTGTTACTGTAAGCCTGGGCAAGGAAGATACGAAGATCCGTGTGCCGAACCTGATCGGACTGTCAGAGCAGGATGGTACGGTGGAAGCAATCGAAGCCGGACTGACGGTAGGCAGTGTGACCTATATTTACAGTGACGAAGTGGGAGAGGGTATGATCTGCTATCAGAGCTATTCCCATGGATCCTATGTGGATCAGGGAACCTCCATTGATATTAAGGTGAGCCAGGGCGCACAGAAAGTAACCTATAAGTGCAATGTCAGCATTGTGGCACCGACGACTTCCGAGGCACCCCAGTATGTATCGGGAATGGAAGTCGGCATCACCCTGGTGGCGGATGACGGCACCGTGCTGATGGATACGAAGGTTACCACCTTCCCGGTATCGACCAATATCAACGGCATCGCCTCCTCCGGCGGTACCCTCACCATGACCTACCAGGTGACATCGGCAAGCACCACAACAGAGGGGGATGTTGTCGTCCCCGGCACCACAGAGAACAAGACCTTTACCAGAAGAGTGGAATTCGTGAAGGAATAAGACAAAGGCAGGAACTATGAAGGGCAAGATTATAAAAGGAATTGCCGGATTCTATTATGTCCATGCAGGGGATGCTCTGCATAGTGCGGACGGAATCTATGAATGCAAGGCAAAAGGTGTCTTCCGTAAGGACCACAGGAAACCATTGGTCGGGGACGATGTGGAGATGGAAGTCATAGATGAAGCACAGAAAAAGGGAAATATCACAGAACTGCTTCCCAGGCACAGCGAACTGATCCGTCCGGCGGTTGCCAATGTGGATCAGGCACTGGTGATTTTTGCCATCTGTAAGCCACAGCCCAATTTTAACCTGCTGGATCGTTTCCTGATCATGATGCAGCAGCAGGACATTCCCTGCATTATCTGCTTTAACAAACAGGACATTGACACAGAGGGGAAAAAAGAGGATTATTGTTCCATCTATGAACAGGCGGGATTTCAGACCATTACTGTCAGTGCCAGGGAAAAGGAAGGCATCGACAGATTAAAAGACCTGCTTCGGGGCAAGACCACCACGGTGGCGGGGCCCAGCGGCGTCGGAAAGTCTTCGCTGGTCAACTGTTTACAGTCGGGGATCGTGATGGAGACTGGGTCCATCAGTGAGAAGATCGAGCGTGGAAAACATACCACCAGGCATTCCGAACTGATCTCCATTGCACCGGATACTTACATTCTGGATACTCCGGGGTTCAGCTCCCTGGGACTGTTCGGACTGGAAAAAGAACAGCTGGCGGGATTTTATCCCGAATTTGTTCCTTTTGAAAAATATTGCAGATTCGGAGGATGTTCTCATATCTCAGAACCGGTCTGCGGCGTGAAAGATGCCGTGGCGGAAGGGGAGATTTCGCAGACACGTTACGAGAATTATTGTCTGCTCTATGAGGAACTGAAAAGTCAGAGAAAATATTAATTATGAGTGAAGTGCAGAATCATCTTGGGGAAAAATTTAAAGAGACCATTGCCGAAGCCATGAAGACCGGAGATTTCCGGGCACTGAATACATTAGTAACCGATACGGTCACCGATGCTCTGCGGGAAGCGGATTTTCAGGCGAATCTATCCAGGGAAGCCACGGAAAAAAAGGTCTGGAATTCCCAGCGCAACTGGCAGGATAAAAAGCGGGAAGAAGAGAAGTCTAAAGAGCAGATTCAGACGGAGCGCGAAGAACGGGAAAGACAGCGGGAAGAACACCGCAGACAAAACGAAGAATGGCACAGACAGCGAATAGAACGGGAAAAACAATGGGAAGAGCAGCGTAAGGCACAGGCGGCGCAGAACCGTGCCAGAAATCAGGCAGGAGTCGGGACACCCAGAAAGGCTACGGCTTCCGAGATGACTTCTTTGGTAAAAATGGAGAAAAAGGGAAGCGTGTCCGGAACTTTGTGTACCGTGTTCGGCGGCATCGGACTTGGCTTTTCCGGGCTGGGACTTTTGGTACAGCTTCTCCTGGCAGCTTTTAGTGCAGCAAGCTTAAGTGCGGCAATTCTTCCGGGAGTACTTTCTTTGGTATTTTTGGAGATGATATCCTATGGCAACGGACAGCGCAGAAGATTACAGCGTGCGGAGAAATATCTGGAGCTGTGCGGTACCAAGATGTACGGTGTGATCACGGAGATGGCGCGTTATACCGGCAAAAGCGTCCGCTATGTAAAAAAGGATCTGCGTAAAATGTTGAAGGCCGGAATGTTCCCTGACGGTCATCTGGATGACAAAGAGACCTGTTTTATGTTAAATGATGTGATCTATCATCAGTATCTGGAGACAGAAAAGGCTTATCTGGAACAGAAAAACTTAGAGGAGCAGGCAAAACAGATGCCGGATACAGGAACAGCACAGGACGTTGCACAGGCGGAGAGAGAACAGGAACTTCACAGTATGGTGGCAGAGGGGATGGAATGCATCAGACATCTGCGGGATCTGAACGACCGGATCGAAGAGGAGGCAATCTCCGAGAAGCTGTACCGTCTGGAGAATCTGTTGAAGGAGATCTTCGACAGAGTGCAGGAGCACCCGGAGCAGATGCACAGAATGCATAAATTAATGGATTATTATCTGCCCACTACTTTAAAGCTGGTGGAGCAATATGCGGAATTTGATGAAGTCAGCAGTCCCGGAGAGGACATTCTCGATGCCAAGAAAGAGATCGGGAAGACACTGGACATGATCAATCAGGCATTTGTGACATTGTTAAACAATCTGTTTCAGGATGCAGCCTTTGACGCAGCGGCTGATGCGCAGGTATTACAGACCATGCTGGCAAAGGAAGGTCTGACGGAATCCGATTTTGTAATGGAAAAACAGTAAATTGAAATTTGATTCGCGATTCCTCCGACGAAAGGAATCGTCTGCGGAAGGGAGATTAGTATGAACATGGATTTAGACGCAGCAACGAAAGAAGCACCGACTCTTACACTGGATCCTTTTGCCGAGGCAAAGGAAGAGATCGTGGAGAAGAAGCCGGAGGAGTTAGTGGAAGAGCAGGCGGTTCCCGAGATGGAACTGACACCGGAGGAGCAGAAGCAGGTGGATGATTTCGCAGCACAGATCGACCTGACCAATACCCAGGCGGTGTTACAGTACGGAGCCGGAAGCCAGAAGAAGATCGCAGATTTCTCAGAGACGGCGCTTAATAATGTCCGGACCAAGGATATGGGAGAAGTTGGAACTCTGTTAACCGATGTGGTGGCACAGCTAAAGGACTTCGACACCGAGGAAGATAAGGGATTTTTCGGACTGTTCAAAAAAAGCGGAGACAAGCTGAGCAATCTAAAAGCAAAGTATGATAAGGCAGAAGTCAATATCACAAAGATCTGTGATGCCATGGAGAGTCATCAGGTAGTGCTGTTAAAGGATGTGGCTGTGTTGGACAAGCTATACCAGCTGAACCTGAATTACTTCAAGGAACTGTCCATGTATATCCTGGCAGGCAAAAAGAAGCTGGCGCAGGCAAAAAGTGTGGAGCTTCCGGAACTTTTAGAGAAGGCACAGAAGAGCGGACTGCCGGAGGACACGCAGGCAGCGAAAGATTTCGCGGCAATGTGTGAGCGGTTTGAGAAGAAGATCTATGATCTGGAGCTGACCAGAGCCATTTCCCTGCAGATGGCACCCCAGATCCGTCTGATCCAGTCCAATGATATCGCCATGTCCGAGAAGATCCAGTCGACGTTAGTGAATACGATCCCCCTGTGGAAGAGTCAGATGGTCATTGCCATCGGTCTGGATCATGCTACCGATGCCGCCAAGGCACAGCGTGCCGTATCGGATATGACCAATGAACTGCTGAAGAAGAACGCGGAAGCACTGAAGGTGGCGTCTGTGGAGACAGCGAAGGAATCCGAGCGGGGAATTGTGGATATAGAGACACTTAAGAGTACGAATCAGACACTGATGACGACATTGGATGAGGTCATGAAGATCCAGGAAGAGGGACGTGCGAGAAGACAGAGCGCAGAGGAAGATTTACAGCGCATTGAGAATGAAATGAGAGATAAATTACTGGAGATGAGCCGGGCATCCCATACCTGAATTTTACATAATTTTAATCAGCTTCATCTTGACGAAACAGATAAGGAAAATTAAAATAAAATACAGAAAGGTTAATTCACGGAAGGAGCAGAAAACAAATGAAAAAACTGGAAGAAATACTGAGAGACAAGCCAATTAAAAATAAGCTTTCTTTTGCATTCCGCATCATGGACATTTTATATGTGGTGCTGGCACTGGTGGCAGTGGTGGAATTGATACGGTCAAAAGGCTATATAGGAAGTATAGTTGTTGTGGTTTTACTTGTTTTAGCTATCATATTTAATGCATCCATGTCGAAAATGCTTGCCAAAATGCTGATAGATCCGATCACGAACCTGGTAACTGCGTCTGAGAAGATCGCATCCGGTGATTTTGAGATCGGTGTACCTTATGAATCTGAGGATGAGCTGGGCAGACTTTCCGACAGCTTTGAGACCGCCGCAGCTATTTTGAAAAAGGTTGTATCAGATCTGCAGACTATTGTAGAGCAATTTTCCGATGGTAATTTTGATGTTCACAGCAGCTGCCCGGAGGCATATGTCGGACTGCTCCGAAATGTTTTGGATGAGCTGGATGAAATGGTAAATAAGATCAGTGAGACCATGCACGGTATTCAGGATTCCTCCGAGCAGGTATCTGCGGGCAGCAATCAGCTGGCAGTCAGTGCACAGGATATAGCGGAGGGCGCTACCCATCAGGCAGCATCCGTAGAAGAACTGGTGGCTACCGTAGACGAAGTAACCAGTCAGGTACTGGAGAATACCAAGTCTACCGACATTGTACATGACAAGGCGAAAAAGGTAGGTATCGAGGCAGCCAACAGCCAGAAGAAGATGGATGAACTGGTAGATGCCATGAAGAAGATCAACGCAACGACCCAGAACATTGAAAAGATCATCGCGGATATTGAGAATATCGCATCCCAGACCAATCTGCTGTCCTTAAATGCTTCCATCGAGGCAGCCCGTGCCGGAGAGGCAGGAAGAGGCTTCGCAGTCGTGGCAGATCAGATCAGACAGCTGGCAGAAGAGAGTGCTAATTCTGCAGTAGAGTCCAAGAAGCTGATCGAAGAGTCCATGAATGAAGTAGAGGTGGGGAATAAGGTCACCAAGGAGACCAATGATGCTATGCAGGAGGTTATGGCTGAGCTGGATCAGATCATCCAGGAGGTTGCCAATATCCGTACTGCGTCTGACAAACAGGCGGTTTCCGTTAAAAATATCAAAAAGGGTGTGGAAGACATCAATGATGTTATCCAGTCTAACTCTGCAGCAGCTGAAGAGACTTCCGCTACCAGCGAGGAGCTTTCCGCATCTGCAACGACTCTGAACGAGCTGTTAGAGCATTTCAAACTGCGCGGCTGATCAGAGGATGTGTTCTGAAATAAGCGGAATAAGGAAGAGAGAACAGAAGAACCATAGCTGTAAGTTCACAGCTGTGGTTCTTTTCATATCGGAGGAGTAAAAGACAAATGCTTCACAGAAAACAATACAGGGTGGCGGTGAGAGTAACCATTATGGTGCTGGCGCTTACCCTGACTGCCTGTGGAACACAGGAAAATACCGGGATTACGGAAAGCGTGAAGAGCACAGAAGCCATGGAGAGCGCAGAAACCGTGAAGAGCACAGAAACCGTGGAGAGCACAGAGACCATAGAGAATGCAGAAATTATAGAAGCTATGGTTGCAGAGAGTGTGGCACCACAGGGAACGGCAAATGTCACACCACAGATGCAACCGGTGGAATACACCAACTTGCAGCAGATCACCCTGGATTCCACATGGGAATATGCGGATCATTCTAAGATCAATTCCGGAGCAGCGGTGCTGTACCCGGCACCGGAGGAATCCGGACGCAAAGGCATCATCATCGGTGTCAATGCCGGACACGGGACGGCGGGCGGTGCGAAGGTGAAGACGCTGTGCCATCCGGATGGCTCGGCGAAGGTCACCGGCGGCAGCACAGCGGCAGGAGCTACGGAGGCTGCGGCAGTCTCCGGGGGCATGACATTTCAGGACGGCACACCGGAGCGGGAGGTGACATTACGTATGGCACAGATCCTGCGGGATAAGCTGTTATCTTCCGGTTATGATGTGCTGATGCTCAGGGACAGTGAGGATGTGCAGTTAGACAATGTGGCGCGGACTGTGATCTGCAACAATGTCGCGGACTGCCATATTGCACTGCACTGGGACAGCGGAGACGGCAAAAATTACGACAAGGGATGCTTCTACATCTCGGTGCCGGAAGCACTGAAAACCATGGAGCCGGTAGCGTCGCACTGGCAGCAGCACGATATCCTGGGAACGGATCTGGTGGAGGGACTGCGGGAGCAGGGAGCCACAATTTATGGGAAAGGACATATGGGTATTGACCTGACCCAGACATCCTACAGCACGATCCCTTCTGTGGATATGGAACTGGGAAACGCATATTCGGATCACAGCGATGTGATATTGGAACAATTAGCCACAGGGCTTCTTGCCGGAATCAATACTTACTTTGAACAGTAGGGACTTTGCAAAGAGTGTGAGGTATGCTATAATACTATTTTAGATTCGTTTGCCTCTGCACGGAGGCGGATGGACTTATGAGCGAAATACAGAATAGAAAATACAAGAAAGGCAGACCCTTTTGGTGGGTCTGAACGGTAAATAAATCATGAAGCTGGGTATTGTAGGTCTTCCCAACGTAGGAAAGAGTACACTTTTCAATTCCTTGACCAAGGCGGGAGCGGAATCCGCTAACTATCCTTTCTGTACCATCGACCCCAATGTGGGTGTGGTAACAGTTCCGGATGACAGATTAAAGGCACTGGGAGAGATGTATCATTCCAAGAAAGTGACCCCTGCTGTGATCGAATTCGTAGATATCGCAGGTCTGGTAAAGGGTGCTTCTAAGGGTGAAGGACTGGGCAACCAGTTCTTAAGCAACATCCGTGAGGTGGATGCCATCGTCCATGTGGTAAGATGCTTCGAGGATACGAATGTCATTCATGTAGACGGCAGTGTAAATCCTTTACGGGATATCGAGACCATTAATTTAGAGCTGATCTTCGCAGATCTGGAAGTACTGGAGAGAAGACTGTCCAAGGTAGTCA
>ERZ1034882.363-NODE-363-length-23468-cov-18.777218_pt1 | contig 23468 bp, 12 predicted proteins | sample MGYA00520606_ERZ1034882 | MGnify/ENA primary metagenome ERZ1034882 (study PRJEB33766, sample SAMN09781726) | gut metagenome | biome: gut microbiome | host: Homo sapiens | place: Madagascar | study: EMG produced TPA metagenomics assembly of the PRJNA485056 data...
GACCCGGAGATCAACCACGGTATTCCCGAGCTGATCACCTCCTACGATATGGCAGTGCTTACCGAGGATTCCATCTCCCATCTGGCGAAACCGGAGCGTCCTCTGATCGTATCTGACCAGTGGATGTACCACTCCAGATTGTATGCGGCTGCAAGCTATGTGAAGACGGTAGAGAATCTGGATCTGATCCAGCTGAATTCCTTCGGCTGCGGTCTGGATGCCGTTACCACCGATCAGGTGAACGATATTCTCTCCGGCTCCGACAAGATCTACACCTGTTTAAAGATCGATGAAGTCAACAATCTGGGTGCGGCACGTATCCGTATCCGTTCCCTGTTGTCCGCGATCCGTGTCCGTGAGAAACTGGGCAAGCACCGCACCATCCGTTCTTCCGCTATTGAGAAGGTACCGTTCACCGAAGAGATGCGTAAGGACTACACCATCATCTGTCCGCAGATGTCCCCGATCCACTTTGAGATCTTACAGCCTGCGTTCAATGCCTGCGGTTACAATTTCGTCGTATTGGACAATGACAACAAGCACTCCGTGGATGTAGGTCTGAAATACGTTAACAACGATGCCTGCTATCCTTCCCTGCTGGTAGTCGGACAGATCATGGAAGCTCTGCTGTCCGGGAAATATGACCTGAACAAGACCGCCATTATCATGAGCCAGACCGGTGGCGGATGCCGTGCGACGAACTATATCGGCTTCATCCGCCGTGCCCTGAAGAAGGCAGACATGGAGCAGATCCCTGTCATCTCCCTGAACCTGGCGGGTATCGAGAGCAATCCCGGCTTCCATCTGAATGCAGATCTTATGCTACGTGCTGCGGTAGGTGCCGAGTTCGGTGATATCTTCATGCGTTGTGTCTACCGGATGCGTCCTTATGAAGCAACTCCGGGTTCCGTGGATGCCCTGCACAGAGAATGGCTTAAGAAGGTACAGGATTTCGTATCTGCGAAGCATATCAGCATAGGCAGGTTCCGCAGGATGTGTACCGAGATCATCCGGGATTTCGATGCGATTCCGGTACTGGATATCAAGAAGCCCCGCGTCGGCGTGGTCGGCGAGATCCTGGTGAAGTTCTCTCCTGCCGGCAACAATCATCTCGTAGAATTGTTAGAGAGTGAGGGTGCGGAAGCTGTGGTTCCCGACCTGATCGACTTTATGCTCTACTGCTTCTACAACCAGATCTACAAGGCAGAGCACTTAGGCACCAGCAAAAAGACCGCGAAGATCTCTGCACTGGGCATCTGGGCGATCGAACATATCCTCCGCGGCTCTGCCGTGAAGGCCTTTGAAGAAAGTAAGCATTTCGATGCACCCACCAGCATCTACAAGATCGTCTCCTATGCGGAGCCCATCGTATCCATCGGCAACCAGACCGGTGAAGGGTGGTTCTTAACCGGTGAGATGGTGGAACTGATCAAGGAAGGCGTACCGAACATCGTATGTACCCAGCCCTTCGGCTGCCTGCCGAACCACGTCGTAGGCAAGGGCGTTATCAAGGCACTTCGGAAGGCATATCCTTCCTCCAATATCGTGGCCATCGACTACGATCCCGGCGCCAGCGAAGTCAACCAGCTCAACCGAATCAAGCTCATGCTCTCCACCGCCCAGAAGAACCTGAAGAAGGGCGAGGGAGCGGAATAAAGAAATTATTTTTGATATGTGGCGGTGGCTGCACCCGTGGCAGAGGATTCGCAGAATCCCTGCTGCGGGTGTTTTTGACATCCCAATTATTTTTCACCGATTTTTATTTGCCGTTTTTTTTCTTAACAAATCTCTTTTCAAGCTTCCGTATATCATGCTATAATGTGTTTTAACACTAAGTAACCGTCGTTTTGATTTTCTGCATGGTTTCATGCCGCATGAATCATAACACTATTTGCTCGTGTGCGCAGCGCCTGTGACATAGTCATTTCCGCCTACATGTAGGAACATCTACGGCACAATATATATGTACAGTTCCTTGTTGGTCATTTTCGCTATAAGCTGTTTTTGAGCTGTTTTAGTACAAAATTTCTTATATTTCTTCTTTTTTTGTATCAAATTTGCCTTTTTCATTCAATCTGATACAATCCCCCCTTTTTTCACTTGAAAATCCGGTGTTTTTGTATTTTTTTCCGCTATTTCGCCCTATTTACACCAAAACATTTCGAAAGGAGTTTGCATGATTCAAAATTTAGACGCCCACCTTAACAAATTGCAGGCACAATGTGACTACCTGCGTCACAAGCTTTCTACTTTTCCGGAAGGAGAATTATCTATTCAAAAAAATGGTTCTTACCACCGCTGGGTTATTAAAAATAAGGAGCAGTCTGTATATTGCCCAAAGTCAAATCGTTCTCTTGCGGAAGTTATGGCTTTAAAGAAATATTACTCTCTTCTACTGTTTGAAACCGAAGAAGAACTTTCTCTGCTGAAATTCTATAAGAAAAACCTGTCTTCCTCTAACCTCTCTAAGCCACTATCCTCTGACCTGTTGGCTGAATCCTCCCCTTATTACCCATTACTGCAAGGCTATTTTGCGAAGGACAAGCTTCCTGTGTCTGCGCAGAAATGGTGCGCGGAGAGCTATGAAACCAATTCTTCTCATCCGGAACATCTGATCCATACTACGCTGGCCGGGCATAAAGTCCGTTCAAAATCAGAAGTCATCATTGCGAATCTGCTCTATACCAACCATATTCCCTATCGATATGAAGCGGCGCTGCCGTTAAAAGAATTCACGGCTTATCCGGATTTTACGATTATGCATCCGGTTACGAATAAAATCTTCTACTGGGAGCATTTCGGTATGATGGATAATGCGCCTTACTGTGATACTGCCTGCAATAAGCTGAAAACCTACTGCTATAACGGAATCTTCCCATCCATGCAGCTGATCACCACTTATGAGACAAGCAAATGCCCCATTTCTACGGATCAGGTGCAGCAGATCATTACGCAATATTTCCTCTAAATCCATAATTCCCTACATAAAAATTCTCTTGACATTGGCTCTATTTCTTATGAAAGCCAATCAAGAATATTCAATAAGCCTCACAAGATGTTGCTCCATAGTGAGATGGCCCCGCGGTATGATCACTCCGTAGTATGATTACTCCGCAGCATGATCACCGCAGCATGATCACTCGCAGCATGATCACTCACAACATGATCACTAGCAACGTAGTCTATGCGGGACGTTTTTACGTATGGGAACACATTTTCAATATAGAAAAAAGGACCGGTTCGTCCGGTCCTTTCGATGAAACCACAATAAGCAATTATGATGCATTTGCTCTGCGGCTCTCAATATACTGTTGTAAGACTTCTGTGACTTCCTCCGGTGCCAGACCGGCATCTTCGATGATGTCACTCACCGCTTCCAGTTCTTTGCGTCTCTTCTGTTCAAACAATTCCTCTAACTCACGCTGTTCTGATTCTATGCGAATGTTTAACGCATTGATCAACTCCTGCTTCGCCTGGATCTTTTCCTCCAGGGATTTTCTCTGTCCTCTTGGCATATACTGTGTGCTCCTTTCCTGATGGCAATCCTATGGATCTGCGGATCAAGATTCCTGCCGCGTGATCCGAAAAAGCATGACCATTCATCAGGGATCACCGGTTCCGTCGGAACTATCATAATCTATCATGAATGGCCTGATATGTTACAGTATATGGACAAGAATGTAAAAATATACCATGTATCCGGCAATATTATCCTGTTCCGGAACAGACTTGTGAATCTGTCAGCAGATATCATGCTTCGGGACAGTCTCGTGAATCTGTCAGCAGATATCATGCTCCGGAACGGTCTCGTGAATCTGTCTGAATATTCCGGCTTGGATGTCCCTGATGTCTAGTGCTCAAGAAACAGATTAGCAAGTATATAGGATACAAGAAATCTCACCAAGGTAAAGCCGGTTAACGCCCTGCAAAGCGGTTCTGGACTTGACGCGAGAATATTCATCTTTCAATATATATCATTCTCCGGAACGGTCTCGTGAATCTATCAATATATGTCACGTTCCGGAACGGTCTCGCGAAATCGCTCGAATCCTCATTTCAAATTGTCTACCGCTGCTTTTAACTTATTCAAGGCAAGTTCCAGTGTAGCTTGGGGGCAGGCGATGTTCACGCGCTGAAAAGCTGCTCCGCTGGGTCCGAACATGGATCCTCCGTCCAGCCAAAGTCCTGCTTTGTCCACGATGAACTGATCCAGCTCCTTACCGGTGATTCCCAGTTCACTGCAATCCAGCCATACGAGATAAGTGCCTTCCGGCTCCACCAGATGAATCTGTGGAATCTTCTCCTGTAAAAAATCCCGTAAGAAATTCAGATTTTTAAGCAAATAAGCTCTTAACTGATCCATCCAGTCTTCTCCTGCACGGTAAGCTGCCTCACATGCCACCACTCCTAAGGCATTGGGCTCATCATAGCCGGTTCTGTCAATTTCTGTTTTGAATGCCTTACGCAGATTTTCATTCGGGATAAAAATATTGGAGATCTGTAAGCCAGCCAGGTTAAATGTCTTGCTGGGTGCCGTACATGTCACAGTAAACTCCGCAAAACGGGGATCTACGTTGGCGAACACTGTATGCTCGTAACCGGGATAGACAAAATCATTGTGAATCTCATCGCTGACCACGATCACTTGATGTCGCAGACAGATCTCTCCCAGCTTCTGCAGTTCCTCTACCGTCCACACTCTGCCCACCGGGTTGTGAGGATTGCACAGAATAAACAGTTTTATATGTTCCTGCTCAAGCTTCCGCTCAAAATCTTCAAAATCAATCCGGTATCCATTCTTTCCGCTCTGTCCGGTCGTTTTCTCATAGATCAATGTATTGTCTACTACTCTCCGGTCATTGTCACGGATAATATTGGTAAAAGGATAATACACCGGATTCTGAATCAATATAGCATCTCCCGGATCAGTAAATGCCTTAACCGCTGCGCCGAGAGCAAATACTACGCCCGGAGTCTTCACGATCCATTCCCGCTCCGTCTTCCAATTATGATTCCTCTCCATCCATTTCATCACAGCATTGTAATAAGCATCCTTCGGCTGGGTATAGCCGTAGATTCCATGTTCTACCGCAGCATGAAGACTTTTCGAGATCTCTTCGGATACCGGAAAATCCATATCCGCTACCCACAGGGGCAGCACATCCGCCGGCTTTCCTCTCTCCACCGCAAAATCATATTTCAGACAATTTGTTCCCTTCCGGTTCGTAATCTTATCAAAATTGTATGTAGTCATACTTAATCCTCTATCCTTTAATAACTGAATATTCCCATAGCAAGAAACTATAACAGAACCACTGTCAAGCCCGGAGCCACCTTAAGAGGTTTAGCCGGCTTTATGCATTCTTCCAGACCTTCTGCACGCCCTGACACGTTGCATCGTTGCTGGCCTTCTGTGAAGCTCTACGCGGAGCTGGCTTAACTACTATGTATACCAGGTTACACCCACACTAAGCAAAGGCCTGCTCTAAATCTGCCAGCAGATCGTCAATATTTTCAATACCTACAGACATTCTCAGAAGCTTCTCATCCACTCCCAAAGCTTCACGCACCTCTACCGGTACATCTGCATGGGTCTGCTTCATCGGATAGGTCAGAAGGCTTTCCACGCCTCCCAGACTCTCCGCAAAACGGATCAGCTTAACGCTCTCCAAGATTTTAACAGCTTTTTCCGGGGAATTCAACCGGAACGAGATCATTCCGCCGTATCCGCTGCACTGTCTATCGATCAGAGCCTTATCCGGTCTAGAATCCAGACCGATATAATATACCTTCTCCACTTCCGGTCTCTGTTCCAGCCAGTGTGCAATCGTCAGGGCATTTTTCTGATGCTGCTCCATACGGACTGCCAGTGTCTTGATACCTCTGAGTAACAGCCAGCTGTCAAACGCGGAGAGACAGGCTCCTGTCGTCTTATAAATATTGTTCAGCTGCTGGTACAGGGCATCATCCTTTACTACCAGGAATCCGGATAAAGTATCGTTATGGCCTTCCAGATATTTCGTACCGCTGTGCACTACAACATCCGCTCCTAACGTAAGCGGCTTCTGAAAATACGGGGATAAAAAGGTATTGTCAACGATCAGAATACATCCATGCGCGTGTGCTAATTCTGCGATTGCCTGAATATCTGCGACCTTCATCATAGGGTTGGACGGAGTCTCTAAATAAATCGCCTTTGTCTCCGGACGGATCGCTGCCTTCACAGTCTCCACATTTGAAGTATCCACACAATCTACGGATATTCCGTTCTTATGGCTGATCGTGTTCCACAGTCTCAACGTACCGCCATACAGATCATCCGTAGCAATCAGATGATCCCCGGGAGAAAAAATCTCCATCAGTGCGGTGATTGCTGCCATACCGGTAGAAAATGCAAGAGCCTCCGTTCCCTGCTCTAATAAAGCAACCGTCTTCTGCACTTCATCTCTGGTAGGATTACCGCAACGGGAATAATCATATCCTGTGCTCTTACCCAATCCCGGATGCGCATACGCCGCATTCTGATAAATCGGCATACTGATGGCCCCAAACGGATCCCTTCTCTCATTACTTCCCTGGACACATATGGTCCCTGCTGCAAATGCCATCTTTTTCTCCTCCTATGCCTATGTATAATACTGTGTTATATATTCCTACTGTTCCAGTAGGTATAGTATATTTTTAGCATAGTAAGAAATAAAAGTCAATATCTTTTTACCAATAAAGCTTCATCTGTTCTTCAGCTTCCTTTTCCGAAATATTGAGTTTATTCTTTAATTTATGTAGCGTATCTTCATAGGTAGCATTAAAATCTTTACACATAATAATAATCCCCTTGGAAATTCCCCGTCTCGTATACTGGTCAAACAATTCACACATGCTGATCTCATCCTCCTCTGCAATATCTAATCCTTTTAATATTTCTTCGGTATCATCCACGTTTTTATCCCCGGACAATACCCGTAGCATTTTGATAGTAGCTTCTTTATGAATTACTTTTCGGTCTGAACGATATGCGTTTCCTTCTGCAAGATAATCCAATACAATGCGCATATCGCTATGAAAACGTTCGCGGATTTCCTTCGGGAGATATCGCATTTCCCACACGTGAAGCTGCATATCATCTACATATTTCCATGTAGTCTCTGCAATCTGACCTTTGCCTCCGTCTATTAACTGTCGCAAATTGTTACTCGCCTTCCATCTGGTCCTGCCCCAATATAGCACCAGTTCTATCACCGGATATAATCCGTGATTCTGCTTCTCGTACTGCCTGCGGTATTCTCCGCCAATGTATCCCGCTTTGCGCAGTATCATGCCCTTATCCACTTTCATTTGATTAGCAAACAGATACAAGGCTCTTGGCATTCCGCCTGTCACATGGTATTTCGCGACATCTTCCAGTTGATTGTGCAATGTATTCGTGCTGTCTGCATATAGGCTCTCGGTTGCAGCAGTAAGCATCTCCTCGTCGGTCACCACCACGGTTCCCTCATGCAGTAATGCATTCACTATATCCGCCGCTACATCTGCATAACTTTCAAAATTCTTCGTTACAATATCGTTCAGTTCCAATAAATACTCCTTTCCTGTTCATTCCTATTACATTGTAAAAAGTGAATTTCACGGCGATATGCCTTGAACTGCACACAAGGTGCGATAAAATGATGCCCATATATGATGATATCCTAATATATGGTATCTTCGAAATCTTATCTATACAGACTTTCTATAGATGAACTTAATATATCACAGAGGTATCCATTCTGCAAGGGAATCCGGCAAAACAAGTGCTGAAAAACTACACAAAAACAGAGCTGCGGAAATTGGTTATTTCTCACAACTCTGCTTTTTGTGCAATATTACTTTTGAAAAAGTTAATCCAACTCAAACAGCTCCTGGGCGCTGATGGATAACTCAGCTATTCCGCAAGGAGTTACTTTTGATCCACTATCATACACGGTATAGACTCTTGCGTAGATAGTAGATGCCTGCGCTCCTTCGTTCAAAATCGTCCCGGAAGTGTCGGTACGAAACAGTCCCATCTCATCCGAAGAATATTTCAAGGTATAGGTCGCACCATTTGTAATCGGGTAACAATTCATAACTCCATTGCGTTCTATCGGTAAAATTACATTTCCATTGCTATCCGTGATCTTGAGGCCATCCTCTCCATCCGTCTTTAACCGCAATACCTTTCCTGTAATTCCGTCCACACTGATGGCTCCGGACGTATCATCTGCACAGGATTTGTAAAATTCAACGCATAACTGCTGTCCACCTGCCAGAATATTGTAGTCATCTGCCTGGAAGTTGACACTGATGGTTCCGTTATTCTTATCATCCAATACAATATGATTGACCGGATCATACAGCATATACACGGATTGGATCTTGCTGCCGCTTTTATCCTTAAAGCTTACGGAAGGTGCAGTAACACCGGCATTATACGCTGCAATCATCGTATTAACAAACAGTTTGATCTCCGATTCCTTGCTGGGTTTGGAATGTCCCGCTCCGGAATATGTCACATTTCCCATGGTATAGATATAATAATTATTTACCACATCATTGGGTGTAATATTATAAATATTAGTTTTTTGATAATTACCTTCAGCCACACCGGAAATACAGTACCACACCACAATGTCATTTTTACCGTCTCCGTTACGGTCCAGCTCCATATTCGGCTGTAACCACTGGTAATGCGTATTACTGATCTCTAACTGTTCATTTGCAGATATCTGATAAGGATACTGCGTAATCTGCCCTTCATTGACCTGTGTTGCGATCAGCGAACTGCCTGCGTAATCACCCATCAGCAAATTACTGGGGTGGTTCCAATCAGGACCGTTTCCATTGTCATATCCAGCCTTTTTCAGCAATGAATTCTCAACCGGGAACTTTACTGACGAACTGCCATTTATCCGCAGATCTTCCAAATAGCTTCTCAGGAAACGGACTACCGTATATTTAGTCAGACCTTCCTTTTGCATGAGAACATTATCCGAATTCGGTTCCTTGATCTCGTCAAAAGTATAGGACTCTAATGTTTTAAGATATTCCTGGTCCCTCTTCTGCTCCTCTCCCGTGGTGCTTGCTGCTCTCTGCTGATAATACTCTTTCAATGCTCCATAGCGATCCAGGCCTACGGATGCACGAATAGTCTTATTAAATTCATATCCCCAATACCAGTAGTTCGTATTGTTTTTTTCCGCATATCCTTCGTCATTCCACATAATCGCACTTTGGATATTATTGACATATGAAGTAGTATCATGGGTAAACAAAATACTCTTGCCGGATTCTATGTAGTCTCTGACAGCCCAGCCAACAGCCAGATTCCTCTTAACATTATCCAACCTATTATAGTAAACATCACTTGCGCCATAGGTATATCCAAACCGGTAGGCGTCACCGAAGCCTAGTATCAACATATCATATTGCTGGAACAGATTGTAGGACTCCTGGTATATCCTCTGTATACCAGTATCCGAAGTCCCGCCAATTTTCAGCTTGTCATTTACAAGGTAGGTTACAGTCATACTGTCAATACTTACATTCCAGTCAGTTAACCCGTTAATGTAATTGGAAAAAGTAGAATCGTCATGAAGATTCCAGTTGTTACGGTTATCATCAGACAACAACTGCAATACACGGATTGTCTTTTTCCCATTTTGCTGCGGCACAGATGTATAGCCTGACTTGGCAGTTCTCACCAGTCTGTCCGCATTATCGTAAAATACCAGCTTCCATGGAATAACCCCTACATATTCCTCCGGCAGAGCCCGGATAACACGATAGGTCTCTCCGGTACGCAATTCATATCTGTTTCCGTTTGCCGTTGCAATCGGATCAACCTTATTCCACTCATCTCCCTTTCTTATATACACAGTAAGACCGCTGACTTCTTCCGATGACGTATATGTCTTACCCTCTACATAATCAGAGCCGGAGAAACGACCGTCTGCATTTTTATCTACGAACAGTTTACAATCATAGGTAGTACCTGTCTGTGATATTGCAGCATCATTCTGCAGAGTAAAAATATATTGCAACTGATATTTTCCGTCTATCTTCTTCAGTGAGCCACCGTTGCTGGCACCGTTCTGACCATTATATTCCAGTTCCTGCGGATATGCCGCTCCGTAAGTAGTTACCCAGTTGACGGAAAGCTTTGACAGATTCAGGTAATTACAAAATACTGATCTACGTGCAGATAATGTGGTTCCTAATTTAGTATCTGCTGTATTATCCATCAGCTGACTCTCTGTAAAAATATTTTTCTGCCAATATAAATACTGACCATTTTCATCTTTCAGAGCAAACTGAATCAGCTTGTAAAAATAAGAATTTTTGTCCAGCGTATCTGTTGATGCCTCAGGTATTTGATTGTCCCCATATTTAATAAGCGTATCCGCAATGACCACCGGATATCCCGCCTCAATGAACTGACAGAATTCCTCATATCGGGTAGAGTTCATATCATTGCCGGGACCACGATAGACATCTGCACTCTTATTCGTTGGATCATCATCGTTAGTCTTACTGTGATCCAGCGAAGAATCCTGCAGTCTGTGCCTTGCATTATACGTCTCCCTAGCCTGCGTAACATTATCCGTTTTCGTTTTGGTGGCATAGTCATAGTAGTCTCCTACATGAGAATAAATCAACCCTTTCATCTGTGGATCATTATACACAGTCACACCATTTTCTGTGTTCATCTTGCTGACCCGGGCTCCGAGATAGATCATGTCGTACTTTTCATTCAAGTCCTCGATCTTACCTATAAATTCCGCAGATGACATTTGTGTAATATTGATCGCAGATGCATCATAAATTCCGTTCATCCCCATCATATTGACCACATCAGTCTGCAACTTACTTTTTAACGTATCGCTAAAATCATAGCAGGGCTCCAGATCCAATACACGAATAGAGGATTTCACCGTGACTCTGTGCATGTACCAGTTCAGAATATATCTGGTCACGGATGCCTTGGTAATATTCTCTGCCAATTTATTGCCGCCCGAACCACTTTTGTCTGTCAGGAAATTTTCATACTGAATTTCCTTTTTCACTGCACTGTAAATCCATTGCTTGGAGCTGTCAATATCCGTCAGGTAATCAGAAGCCACATAAGGTTTGTTTCCTTCACTATCATCATACAGATATACATTTTCCGTCAGGAACTCTTTCAGCGCTCCCAAGGTCTTATCATTATATTTCTCTATCCCCGCCGTTTGTGCAAAGGATGTGAAAATAGTATTTACCTTATCCTTATATGTTGTATCATCCAGGGCCTTTTCAAACATACTCTTACTTTTCACAATAGCTTTTGCAAGGCTCTTATCAGGGTCTGCCTCTGATACACGCAACAAGGTCAGAACCAGATTAGTCATAGCCTTATGTCCAGCATCCGAATTTTTCTTATAAAATCCGTAATCTATGATAACCGGGACTCTTGCAGCATCGGAACGATTACCTTTATCGTCTGTAATGCCGAATACCATCTGTGCAATTTTACTTGCAGCATATTTCATGTTTTTCGGTTCAGCTCCGGAATAGTCACCCTTCCCGGATAGATAGATCAGATCCACATCATCTAGATCAACACCGCAATATCTTTTATCAGCAGACACATTTGGATTCGTCAGGTCCGCCAGTTCCTGCAAAGTAAGTGTAGTAACTTCAATCTTTAAGGCATCTACATCACCACTGACAGAGGCAGTACCTTCATACTTCCCTTCTCCTGATAAATTCAAAACCTGCTTTTTGAACCATTCTTTATTATTAATACCACCATTGTACCTGATGGTCTCCAGTGCATTTTCCCTGTCATCTCCGATAAAGTCATAGGTCTGTGCATTGTCGAACCCGGCATCTCCAGCTGTCTTTATCTTCACGCTGGAGGCAGTTACCCTAATATAGCTTCCTGTCTGGTTCTCGACATAACTGTCTTCTATCCGATAATCACCATCTGTGCATAAAGTTGCATTAGATACATAATAATCACCGTTTTCTGTTACCTTAACAAAGCATGCATCTGCAATGGATTTAAAATTATATACATTGTTAGCAGAATCCCAGACAGCCCATAATATAGCCGGCTTTGAGCCATGATTCAGCAGATATAAGTTATTACTTATATCTACATTTTCACCCGATGCAGCATAGGTCTGTACCGGAGCAGCAGTATTCTCTTCTGTTGAAGACATCGCAGGTGCAGTAGCTGAAGTCTCCGATTTATATGACGGGTCATTGCCGGATGTCGTAGCTGCTAAATATGCCTTACTCTCCATACCTTCTGCCTGGTCTGCAGCTTGTGCCTGCACACCGGCTTCTGTATGGTTTTCTGTTTTCGTCTGCCCACCGTTTTCTGCCTGGTTTCCTGCTTGTGCCTGTCCACCGGTTTCTGTCTGGTTTCCTGCTTGTGCCTGTCCACCGGTTTCTGCCTGATTTCCTGCTTCTGCCTGTCCACCGGTTTCTGCCTGATTTCCTGCTTTCGTCTGCACACCGGTTTCTGTCTGGTTTCCTGCCTCTTCCTGCTCTCCTGCTTCGATCTGCACCGAAGATGTCGTCGAGTTCTGTCCAGTCTCCGCTGCAGGGCGATATTCTTCAGGAAGATCTTCACCTTTTACAACAGTTCCCAGATATGTATAAGAATCCGCTGATCCATTTTTCTGATACAATTCCAGACCAATATAATCATTAACATTAAAATCCGATGTGGAAGGACCTGTGGGCACCGCCATAGAAGTATCCAGTCCATAAGTTTTCTTCGTCTCAGCTACCGAATTATCACTCAGGCGGATTTCCAATTGTCCACCACTTCCGCTAATTTTAGAAAATGTCGGAATAATACTTTGTGCATCCCGGTTCAGATCCGTTGCCTTAACCATCTCCGTATAACGGGCATAGCGGGGCTCCGAAGTAATCTCACTGTCAGTCAGCTTACGATATGTTGCACCATGAAGTACATAATTATATCTACCGCCAACTCCACGATAGACAAATCGTCCCTTCAGATCCTCGGAACGACTACCATTCTCTGCTTCCGTATAAGCTGATACTGTAATCAGACCATTGGCTCCAACAATGTCACTTCCCGCATTTGTCGCAAGGTTCTTCATTGCATTCACTCTCTCGGGCTGAGACGGCAGCTCTGACAGCTTCCTGCCACCGGCAACCGGTTCTTCTCCGCCTATGAGGTAACCAATGCTGGCATTTTCTTTTGACGGAACAATCTCCAGAATATGAAAGGTATCTCCGGAAGCCACCGTATCATATACTAATTTCTCAATTCCCGGGAGTGTCTTCTCCTTCGCCTTTACTTCCATAGAGCCATAGCTCTGGCAGACACTGGCTGCCAAAGCTATGGTAAGAATTCCTGCTATGTACTTTTTACTGTTTTGCATTTTTCTCTTCATTCTGTTCACTCCACGACTTCCAGCGAATTACTAGGACTCTTTCCATCGTATAGGTATCATCCTCTGGGTGATCCTTATCATAAAAACTCATATATAAATATTTAGCCTTTTCTTCCGACGATATGATAATCGGCACTACTCCTTCATTTGCTCCCAGATAAATACCATCTTTTTTAGCTTTGGTATTTTTATCAGTGTTACCGGATAATTTTGCCGTCATATTCAATCCTGCCATTTGAGAAGTAAGTCCCTCACCTGCTCCGGTACCCTGTGCATATCCATAGAATTTTACAAATATTTCCTTATATGGATAACCATTATATTGATCCGGCTGTATCAATTCCATATATCGCTTTTCGTCTGGGAATAATGGTAACACTTTCGGAATCAGAATGCATGTATCCGCGATTACATTTCCATCCTTATCCAACGCTTCCAGGGTCATACGATACTCTTTATTCCAGGCAATTGTATGTTTTGCCCAAATATTAACAGTTTGTCCCGTGGCAGAAGAATAAAGCCATTTCGTTAAGTTTACCTTATCCCATCCCTCCGGAAATGTTTCATTTCCACCGCTTAATTTACTGAATCCAATGAATCGTTTTCCTTGGGCAACTCCTTCCCATGGTTTAAGTTCTCCCTCTTCTTCCTCTCTCGTCGGTGCCAGTCCCTCTTCTACCTCATTTGCGAATCTCCAAGTCACCTCATTCATCTTGGATTCATCATAATTTTTTAATGTACAGGTAACTTTTCCGTTTCGGTATAAAACAAACTGATCACTGTCAATATACGGTACGTCACTGGTAACCGCAGTTTTCAGGTTCGGAATCTGAATATCAATTCTGGGGGTAACGACGATATTCTCATCCAGATAAACTTCTGCTTCTACGGTAACCGTTGTATTGATATTATTACTGCAATACAATATCTGCTTATATCTGCTCTTGTCTTCTGATTCTCCGAATGTATATCCATTGGATCCCCCTACTACTCTCCAGGAAATCTTAGGATAGGTATCATAATTTGCCCAGGACGGCAGACATTCAATAGTTACGCAATATCCAAATTTTTCTTTTCCACTCTCTGTGAACTTATAAGTAGTCAAAATTCTGGGAATTAATTCTACCGTATACTGTCCCTTTACCACAGTTACCGTGACTAATGCACTATCTGATTTGGTCTCGTCTGCTTTTGCATAACAAGTTACCTTCAGCATTTCAATTCCCAATTTTTCGTTTTCACCAAGTGTAAGAATTCCCTTAAACTGATTGGTATCTCCAATTCTTCCAACGTCAGTAAATTTAGTACCTGTTCCTGCCGTTAATACATCTGTTCCATCTGCCGAATAAGTAACCTTCCAACCTACACCGGCATTAAGCGCAGCCTCAGGTCCGTCCAGTTCACAGATAAATTCGTAAGTCTTACCTTTTTCTCCCTCCACGCTTTTAGGAGTTATTTTTATGGAATTAATTTTGCGTTCTTCTACTGTAACAGATGTAGTTGCCGAAATATTGGTATTTGCATTCAATGTACATGTAACAGTTAAAACATTTGCTCCGACTTCTTCATCAGCAGCCACCGTTAGTACGCCATTACCTTTTACATCAAACCTGCTCTTGCAGCTCGTTCCATCCGTTTTCGTGACTGCCCATGTCACGCCTGCTTTTTTAGCTTCTGCAATTGCCTCTGCATCGCCTGTCAGTTCATAACCGAAAATTTGTGTTTCTCCTTGAGGCAGAGTTGGATTCTCAGGATTGATCTTCAATCCGGTGATCCACATATATGCTTCACTGTCTTCTTTGGACAGATCATTTCTCAGCTTAATCGTCTCAGCAATGGTATATGTCTTCTCCATATACGCAAAGGTCATTTTGAGTACAACCTTCCGGGTTGTCTTGGCTTCGCTGATATCCACATTAAAAGAAGTCACATGTTCAGCCATTAATGCCGGTTTCACATCTTCTGCATTCAGGTCACCCCAGACAATGGTTTCATTGCCATCGGCATCTGTTGTCACTGAATTTTTAGCTTCATAGAGGTAAATCTGATTGGCAGTATCATAGCCGCTGCCGTCATCTCCCTGCCAGCGGATCATATAGACATTGTCATTGTTATACAGACGAAGCTCGCTGACATTCGTACTGTTGATAACATTGCCTGAGGCATCCTGCGCCGGAGTACCATCCAATGCAACCGCTGCACCGGTGCTATCCAAAAACTGGATATCCTTCTCCACATCAATGATCAGATCGATCATCTGATTTGCAGTCAGCTGTGCCTCTTCCTGCAGTGTCAATTCCTTGCTTCCACGTAAATAGGAATTATTACCTGCAACGATAAAAGCACCGACAGATCCTGCTACGATCGTCATGATAGCCAAAGATACAATGATCTCTACCAGTGTGAAACCTTTTTGTCCAATACGCATAGGAACCTCCTTACTTCGTCAGAATCTTTCCCGTCCTGCCGACAGTTGTAATCTCTATAGTTCTGGAACCGTTTGTAACAACAATCCGTCTGCAATATTCCTTCTCGTGTCCACCGACCTCATTCGTATTCTGCTCAAAAGCACCGGATGCCCGGTTAAATACCAGATGCAGACCTTTTTCACCGGGTGTTGCATATGGGGTTTTTCCGTCTATTTCAGCTAATGTATACCCTGATGCCGATGCTCCGTCCTCAAAATATACTTTAATATCGATCGGATCTTTTCCCACGATACGATCTGATACAAGGGTGCCTTTCTGATAGATTTTGGCATGATATTCCTTTCCTTCATAGGTCAGAACACATTCCACATCATTCTGCTCCTTGCCCAGCGTCAGTACTCTGGTTCTTTCGATCGTGGACACGATCTCATCTGCACATTTTTTTACTTTTCTGCCTGTCAACGAAGACGCCGATATCGCCATCACTCCTACCAGAATCGCCATAATCGCGATCACGATAATCAGTTCTACCAGCGAAAAACCTCCGTTATTACTTTTTCTGCCAGTTCTCATATACAATCAGTTCTCCAAGCTTTATATCACTGTTTATGTATGCCTTGCCATCTGAATGGAGATAGCCTTCTCCACCCTTTAAAAACTGCGCTACGGAATACTCTGTCTCAGCTGTTCCCGCTTTATTGGAATAAGTCATTACATGTAATACCGCATCACGGTCAGGTTCCACATTGACATTCTGTCCCAGCGTAATATTTCCTCCCGCCAGTATGGTTCCGTGGAAGTTACTGCTCACTTTTACATTTCCGGTAGCAATGATCAGACCACGGAAATTTTCCGCAGAAGTATATTCATAATCTCCCTGAATCACTACTGCTTTATATTCCGGATCCGCACCGGTAAAATATTTGGCACCGGACTTATCTACAATATTAGTGTCAGCTCTTACAACTCCCCAATAGGTCAGAATCTTCCCTTCATTCACCAGATTGGTGTAGGCATTTGCTGTATCAGCAGTCTCTGAAGGCAATAATTGCTCGTAACTGTCTATCATCTTCTTAGACAAAGCCTTAAATTTGCTCTGATCTGCGGTAAGCAGCGCCTGGTATCCCACATTATTTTTATCGGTTCCCAATGTAGAAGTATGAAGCTCTGCGGAATGATCCTCACTACATACCAAATTTCCGGATAAATGCATGATATAAGCTCCGGAGGAGGCTTCACGCACCTTGACCGCCTTGGTATACAGGCTGGCATACGCATCCATTGTTTCTTTATTTACGCTGTAATAATCCTGATAATACCGTGCCGCATTGGTTCTGCCTTCTTCTGTTGTACTGTCAAAAGCGACATAATAATAAACCAATGTAATTTTACTGTTAATGCGTTTAAAGTACTTCTGCACATTACTGCTGTTTAACCCATAAGAAGCCAGTGTATTTCCGTTTAATGCCGTACAAGGCACATCAAATACAACTTCCCTCACACCGTCTCTTACTTTTTTGTTTGACTGATCCCAGATCAGATCATAATACTGTTCTTTCGTCACCGGATTACTGGATCCTCCCAGAACAGACTTGCCGGAAGCATCCAATGCAATACACTGCGCCGGGATCAGATATGCCAACTGATCACTCTTCACAGCTATGGACTGCCCCATCATAATGTCTTTCACGCCGGTATTCAGAGTTGCATCTTCTCCGGACAGACCGGACTTCGCCGTGTTCAATGAAATATAGGAATTTCCCGCCAGTGTCAGATTCCGAAGTTCATTCAGATATATTTCCGTATCTGTTCCATTCACGATCACTGCACTGTTATCTGCATTATTGCGTCCCGTACCAAATCCAATATATTGACCGGTATATTCTCCGTCTATCAGTGTTCCGGCTTTAAAACTATTCCGCTGACCATCCATCCTTAAATCTCCGGCCACATAAATACTATTACCGGCAAAATCAATTTTTCCCACGCTTGCCGTATTATTACCGCCGCCGTGCATCCGTATGGTTCCTGCCCATAGTTCTCCGTATTGGTCACTTGTCAGAGTGGCTCCTCTTCCCAGATACAGATCCTTCGCCACTACCATTCGTTTATCTGCATTTTCATTGCCTGCGGTTTCCTGTAAATTCACCGTTACCCCGGTACCCTTTTCGGTATCCGCTTCTTCACTTCCAATAATAAGCCTGTCAGCGTAAAAGCTTCCACCGATGGTATTATTGCTCAAATTCATAGGTGCATCGGGAATGACCTGAATATTGTTCTGAGCGACCATGGAAATTCCGGTGATGGACGGAAGTGTTACTGCCTGTGCAAATTCCATATCCGGAAGCTTGACTCTCAGATCTGTCTGGATCACAGAGACATACCCTGCATCATCCGTATAAGTAACTTTCAAATTACAAAAGGACAGACCATCTGTATACAGCTTCAGATCTCCCTTAGGAATTCCACTCCAGGAAGCATCTCCTTCCTTCTCCTGAATAAGATTACCGGAAGCATCCTGATAGACACGATAAGTATCTGTTCCCCTGACTGCCTCAAGCACTGTGTTCTGTGCCAATGTTGTATCAGCACTGATATAGTCGTACAGCTTGGTCAGATCATATACCGTAGTATCATCCGCCTTATAATATTCCTGCATACTACTTAAAAAGTAATATCTCATTTTTGAATTCTTCTGTTCTTCGGATGTCGATTCAAAGCTCTCCAGTACCTTCGTGTAGGCTCCTGATACAGAGGTGGAAATCTGCCCTTCCATTCCCATCCGGATCTCGTCCAGCACAGTCTCCGCAGAATAAAAGTTATCCTTTGCCTGCAGGTTGTTGGCCTTCATCTGATAATTTAACAGAGACATATACATCAAAACACTGGCTAAAATGCCAATAAAGGCCATAGCTATGATCACAACGACCATAGCCGAGCCCTTATTCGCAGCTTCTTTATGATTTTTTTCAAAATGTCTCCGGAATATATTCATGGTTCTCTTCTTCCTTCCCTACTGTGTCACTGTTCCCGTCATAGTGATCACCGGGTTTTTCGTACCTATGGTACCTTGTGCATATACCTGTACCGTAATATCATACATACGATCAACCTTCTCTGACGGCGGGGTCAGTCCGCTAGCTGACATAATCGACTTTGCATCAGCTCCCGTTGCCGTTCCTGCCGCTTCAGATACACTCAGATTTCGGAATTTATAATCTGTATAGCCGTTCAGTATCAGGTTGGTTCTTAACTTACATGCTGACTGGATCGATGCACCCGCAGATGACATCCAGCCGGGATAGCTCTCCCGAAGTTCATAAGCCACACGATATGTATTGTTGATCATATCCCGGTAAGCCGTCTCCGCATTTGTCACCCCGGCAGGTAATTCGTCTGTTGTAGGCAATTGCATCACAAGATACAAATTGGTCTCTACATTATCCGGATTATTTACAATGACAGTATCTCTGACCTCACTACCGGATACACTTCCCATACGCGTAGGGAGACACACAACAATATTCGCCAGATCAGATATCACTTTACTCTGTACAGCCGCGCCGGCTTCCTTCTGTGCCTTGATCTGTGCCGCCTGTCTTCTCACCGTATCTTCATTGGAAAAGATTACATAATCCGTACCGTTCTGCGGATAATCACCACTCAGAGAAGGGTTGTTAAAAATACTGGTATCGCAATGATATCGCGTTAATGCAGTCACCAGATATACATCCGTCTCCAATGTCTCCCCATCCCCCAGATCCAGACTGATCCGGTTGGTATCTATTGTGATTTCCACTATTTTTTTAACATATTTCGGAATATTTTCCAGCGCAGTATTCGTTGCATAATTGGAAAAATACAAATATGCCCCGATATCTGAATCCGCTTTCTCCGAGTACACAGCATTCAGATTTCCTGCAAGATTCTGTATATCGATCAGGTCTTTCTCATTGATAGTCGTATAAGCAGAAGGATCCAGCGTAGTCACCACATCATACGCTCCGGATGTGGTGCTGCTGTCACGAAATGTATATACCCATTCCAGGTCACCATCGCTGTCGATATCTTCTCCGCGTTTTACCGTGTTTGTAAAGCCTTCCACACTCGCTGCTTCGTAAGTATCTGCCATTTCCGCTAAAGTGTGCGCTTCAAACTGTTCCATCACATCTTCGGCAATTGCTGTTGCATGCATGGTATTGCGTGATTTCGCATTTGTTCTGGCTGATGTAACGAAGCTGTGCAGCAGTGGTACTACTATGATTGATAGGATCACAATAGCGATCAGAAGCTCCACCAGGGAAAATCCTTCATTATTCAGTTGTTCTTCCTTGGCATGCTCCATACTAATATCCTCACTCTACATTTCCAAAAAGAGTGTCTACTCCCATACCCATTGCAGGAATATCAGGCTCACTGTATACCTTATCTGTACCTAACAGATAATAGGTATTCAGTGTCATATTACCGGACAGCATTCCTACCGCTTCATTATAGCTGATATTTACACCCTGAATGCTCTTACGCTCCTGCAGGTTATAAATATATCTCACCAGTCCCTTAAAATCGTCATAGGTACATTCAATGCTGATGCTCAAAGGCACCTCATACATATGGGTGTCAGCATAAGCAGTTCCTTCTGTCGTAACAGGGCTATCGGTTACTGTCGTATCAGCTGTGGCAGCCGCATCTGATGCAACCGCTGTTCCGTCTGTTGCTGCCGCTGTTCCATCTGTTGCAGCCGGAGTTTCTGCTGCATACGGTACCTCTGCCTCCGTTCCAAATGCGATATTCGCTACGTCCGTGCGAGTATAATCCTCTAACGTCTTCACCATCATAATGCTGTCTTCCGGTAAAATATCTGCCGGGAAACGATTCTCGAATCCGGTAATATATGACTGCATCTTCTCGGTAGCAGCCAGATAATCTGCCTTACGCTGCTCCAATACCTCAAGCGTAGATACCTGGGATCTCAAGGATGCATTCTGCGTCTCTATCGTCTCCGACATATCATTAAACTTCGCATATACCAGGAAATAAGTCACCACGGCCAGAAGGACTCCCAGTACAGCAATCAAAAGTTGGATTTCACTTTTCTTAACTTTCATCTTCCTCTACCTCCTACTGTACTGTCAGAGTGTCAGTCTGTTCCGCACTCTCGTCTGTCAACGCTTTATAAGTGCCTGTAATAGAAAAGGTAACGGTTGATTTGCCAGCTTCGTCCTTGCTGTCTGTAATACCGCTGATCTGCACATCCTCGATGCTCTCCATATTGCGGATATTCAGAATCGTTCTCGCTGCTGCAGCCTTACCTTCCACAGTTACAGACATGCTGATTCCCGTCTGATCCGAGCTGAAGCTGTTGGTCCAGAAACTACTGGGTAATATCTGTTCCAGCTCATTAATGAACTCTACGAGATTCTCATTGGGATTCTCGGTATACTCATACAGATATTTATATTTATCATACTGTGCTGCCGCTGAGAGGTATTCGTTATATACTGCCTGCGCGGGCTGTAATTCCTCGACTCTCGCCTGCAGAGCCACATTCTCTGCCACGGTGCCGAAGTATCTGGTCAGGGAAGTGACTGCCATGGCGATGGACAGGATCACGCCCAATACCAGGACCGCCACACTGACGAAGGTGTAGTTCGTGCCGCTGACTACGGTCATGCCCTTGGCCTTCTGCTGGCTCTTATCGATCAGTCCTACGGGGGCAAGTACTGCGCCCAGGCAGGAAATATAGGCTGCGGGTCTGGTGGAACGGATGGCCTTGCTCATGCCGATCTTATCATCCATATCGGACAGGGTATGTACCTTGCGCTCCAGGCAGTTGGTGAACAGCTTGCTCATGCCACTGAAGCTGCCACCGAGGCCGGTGACGTAAGTTCTCTCAATAGGTGTATCACCATTTCTGGAGTCATAGAAATCAATTACACGGTTGACGCCGACGATCAGAGGCTCCAGAGTAGATGTGATCTTCTGTCTGGCTGCTGTGACTTCCACATTACCGGCATCTTCATCTTCCCAGCGTCCGGCATTTTCCTCCCAGAGCTTATCTCCCTGATGGAGCACTCTGTTCAGGCAGGTCTTCTTCTGGAAACGCTCTACCGCGCTCATGGGATCGTTCACGGCATAGGCACCGGATGCGATCATGGTCTCGATGGCATCCTGCACGCCGTATGCCACAGTTCTCTGCAGCAGCACCTTGCCGGCGGAAAGCACGGTCACGATGGTGCTGTTCTCATCGATCTTGATCATCATGGTAACTTTTTCGGACTTCTCATCACGAAGGATCTGGTATAAGCTGTTACTGCTGTAATCGAAGCACTCAACCTCCCAGCCGCACATCTGCGCCAACTGGTAATAGCTGTCTAACAGTGCCTTGGGTACTGCCAGTGCCATGACACGCAGCTTTCCTTCCTCGGTCAGTCCGCCTGCCAGATAATGTCCGATCTCATACTGGGTCAGATCCACGGGGAAATAATCGTTCGCGTTGGTCTTCACCAGTGCCTCGATCTTGTTCGCCTTCACGTTCGGGATCTGTACCTCACGGCTTGCCACTCTGGTAGAGGAAATGGTGAAGATCACTTTCTTCGTGCGGATGCCGTTCGTACCCAGCGCGTTCGCCAGGTGATCCGCATACTCCTGCGTCGGCTGCAGCATACCGTCCACCACGACGCCTTCCGGGGTCTCGACGGTCAATACCTTATAGACCTTCGGTTTCTTCACCTTATAGTCGATCTCGCAGATCTTCGTAAAGGAGTTACCGATCTCAATACTCAATACGCGATTGTTCATTGCCATGCTTCTACCCTTCCTCTTATCGGTTCTTTATCGTATTTGGGACAGAAAAAGTGTCCCAAGAACTTTCTAATCTCATATCAGATGTAAGTACCCGGTCTCAATGATACAGACCCAGATACCACTGTAAGAATTCATTGCCCCACAGGACAGCGACTGCCACCCCTGCGGAGAGATACGGTCCCATGGCGAGTACATGCCCTTCGCCGCTTACTTTCATACGGATCAGATGGATCACGGAACCAATGATACATCCCAGTAAAAATGCGAAAATAATCAATTTCCAGCCGAGTAACAGTCCACAGACCGCCATCAGCTTCACATCACCGCCGCCAATGGCTCTGCCACCGGTAGCGTAATACAGAATAAGTAAAAATACACTGACACACAGGAAGCCGATCAGGAAATCCAGCCACTGTGTATAGTGGACGGCTCCATGGATCAGCCCCAGTGCCAGTATAAATAAGTTAAATCCCACAGGGATCTCATATGTTCTGAAATCAATCACACTTAAAGCAAGAAGTGCACTAAACAACAAGCAGTAGACTAGGGAATCCACGCTCATCCCAAATTTCCAGAATACGAGCAGGTACAGCACTCCGTTCAGTGCCTCGATGATGGGGTACTGAGCGGAGATATGTGCCTTGCATTTCCGACATCTGCCTCCCAGCGCCAGGTAGCTGAACAGCGGTACGAGGTCGTACCACTGCAGCTGGTAACCGCAGTTCATGCAGTGAGACCTGGTCGTTACAATATTCTCTTTTTTCGGGATACGGTAGATCAACACATTGAGGAAGCTACCGAT
>ERZ1034882.369-NODE-369-length-23203-cov-10.623942_pt1 | contig 23203 bp, 18 predicted proteins | sample MGYA00520606_ERZ1034882 | MGnify/ENA primary metagenome ERZ1034882 (study PRJEB33766, sample SAMN09781726) | gut metagenome | biome: gut microbiome | host: Homo sapiens | place: Madagascar | study: EMG produced TPA metagenomics assembly of the PRJNA485056 data...
CATAGAAAATCCCACTTCCGTCGATTATAAACAAACCACTGCTAATTTTCGTAGAATATCTTATATCCGGTATCGTCCGCTTGAGATTAAATCTGAGCGCGGCAAACCTTAATTTGAGCGAGCCTCATTGCGGTACTGGATCGGCGTCATATCAAAGCTCTTCTTAAATGTCCGATTGAAATGCTCCACATTCTGGTAACCAACCGCATACGCGATATTCTCAACCGTCATATTGCCATTCTTGAGCAGCGTCTTCGCACGCTTCATGCGGATATGTGCCACATGCTCTCCGAATGTTTTACCGGACTTATCCTTGATGTACTTGGATACATACGGCTCAGAAAGGTGGAACTGCTCCGACAGACTCTCCAGTGTGACATCCTGATAATTGTTCTGGATGTAGTTGAGCATTGCGGTCAGGCGCTCATCCTGTCCTTCCTCGTTCTGCTCGATTGCAGGAAGCTTGTTAACTGCAACAACAAGTGCGGAAATAGATGCCTTAATGATATCCTCATCCATTCCGACACCCCAGTAATTCTTGCCTTCGCAGGTAATTCCAACATAAGCGATCGCCTTGGAAGAAGAACCATGGGACAAAGCATGCTCCTCATAAGTAGACAGCTCGTAGCTGACGCCGAAGAACTGCTTTAAGGTGTTGCTGACGGCATCGAGACGTCCGTTACCATTCGCATCTACGATTGTCTTCTTGCCACCATGTGTAATAGAAACCTCAGCCATAATTCCATCGTTCTGTTTAAAATGGCACTCATCAATCGTAAAGTAAGGCATATGATTGACATAATTTTCCTCGAAGATCTCATATACCCACTGTGGAGATAACTCCTTATGCTCCTCGTCGGAAACCTGCTTGACTGCGTATCCGACTTCCTCGCGCATTGCAACCGGCATAGAAATGGAGAAATTCTGCTTCAAGATGTAGCTGATTCCGCCTTTTCCAGACTGGCTGTTGATACGGATAACATCGCTGTCGTAAGTTCTTCCGACATCCACCGGATCGATCGGCAGGTACGGAACGGTCCAGGTCGTAAGCTTCTTCTCTTCTCTCCACGCCATACCCTTGGCGATCGCATCCTGATGAGATCCGGAAAAAGCAGAAAACACAAGATTTCCGGCATATGGTGCACGGTCGCCGACCTGCATTCTGGTCAGACGCTCGTAGGTTGCACGGATTCTCGGCATATCTTCAAAGTCAAGTAACGGATCAATTCCGTATGAGAACATGTTCATCGCAAGTGTGATGATATCTACATTACCGGTACGCTCTCCATTTCCGAAAAGTGTTCCCTCGATACGGTCAGCACCTGCCAGAAGTCCAAGTTCTGCATCGCTGACCCCGCAGCCTCTGTCGTTGTGCGGATGAAGGCTTAATACAACATTGTCTCTGTATTTTAAGTTCTTGCTTACATACTCAATCTGTGTTGCAAACACATGCGGCATCGCTGTCTCAACGGTTGCCGGGATATTGATGATTGCCTTATGCGCAGAATCCGGCTGCCATACGTCAAGTACCGCATTACATACCTCAACTGCGTACTCAACCTCAGTTCCGTGGAAGCTCTCCGGGCTGTACTCAAAAGAGAAATCTCCGTCTGTCTCGGATGCAAGCTTCTTAAGCAGTTCCGCTCCGTCCACAGCAAGCTTCTTGATCTGTGCCTTATCTTTCTTAAATACCTGTTCTCTCTGTGCAACGGATGTTGAGTTGTACAGATGAATGACTGCGTGCGGTGCGCCTTTGACTGCCTCGAAAGTCTTCTTGATGATGTGCTCACGCGCCTGTGTCAGAACCTGTACAGTCACATCATCCGGAATCATATCACGCTCGATCAGAGTACGCATGAAGATGAACTCCGTCTCGGATGCTGCCGGGAATCCGACCTCGATCTCCTTGAATCCGATATCGACGAGCATCTGGAAGAACTCTAACTTCTCATCTAAACTCATCGGCTCGATCAAAGCCTGATTGCCATCCCGAAGATCAACGGAACACCAGATTGGTGCCTTATCTATGTAGTCCTTTTTCACCCAATCATACTCACATACCGGTGGGAGAAAATACTGTCTTTCATACTTTTCAAAATTCTTCATGTTGTTCCTTCTTTCAAAATTAAAATATATCAAAAACTATGATAGAATTTTATCACAGTAATTGATATATTCAATGACTAAATTTATGCAATTTGGTTGATCTATTTTAAGAATCCACTCACAATACGCTCCTCGGCCTCCTGCTCTGTCAGTCCGAGTGTCATCAGTTTCAAGAGCTGTTCTCCCGCAATCTTGCCGATCGCAGCCTCATGGATCAGGCTCGCATCAACGTCTGCGGCAGTAAGCTGCGGGCTTGCAGAAACTTTCGCAGAATCCATGATAATGGAATCACACTCCGTATGTCCGCTGCAGGCTGCGTTACCATTTAAAGTACTGCTGAAATGCTGGGTACTCTTGTCCCTTGCAACGGTACGGCTGACAATATTGCAGCTGCTTCCGGCTCCGTTTAGATCCGCAACAAACTCCGATACTGCATTCTGTTCTCCAGTCGTAAGGACCTTCTCCTGCACTTCAAGTGTCGCATTTTCCGCAAGGGTAGCGATTGTCTTGCGAAGTGTATCGTCGATGCCGGAAATCTGGGTTGCCTCAAGGATCATCGATGCGCCCTCCTCAAGATGTACCTCCGTTGTCGGATTCATCACGCGCTTGCCGCGTCCGTCGCCTTCGCCGTAATGCTTCTCCACATAGCGGACTTTCGCATTTTTTCCAACAAAAAAGCGATGCAGTCCGTCATGCGCACTGTCTCCTCCGCCACAATTATGGATACCACATCCCGCCACGATCGTGACATCGCAGTCCTCTCCGACATAGAAATCGTTGTACACCATCTCTTTCATGCCACTCTGCGAGAGAATAACAGGAATATGAACACTCTCATTCTTCGTTCCCGGCTTGATGATAATGTCGATGCCGGACTTGTCCGTCTTGCTGACGATATCAATATTTGCAGTGGTGTTACGCTCGCTGCTCTCTCCATTCACACGGACATTGTATGCTCCTACCGGAAGCGCATCTAAATCAGCGACTTCCTTCAGCAGGCTTTTGCCAATCTCATCTATCATCTTAATCCTCCATCTTGTTCATAAGAACGTCGCATCCGGCCTTGGATGTGTGCATAAGTCCAGGAAGTACCTCTTCTCTCGGTCCGTATTTCTCGACCATTCCGTCCTTAATATAGATAATTTTGTCTGCAATGTTTAAGATTCTCTCCTGATGGCTGATGATCAGGATGGTTCCGTCGTTCTCGCGCTGCATCTTCTCAAAGACATGGATCAGGCTGCGGAAACTCCACAGATCAATGCCGGCTTCCGGCTCATCAAACACAGAGAACTTCGAACCGCGCGCAAGGATCGTTGCGATCTCAATACGCTTGATCTCACCGCCGGACAGGCTCGCGTTCAGTTCACGGTCAATGTAATCCTTTGCGCAAAGCCCTACCTCCGAGAGATATGAGCACGCCTCATCCATCGTCAGATCATGTCCGGCTGCGATTGTGACGAGATCACGAACCGTCAGTCCCTTGAAGCGGACCGGCTGCTGGAAAGCAAGACTGATTCCTGCCTTAGCGCGCTCCGTCACGCTGTAATTCGTAATATCCTCACCGTCCAAGAGAATCTGTCCGCTTGTCGGCTGTACAATGCCTGCGATCACCTTGGCAAGCGTTGACTTACCACCACCGTTCGGTCCGGTGATCACGACAATTTTATCGTCTATTTTCAGGCTGACATCCCGAAGGATCTCCTTATTATCATCCTCTGCCTGAAACCCTACATTTTTGAGTTCGAGCATCTTTTTCATCCTTTCCTAGTAATCATAGGGAGTATTATACCAAAAATTCGTTGTTTGCAAAACACAGAATATGCATTTTTCGAAATACAAAGCAACGACGACTGCGAATGCGTGGAGTGTCTGTGAAACACTACCGTTCACTCGCCCGCATGACTGCAATTGCCGCCTGCAGCGCCACATCACTCACATGCGCTTCATCCGCCCACGCCTTAAGATCCGGTTCCTCTTCTCCCCGGATTACAGTGAGCGCATACCGGTTCAACTGATTTCCGTATTGCATCAGTCCTTCAAAATCCGATCGTTCCTGAAGCAGATTCGTTCCATACTCTTCCTGTTCAAGCCCTGCGATCGCGATAATCTCCATACACAGATGAAGCTCCCCTGTGATATCGGACGCCTCCATCAGAAGATCCGGCCGCGCTTTCTTTGCGGCAAGAAAATACTGCTTTGCGCCCTCATAATCCTTCGCCTTAAAAAACTCTGCAAGTCTTGCCTTTGTCTCTGTCACTTCTGCTTTCTCGCCGAGCATTCCGACCATGCATTCATACACCTTTAAGTGGTTGTGCACGATCCATACATATTGAAGGAATTCCGAGAGAAAGCCAAAGATTCTTCTGTGATAGGAGTCCTCCTCCTCAACCTTCACACGAGCCTGTACCGCAAAAAGAATGTCAAAAAGCCACGCCATATAAGCATCATACGTCTCTTTCTTCGCGATCAGCATGTTGCCGAAATATGTGTGTTTCTCTTTTACAAGCCTCTGGAACGTATTTGTATATTCCGGATATAATTCTTCAACTACCTGTGCCGTCATATCCAGATAGATTTTCTTATGATGATGTGCAAAGCCCTCTTCATACGGGAAATTGAGCTGCAGATTCTTCGTCGTAATGATATCGTACGAGCAAAGAACCTTTTGCACAGACCTCTGATCAAACAATGAACCGTCATGCGTAAGCAGATAACGGCGGTAATGGCAGATTCCAATATAGTCCGCATCCGAATTCTTCCACGCCCAGTACATTCCGGTCAGCTCACTGTAATAACAGTTCTGCGCAGAGATATTATCTCCCGAATCGTCCCCGACATACATAAGAAGCGGTGATTTCTCGCCGGGATGCGCCTTAATCCAAGGTTTTCGTCCCACATGAACCGGAACATAGACAGGATCCTCCGGCTTCGTGAACGGCTTGTGCGTCATCATATAAATTTGTACACGCTTATCCATTTCTTTCCCCTAAGCTTTCTTCACACGTCTGCGTCTTCTCCTGCGTCTCGGCTTCTGCCCGTTCTCCTTGCGGAAAGTCTGGATCTGCTCCCAGATCTTCGTGTAATCCCGCTCAAACAGTTCGTCGGAAAGCTGCCCCGCAAGGATCTTAGGCTCCACCGTCTCCACAATCTTATCCGCGACAAAACGCTTACTCTTCTGCTTGTATGCATACATCCGGTTCAATTCCTGAATATGCGCAAGCTCCGGGCGCCACAGGATCTCAATCTTGTGGTTCCATTCCATCTTCGGATTCTCCTTCGCCTCGCGCATCAGATAGAAATCCGTTCTATCTTCCTCAGACTCCACCGTGATGATACCCCACCACTCTGGAACATGTTCCTCGATGTGCGCAGCATGGCTCGTCCCGACCACTACAATATTATAATCATAATATAAATTATAGTCGTATACCTGCCGTTCCAGCCTTGCGTAAGTATCCGCATCGCTTTTGATCTCGATTCCACAGAGCGCCTCCGGCAGAACCATCACAACATCTGCGCGCGACTGTCCCATCACCTGTTCCTCAAGAAAACGCGTTTTCCCGTATCGTTCCTCTAAGAATTCAAACAGAGGCTCCCTGATATCTTTATCGTATAACATTATTTTGCAAGCTTTGCGTCGGCTTTTGCCTGGAACTTCTCATTGAACACGATGAAACGCTCGTGCTCACCTTCACCGATTAAGCCTTTTTCATCGAATGCCTTCACTGAGAATGTGAGTGCACGTCCGTCAACCTTGATCAGTTCTGTCTCACAGGTCACCTTCATGCCAACCGGAGTTGCTGCTACATGCTTCACATTTAATGCAGTTCCAACGGTTCCGCTTCCTTCTTCCAGTTCTGCGGCAACGCTCTCATACGCGGTATTCTCCATTAATGCGATCATCGCCGGCGTTGCGAACACATCCAGAGTTCCGCTGCCCATAGTCTTGGCGGTGTTCTCGTTTGTCACCATAATTTCCTTTGTTCCTTTGATTCCAGCTTCTAACATTTTTTTATCCTCCAAAATTATATTTCTATTTTATTTCTGGCAGAAACACATTCCAAGCTTATGTGGATTGTTTCTGTCTTAATCTTTTTATATTATATCAGTCGGACTTTCTTCCAGCCACCCTGGCGGTAGCGCGTATATGCAACGATGAATCCGCACACCCATCCAATCGGATTTGCCCACATAATGATCATTCCGGCGGTAGCATCCGCAAAAATGTATGTTAACGCCACACGCATAAACAGATTGATCAGTGTGACCGACATGAACCACTTCATATCTCCGGCACCTCGAAGTACTGCAGAAGTCGTATTCATCGCACCCATGACGAAGTAGAATATCGACACAACTGCAATATACTGCGCGCCGAGTGCGATCGATTCGCCGTCCGTTGCTGCATTCATGAAGGCTCCGACACAGACATCACCGAAGAAGAATAAGAAGATTCCAATCACAAGTCCGATCGACACCGCCATGATCAATCCGATATGGTAACCCTTCTTCGCGCGCTCCGGCTTTCCGGCACCCATATTCTGCGCCACGAAAGTCGATACCGCATTGCCCGCGTTCACCATCGGCACGATCGCCATGCCATCGATCTTGCAGGCTGCCGTATATCCCGCGATAAAAACCGATCCGAACCGGTTGACCGCCGCCTGGATGAGAAGCATTCCGATCGACACCATCGACTGCTGAATGATCGTCGGGATCGCCACTCTTGTCATATTGGCAAGCATCTCACTGTCAAACCTGCGATATGATCCACATTGAATCCGGCTCAGTTTGCGATACAATACAAGGAATGACAAAAGCGCAGAGATTGCCTGCGCAATCAGTGTTGCCCACGCCGCACCGGCGATTCCCCAATGGAACTTTCCGACGAAAAGCAGATCCAGTCCAATGTTAAGCACCGATGAAAAAAGCAGAAAATACAACGGCTTCTTCGAATCACCAAGTGCATTAAACACTGACGAAAATGCGTTGTACAAAAACAGGAAGAAAAAGCCATAAAAATAAATATTTAAGTAAACTTCCGCTCCATCGAAGATATTATCCGGCGTTCCCATCACGGTCAGAATCCACCGGCTTAAGAAACGTCCCAAAACGCTTAGAAATAAAGAAAAGACAACAATGGAAAGAAGTGCAGTCGAGATTGCTGTCTTCATCTCCTCGATCTTCTCCGCACCGAACAGCTGTGAGATCACAACTGAGCAGCCGATTCCGGTTCCTACCGCGATCATGACAAAAAGCATCGTGATCGCCGTGGATGCGCCGACTGCAGCAAGCGCATCCGCTCCGACCAGTTTTCCCACGATCATCGAATCCACCAGATTGTAAAACTGCTGGAACAGATTACCGAGAATCATCGGGATGGCAAACGCAAGCATGCATTTGACCGGGCTTCCCTCCGTCATGCTGCCTTTCGTTCTATTATCACTCATAAATTTCACCTCATAAATCATCAAATGCTTTACCAACCGTGACACAACCATGGATATCATCACCGTTGATGGCAGCGCATGCTTTCTTATCGCATCACGCGTCTGCAATCGTAACATTTTTTATAAGAAAAGTCTAGTACAAAGCCTGTTTATAAAGATTTTAGAATTCCAAAAATCGCCGTAAATTCAATAAAACCGCGTTTATTGTTAGCACTCATTAAAAAAGAGTGCTAATTTTCTATTGACTTTTATTTTTTACAGTAATATCATCTTTCTTATGAAAATAAGTTGCGATTATCTTAGCCTAAGACATCGCACAAGAAAAGAACGAAGATAAGGAGATGCATAACATGGCAAATAAACACGGAAATTTATCAATCGACAGCGATAACCTGTTTCCTATCATCAAGAAATGGTTATATTCTGATCATGATATCTTCTATCGTGAATTAATTTCAAACGGCTGCGATGCTATCACAAAATTAAAGAAACTGGATATGATGGGTGAATACTCTCTTCCTGCTGATTTCAAAGCAAAGATTCAGGTCATCGTCAATCCGGAAGAGAAAACCTTAAAGTTCATCGATAACGGACTTGGAATGACCTTCGATGAAGTTGAGGAATACATCAACCAGATCGCTTTTTCCGGTGCAACGGACTTCGTAGAGAAGTACAAGGATAAATCGGATGCCGATCAGATCATCGGACATTTCGGACTCGGCTTCTACTCTGCTTTCATGGTTGCAGACGAAGTAACGATCGATACCCTTTCTTATAAAGAAGGTGCCACTCCGGTTCACTGGGCAAGTGACGGCGGCACAGAATTCGATATGACGGACGGAACCAAAGAAGAGGTCGGAACCGAAATCACCTTATTCTTAAATGAGGATTGTCTGGAGTTTGCCAACGAATACCGTGCAAGAGAGATCATCGAGAAGTACTGCTCCTTCATGCCAACCGAAATCTATTTAAGCAAGGCAAACGCTCCGGAAGAATACGAAACGATCGATAAAGAAGATAAACTTGACACCGATCAAGTGATCGAAGAGATTCACGAGGAAGCCAAGACCGAGGAGAAGGAAAACGAGAACGGCGAGAAAGAAGTCGTTGAAGTCTCTCCTGCCAAGGATAAGCTTAAGATTGTAAAGCGTCCGGTTCCGCTCAATGACATCCATCCTCTTTGGACCAAGAATCCAAGCGAATGTACGGATGATGAGTATAAGGAATTTTACCGCAAGGTATTCTTAGATTACAAGGAGCCACTGTTCTGGATCCACCTGAACATGGATTATCCGTTCAATCTCAAGGGTATCCTCTACTTCCCGAAAATCAACACCGAGTATGATTCTATCGAAGGAACCATTAAGTTATATAATAACCAGGTATTTATTGCAGATAATATCAAGGAAGTGATTCCTGAATTCTTAATGCTCCTGAAGGGTGTCATCGATTGTCCGGATCTTCCGCTTAACGTATCCCGTTCCGCTTTACAGAACGACGGTTTCGTCAAGAAGATCTCCGAGTACATCACCAAGAAGGTTGCCGACAAGCTGATCGGTATGTGCAAGACCGACAAAGAATCTTACGAGAAATACTGGGATGACATCAGTCCATTCATCAAATACGGCTGCTTAAAAGATGAGAAATTCTGCGATAAGATGAATGATTATATCCTCTTTAAAGATATCAATGACAAGTACCAGACACTTCCGGAACTTCTTGCCCCGGTTGAGGAGGAGAAAAAGGACGAGGATACTTCTGCTGAGACAACCGAAGAGGCTAAGACAGAAAATACAGACTCTGCAGAAGACAAAGAACCGGAACGTGACACCGTCTACTACGTAACCGATAAGGTTCAGCAGGGACAGTACATCAATCTGTTCAAGGAGCAGGGAATGAACGCTGTCATCCTTGACCATAACATTGATACTTCCTTCATCACCCAGCTTGAGCAGCGTAATGAGCATTATCAGTTCAAGCGTATCGATGCCGACTTAACGGATGCATTAAAATCGGATGATACTGAGGATCTGACCGAGGCGAATACAACACTCTCCGAGTTATTCAAGAAGACTTTGAATAACGACAAGCTTACCGTCAAGGTGGAAGCATTAAAGAATGATGAGGTTGCATCCGTACTGACACTCTCCGAGCAGGGAAGACGTATGCAGGATATGATGAAGATGTACTCTATGGGCGGCATGGGTGGAATGGACCCGAATATGTTTGCTGCTGATCAGACATTAACGCTGAACGCAAACAACGCATTAGTTAAATACATCTTAGAGAATAAAGATTCCGAGCATGTTCCAATGTTCGCTGAGCAGCTCTACGATCTGGCAAGAATCTCCAACCAGCCACTTTCGGTTGATGATATGACCAAATTCGTAAAGAGAAGCAACGATATCATGCTTCTGCTCACAAAATAAATGGAATTTCGTTGATAATTTCACACATAGAAAAGAATGCCGGTTACAAGCTCATAATTGTAACCGGCGTTCTTTTATTCTGACCAATCATCCGTTTGATAACGTATGTATCAGCATCTTTCCCAAATTCTTATAAAAATTACGATTCCTTCACGCTTTGCATTCTCATAAACAACAGATTAACAAGGCACGCAACCACCGTTCCGATCACCACTCCCGCAAACACATCCGTCGGGAAATGCACAAAATTGTATAATCGTGAAAATGCGACAAACGATGCCAGAATGATTGCTGCAATCCCCCACCGTTTATCGTAGAACAAGATTGTAACCGCCGCCGTAAATCCATTCATCGAATGTCCGGACGGAAATGAGAAATCCGTCGGATTCTTCACAAGAAGCGCTACCGTCGGATCGATCCAGCACGGTCTGTCGCGACTGATCATATTTTTAAGAACAAGATTGCCGATAATAAATGTCAATAGCATCGCAAGCGCCATCTGTGCCCCACACCGCCTCGTCTTCTTCATGATAAGCAGTATCACTGCAATCACGATCCACAGGATTCCGGCATTACCGATCGTTGATAATGCAACCATGATCTTATCCAGTACCGGATTATGAATCTGCTGCAATGCATACAGCCAGTCAAATTCCCAATTCATCTCTTACTTTTCCTCATTCCAAACTTAAGCTTTTCTCATCGCAGACATGGACTGACTCTGCAATTCCAGTTTTTATAACAAATCACAAGCTAGCCCTGATCTGCCGGTGAAAAGTATTTGTCGTACACATCAAAAAATGAATCCGTCTGAATATCCGATGTGTCATCCAATGTAATACTGCTCCAAAGTGCCTCGTTCAGTTCGAACGTAGAAGAATCCACAAATTCCTGATACGTGTCTTCGAACTGCTCCTTCTCACGCTTGATGCGGATATTACTCTTGTTGTCTTGTGTAAGCTGTTCCTCAAACTTGTTCAGACACTTCACAAAATAATATCCATCATCCGTCACGATCATATCCGACTGCGCATCATTATCCAGATTAAAAGCAATATTCTCCACATCCTGCGGATAATCACCTCTTGCCACCGTCGTCTCTACTTTGCCTTTTTCATTGTAAGTACCGGCTACCGATGCGAAATCATCCCCATCGCTTAACAGCTTTTGTACCTTCTTGGCGGTCTGCTCATCCGACACATAGATCTGCTGCACACGGATCACGCGCGCCTCGTCATCGCTGACTTCCTCTTCCACACCCTGCGTCAGCGTCTGGTACAGCTTCTCCGCCAAAGCATAATTCTCATACGCCTCTAAAATATCGGTCTCATGCACATCCATGTAGGATTTTTCCGCATCACTAAGTGAATCGTAATATTCCTGCGCGGCCTGCTTCACCAGATTATTTTCTTCATCGGTAAGGCTCATCTGCTGCTTCTCAGCAAGGAGATCCATACATACAATGCGTGACAGTTCCTGCAAAGTCACATCTTTGACATAATCTTCCAGCGACGCATCGCCAAAATCATACTGCCACAGATCCATCCCATAAGCGGATCCATAAAGATTCCGGTAATTGCTCAGATAGAGCTTCGCCATCTTGGGCGAACATTTGTAATCATTAATTACAAAGACACTCTTGTGATTGGACAGTCCGCTCGACTCCAGACGAATCTGCGTATTTCCGACCTTGCAGCCCGTGAGTGACACTGCCGCAAGACTCGTTGCAAGACATAACGCAATCAATCGGTTAAACTTTCTTCTCACTGATCTATCCCTCAACGATCAGGAATCGTCCACTGTCAAGTGCAAATACCTCGCTCGCTTCGAGGATATCCTCATCGCTCATTCCCGCAATGTCCATTCCTGCCTCATCAAAATAATCTTTTACATCCTTCAGATTCTGACATACGACTGCCATACAGTCCTCTAAGAACTCTTCTGCTTCCTCCGGCGTCTCTGCAACATTTTCCGAAAAAAGCTGCTGCTGATGTGTCAGAAAATACTCTAATACCTCATCATCATAATCATACATTGCTGCGCCCTCCTTATATCACTTTATAACCGGTTTCCACCGGACAAATTCTTATCCTAGTAACTATATACGTCTGACTCAACAGTATTATACCGAAGTTCTTCATTTGCTACAATACATTTATACTATAATTTCAGTTCGTAACCGACGCGCTTTAACTCCTGATACAATCGCGCAACCGGAAGTCCGACCACATTGTTATAATCACCTTTGATTTCTTTCACATAGATTGCACAACGCCCCTGAATTCCATAACTTCCTGCTTTATCCATCGGTTCTCCCGATGCGATATAACGATCCATCTCCTCTTCATCCATTGGATACATAGTCACATCCGTTTTCTCATAGAAACGGTGTTCCCCGGTTCTTCCGCTTTTGTCAATAAACACAAGTGTAATTCCGGTATAGACGCTGTGTGTATTCCCCTGCAGAAGTGAAAGCATCCTTTTCGCATCCTTTTCATCCTTCGGCTTTCCGAGGATTTCGTCTTCGTATGCAACAACAGTATCTGCTCCGATCACAAGAATGTCCTGAGGCGTTGCAAGATCCGGGTGCTGCTCATTGTAGGTAAGCACGCCCGCCGCCACTTCCTCAGCTTTCTGGCGCGACAATTCCAGCACAACCGCATCCGGTCGGCTCTCTGTAATGATCTCTTCGCCTTTTGCCGGACAGATTTCAAACTCCAGTCCAATCTGTTCTAATAAATCCTTGCGTCGCGGCGAAGCGGACGCTAATATGATCTGACTCATAAATTGACAACCTCCTGCAACCGGAAGGAGTAGATCAGCCGCTCCTTCGCATCAATCTTCTTTCCTTCCTTTGAAAATACACGGCTTAACGCATCTGCATACAATTCCAGCTGCTTCTGATAGCGCATCACCAGTTCCTGTGCTTCTCTTACGCGGTCCGTCTTGTAATCGAGCAGTACAATGGATTCCTCTTCCAGCCAGAACACGTCAATGATTCCCTGCACCAGCACATCCTCATACTGCATGACAAACGGCTTCTCCCGGTAGAGATCCCCCCGGAGCGCCGCCTGTGCCATCCTTGAAGCAACCGGACTTAACACAAAGCCTTCAATCATCGCAGGAATCACAAGATCTGCCTGTTCGACTGTAAGCTCTCCCTCCGCAGTCATGCGATCCAGCTCATTTCTGACATATTGCTTTACGGCCTCCGTATCGGATACATCCACCTGTGCCAAAGCCTCAAAATCCAGACACTCCATGACACGGTGCACCGCAGTACCCCGGAGAGCACCCCGGTTGACGTCCGTGGACGCGCCTGTATCCTCCCCATCACGCGCGAAATCCGGGATATAGGACTCATGCTCATCCAGTAAGAACTCCGGCACCTGCGCCTCACCCTCACTGTGATCATATTTGATCACCATCGAATCGTGTTTTAATTCGGATACCGAATACTTACTCTTCTTTCCTGCCTCACTCTTATACGGGTACTCATATGCAAAAAGTGTCTGATAGTGTTCAAGCGTTTTCTCATCTGCCTGATCAATTCTTAGCATCAGCTCTCTGTGATCAATCCTTGCCTCTGCCGCCGCAGCCGCCTGCTCCAATACAATATGTCCCGGGTCAACGACACCGATCGTATAACGCTCCGGGTAGGAAAGCATCGCAGGAAGGATCCAGTCCAGATAACAGGTCGCACTGACACGCTGCCGGTAGCTGATCGGCTGCTGTTCCTTCGTGTTTCCCTCATATTGTCCGAGCGTCTTTGCCTCATCCTTGATAACGCCGCTTAAGATCAGTTTCTCCTTCGCACGCGTTAAGGCAACATAAAGTACGCGAAGCTCCTCTCCGAGGTTCTCTCTCCTGATCTTATCCGCAATCTCCGCGCGGAACAGACAGTTCTTCTGCCTTTTCGGCTGACCGCTGATCTCACAGATGCCCATACCAAGATCCGGATGCACGACAAGCTTCTCTCGCTCATCCATCTGGTTGAACTTCTTGGAAAGTCCCGACACAAACACAATTGGAAACTCTAATCCCTTACTCTTGTGAATCGTCATGATCCGCACAACATCCGCATTTTCTCCGGTGGTTTCCGCCTCCCCGAAATCAATCTCATACTTCTGCAGCAGATCAATATAACGGATAAAATGAAACAGTCCACGATAACTCGTCTTCTCATAATCGGCAGCCTTCTCGATCAGCATCGCAAGGTTGGCCTCTCTCCGCTCTCCCGCCGGGAGCGCCGCCACGTAGCTTCCGTATCCCGTCACATCCAGGATCTTCTGGATCAGTTCATGGATCGGCAGATCCCGCATACCGCGAAGACTCGTGTACTTATCATAGAAGCGCACAAGTTTCTCATCCGCATCTTCCTCCTGCATCGCAGCCAGTGCCGCTGCCGCAAAAGGCACACTCTCATCACGGACGCGGACCTGTGCCAGTTCCTCCTCATCCAAACCGACGATCTCTGACTTTAAGACCGCCGCCATCGGGATATCCTGATACGGATTGTCCAGAATGCGAAGCATATTTAAAACGGTCTGCACCTCAAGCGCCGAGAAATAACCGGTCGACGATTCCACATGTGCCGGAATTCCGTGTTCCGAAAGTACCTGCATGAAGTCCGTTCCCCAGTTCTTCAGGCTGCGCAAAAGGATGACAATATCCGAATACTTCGGACTGCGGAGCTTGCCCGTTGCCTTATCTGTCACCTGAGAGGATCGCATCAGCTGCCTGATTCTTGTCGCAACCAGATGCGCTTCCAGTTTTCGCTTATCCAGATCCGGCTGTTCCTTTAAGAGTTCATTCTGCTCATCCACAAGCAGAAGTTCCGCATCCATGGTATCCGTTCCGATTTCAGGAACATGCAATTCATCATCGTCTGTGGAATCCTGATTCAATTCTTCTTTGCCTTGCACCTCCGGATACGATGCACCGCAATTGAGCGCCGCATCCTCATCGTATGCCACCCGGCCAAGGTCCGGATTCATAATTTTATAGAAGATATCATTACAGTAATCCACCACCTGCTTACGGCTTCGGAAATTCTGATGAAGATCGATTCTCTGCTGCACACTGTCATTGACATCAAACCTTCCGTACTTCTCCATGAAAAGTTCCGGTCTCGCCAGACGGAACCTATAAATACTCTGCTTGACATCACCGACCATAAACATGTTGTGTCCGCCATCCGCCTCCTTTGAGATGGAGCGCATGATGGCTTCCTGCACAAGGTTGCTGTCCTGATACTCATCGATCATAATTTCCGCAAAATGTGCACGGAATTCTGCTGCCGTATTTCTTGGCAGCTTCGTCTTATCATCCACAAGAATACGGAGCGCAAAATGCTCAATATCCGAGAAATCCACAATCCGCTTCTTTCGCTTGGCAAGTTCCATCTCCTTCGAATAGGCAAGCGTCAGGCGAACCAGTTCCTCTGCAACCGGGCGAAGGCGTACGATCTGCGCATACAAAGTATCGGTATCCATCGCAAAGAAAAAAGTTCTTAAATCGTCAATTTCTTTTTTGATCGCATTTCTTCCATTCTGTACCGCTTCCTTCTTCAGCACATCTCCGGTAAACTTGCGGATTGCCGTAAGATTTCCAAACTTAAGCCCCGTAAAGAAAGCAGAAAGCTTCTCATAATCGTCTGCCTCATCCGCGCTTTCTAACAACGCGATATCCTGCTCGATCGACGACGCATATGCAAGCGGTCCATCCGGCTGTATCGCAATATCACGCAGCTTTTCGAGCTGTCTTCTCATATCCGCAAGAACCAGACGCACGTGCTCCGTCAGATCCTGTATCATCTCAGACTGCAGCAATTCTTTTGCATTCTCTGCCTCATAAGGCTTTGCAAGCGATCCGATCCACTCCTCGGGCCACGGACTGCTCAGTGACATCCGGTAAAGTCTGCCTACCATATCCCGAACCGCCTGGTCACTCCGCTTATTCGAATATGCATCGATCAAAGCAAGAAATGACGCATTTTCCGCTTCATAATTTTCTTCAAAGACTTTATCTAAGACATCCTGCTCCAGAAGACGAATCTCTCCCTCGTCCGCAATACGGAAATTCGGATCCAGACTGATCTCTTCAAAATGATTGCGCACAACAAACAGACAGAAACTGTCAATTGTCGTGATCATCGCATTATGAATAAGCGCCGACTGCCTTCTCAAATGCGCATCAAACGGATGTGCCTCACACTGCTGGTCGATTGCTGCGCCGATACGCTCACGCATCTCCGCCGCAGCCGCCTTGGTAAAAGTCACAACAAGAAGCCGGTCAATATCGATTGGATTCTTCGGATCCGTCACGCGCTGTATGATTCGCTCAACAAGGACTGCCGTCTTACCGGATCCGGCCGCTGCCGACACAAGAATGTCCCGGTCTCTTAGGTCGATGACTTTCTGCTGTTCGGTTGTCCATTGCATGTGGCAAGCCTCCCTTCTGCCTTACATTCATGTTTCTTACAATCCATCATTATTTTCACGTCATAATTTCAATATATATCTATCACATTTTATCAATTCATAATTTTATTTTTTGTTTTCATCCGCCTTTATCGCATTCACAATCTGCATCTTTGCAATCACTTCGTCCTTCTTTAGACTTTCCAATGTACGATAATGGTATCCCGGAATCTTCGTATCGATGCCGCACACCGATGCATAAGGGCAGAAATTGCAGCTGCAATCTGTTCCATTTTGATATGGATTCACAGTGATATCACCCGCATAGATCTTCTGTCCCTGCTCCGCGATCTTGTTATGTACATACTGCTCCAAAATTTCAAACTCTTCGGAAGAAGCAACCTTCGAGCGTGCAGAAAGTTCTCCGGATTTCTTGAGTTCCACCGGAATCACTTCTGATTTTCCTTCCAGATTTTCATCCATCGCAAGATAAATCTGCGCATCTGCATTCACGAGCCCGTCCGGTCGAAGTTCTTTTAACAAAGCGTGCTTAGCATCCTCATCCGAAAGTTCTGTATCAGCCTCAATCACCGGATCATCAATATGATAATAGAGAATGCCCCCCGGCAATACATCCTTTGTCGCGTTTTTCGCCTTACCAAGCTCCAGCGCTGCGTTCATATATACAACAAGCTGCAGCTGCAACCCCTGGTAGATACGGATCAGATCAAAGGACGTATTGCCCGATTTATAATCAATCACTTTCACACAAAGTTTCTCTCCGTCGTCAAAGGTATCCACACGGTCGATACGTCCGGTCAGCTTCATCGACACATCATCAGACAAAGCATATTCAAGCGCATCCATATGATCCAGTTCCGAGAATCGCACCTCGAATTCCTTCGGGACGAATCTGCCGGCGCGTACCTGCTTCGTCAAAGCCCACACCGTCTGCTGGAAAATGCTCATCATGCGCTTCATACGGTGCTTACTCTCCGCCGAAGCATAGATGCTCATATCCGGATAATTTTCCAAAGCCTCCTGCATCGCCTCCGCCGCAATTGCTTCCCGCTCCGCATCCGGTACACCGAACCAGTCATACTGCGAAGCCGCAAGCTTTAAGCTGTATCGCTGCAACGCTGTATGATAAATGTTTCCCATATCCACACTCTCGAAGCTGCTCGTCTGCCGCTCCGACAATTTCAATCCGTACTGCAGATAATGCGCATAGGCACAGGCAGCGAACCGCTCCAGTCGTGTCACGCTTCCTTCCATCTTCCTGCCGTACAAAGCAAGCGCCACACCTCGGCTGATCGGCGTATTCTCATAACAGGCATACGAAGCTGACAGTAGACGCAAGGTCATGTCCTGCTCACTCTTCGTCCCATCACAGAAATACTTTGCCAGCGCATACCACGCTTCGTCACGCTCCCCATGGATCAGATAATCGATTGCCGCCTGCTTCGTATAGAAATCTGCCCTTGCCTCAATCTCTTCCACATTCTGTAATTCCAGCTTCGGAAAAAGCTTTCTGATCACACCGATCAGGTACGACGGACGGATTGCCTTCCCCTCACTGTCCACTTTCGCGTAGCTGATATACAGCTGCTCGGATGGCTTTGTCAGATTCCGGTACAGATAGAACCGTTGTATGAAAGCCTGTTCTCTGGCTCCCGGTGCAAGCTCCATATCGACATCTAATAATGCCTCTCTCTCATATTCCGAAATGATGCCTCCCGCATTCGCCGACTTTGGAATAATGCCATCGTTAACGCCAACAAAAAATAAAATCTTAATATGATTTAATCTTGTTCTCTCAATATCACCGAAGGTTACGCTGTCATATCCAGGTGGGATAACCGCAACCGATGCCGCGGACAATCCGGCATCCAGCACTTCGGTAAAGTCATCAATTGCAAGTGGCTCTTCGCCTAATAACTCATTGTATTTTTCAAAAAGTTGAAGGACGATTTTATAAATCTGTCCGTACTCTTTTGCTTTCGTCTGTTCATTTTGTTCCAGATACTGCTTCTCTCGCGCCCATAATTGATGCTCGATATCCATTCCCACAAGCACCTCATAATAAGCTACGATTCCATCATGTACGGTTGCCTCCGTATCCGCAAACACATTCGAAAGAGGCAGAAGACTTTCCCAGACGCTCGCACGCATCGCATCCAGTTTGTCTAAATCATAAAGCTGCGCGCGTCCCGGCAGCTTGAGAAAACGTTTGCTCCACGCCTTCTTTCCCCGGATTCCTGTCGCAAGAAGATAATTGTCCAGCCGGTCGATCTCATCCTCTTCCATTCCACTGAACCCGCATCGTAGGAATCGCATCACAGATTCATAGCTGAAATCACTGTTTATCACTTCAAGTCCCGCACGGATAAACTCCGTAAACGGATGGAATAACACTTCCTTTGTCGCATCCATAAAATACGGAATCTCATATTTGGTAAAGATCGGTTCCATATAATTCTGATACGCTTCCATGGAACCGGTCACAACCGCCATCTCACGATACCGGTATCCCTGACGGATCAGCCGATTGATCTCTCTTGCAACCAGAGTCAGTTCCTCTCTTGGTGTGCGTGTCGCTGCAAGGTGGATCTGTTCTACTTCTTTCTCACTTTGTGACACAGATACCCGGAACAAATTCTGCTCAAGGAATGCAAGATCCGGTGCTTTCGCAAAGCGCTTATCTGCACTGCCCTCCAGCACGATCGGTTCAAGCACTTCCACATGAAGCCGCTCCGCCATCTGCATCAATGTCTGGATTGTTTTCTTCGAGAGGTAGAACAATTCTTCCTCACCTCTGCACAGATAGAAATCTTCCTTTGCATCCATCGTGAGCGTCACGATCACACGCTCCGTAACCTGCAGAAGCTGTCGCATGAGGTCGTTCTGGATCGGTGTAAATCCGGTAAATTCATCAAAAACAAGCACACTGTCCCGCAGAATCGCGGAATCCTTTGCCAGCTCGGAAAGAATATTTAAGATTTCCTCTGCAGTAATGTAGCTTCCTTCCATAAAATCGGTGAAAGCACGATACATCGTCACAATATCCTGAAGTTTCGCGCGCAGTACCGGCGATAACTCATCTCTTCGTGCCACATCCTCTAAGCGGTCCGGTGAAACATTGTACTGCACCAGCTCCGAAATCAGAGACTTCACCTCTCCGATATAACCCATGCGGTTCATATTCGGTCGAAGCACGGTAAGATGTTCCTCTTCCCTTCGCGCCAGCTTCTTAAGAACCAGATTCTTGCCGGTCTCCTCCAGCACCCGGATATCGTTTCGCCCCATCTCATCGAACACGCGGTATGCCAGTCTCTTGAAACTGAGTACATCGATATTCATAATTGCATGATTCGGCGCAAGTTCCACAAGCTTCTGCTGCGTAGACATCGTAAACTGTTCCGGCACAATCACGAGGAAATTCTGCTTCGGATGCTTCCCCGCCTGTTCCACGATCTGCCGATAAATATATTCTGTTTTACCGCTTCCCGAACTTCCCAATACAAACTGTAGTGACATATATCCCTATCCTTTTTCTCTTCCCCAATTTTTACAATTCTACAACACTCTTATTCATGTGTTCCCTCACAACACCATTCCATATACAGCATATTCGAAAGACTAATAAATCTGTGCAAATATCAACGAAACCACAACCGTAAGAAGTCCGGATACCGCAATCGAAAGGCTGCTCATCGCGCCCTCGATCTCGCCCATCTCCATCGCCTTGGACGTTCCCATCGCATGGGAGGACGAGCCGATTGCGATGCCTTTTGCCACAGGATCCACGATATGGAAAATCTTACAGATCTGTTCCGCAAACATATTGCCGATCACACCGGTCACGACAATGACCGCAACCGTGATCGTCACGATGCCTCCAAGCTCCTCCGAAAGTCCCATTCCGATCGCTGTGGTAATGGACTTCGGAAGCAGCGTGACATACTGCTTATGATCAAGTCCCATGATCACAGACAGGATCAACACACACAATGCAGAAGTCAATGCTCCGGAGAGGATGCCCGCAATGATGGCCTTCCAGTTATGCTTCAGCGGCTCAATCTGCTCATAGAGAGGCACCGCGAGCGCCACGGTCGCCGGTGTCAGAAAATACGACAGATACTTTGCTCCAAATTCATAGGTATCATAATCCACATCAAACAAAACCAAGAATATAATAATCAGTGCAATCGAAATTAAAAGTGGATTAAATATTGCAGCATTCCATTTTCGTTTGATCAAAGCTCCAATCTCATAGGTTACAATACTGATAAATACTCCGAAGAAAACGGAGTCCTGTAAAAATTCATTCATTACTTTTCCCTCTTTCCGTGCGACTTTCCAATATGCATAACCCCCTGTGTCACAAGTCCCGATACACCCATAACAAGAACCGTCGATACGACAAGGATTACGATAACCGGAACAAGGATCGGTTTTAACACGCCCCAGCTTTCCAGCAGTCCGACACCGGCCGGTATAAACATCATCGGCATAATCTCAATTAAGAACTTCGCCGTCTCCTCCACCTGTGGAAGCTGGATCAGTCCCGTCATAAGCGCAATAAAAAGAAGAACCAGCCCGTAAATACTTGCCGGAATCTGAATCGGAATCAGATAATGCAGGACCTCTCCTGCAAAAGAAAAGATCAGAATAATTAATAATTGTCTTAGATACTTCACGTTATCACTCCTTACTTCTTATATTCTCCCCATTTTTCATCATATGGCTTCTATTTTATCATCTTTGTCTACTTATTGGGAGATGTTCTCAAAAAAATCCAAAGGAATTTCCTATATAGCAAAAAGAACCCGGGCGGTTCTCATTGAATCGTCCGGGTTCAAGCATCTACTTATTCGTAGATGTGCTTCTTTTTATCCTTGGCTTTCGCCTGTTTCTTTTTTAATGGATGTTTGGGATTCTTGTCTGCCATCTTCATACGCCTCTTTTCCGTAATCCGTCATCTTAATTATTCGATGGCAATATATTTATTTTCTTCAACTGCCGGTTTTGCTTCTTTCTTCGGAACAAACATCTTTAAGATACCATGCTTAAATTCGCCTTTGATATCCTCCTGCTTTACGGCATCGCCAACATAGAAGCTTCTTGAGCAGGCACCTGCATAACGCTCCTTGCGGATGTAGTGTCCGGTCTCTTTCTCCTTCTCTTCCTTGTCGAGTCCCTTCTCGGCACTGATGGTCAGATAACCATTCTCCAGAGAAGCCTTGACCTCATCCTTGCTAAATCCGGGCAGATCAATCTCTAACTCGTATCCGTTATCCATTTCCTTGATATCGGTCTTCATAACACGTCCGGCGTGTTTACCATATAACTTCTTCTCGACGTTCTGCATATCGCGGTCATCGTAGAATGGAAAATCTCCAAAAAAGTCATCAAACAAATTCTCTCCAAAAATACTAGGCATCAACATAAGTCATCTCTCCTTTTCTTTTACGCATCCACATTCTTGTGAATGCCTCATGCTTGTTTACCTTGTTTCCTTGGAACTGGGAGGTTTAGGAACACTTAAGAACTCCATTTCCTGTTCTCTTTTCATTCCCTTCCTTTGTTCTTGACTATGTTATAGCACCGTTTGTTAGCGCTGTCAAGAGGTGAGTGCTAATTCTTTTGTGAAGATTGTGTGAACGCTACAAGCCGTGCAAAATGGTGAAAATAAACGCCCTGCAAGTTTACTTGCAAAGGCGTCTATTTTCGCTATTTTATAGGGCGACAGCCCGACAGCGAGGGAATTCTTTCCCGAGCTGTGTATGGCGTATCTCTCAGCTTCACAGAGGTTTTTCACTTGCTTTCGCACTCGATTTTCTTGATTTGACCACATTTTTACGACAAATCCTTGAAAAATTCAAGAATTCGTCTGATTTTCTTACCACATTTTACGATAACGACTTCTGGTTTATACCACAGCAGGTACGGTTTCTGAAGAGTACAATCTGATATCAGTTTTTACTTATTCTAGCCTATTTCTTTATTTATACCTATATCGTAAGAGCTTCATCTTCTATTCATTTCCATATAAAAAGAGTTTTATCTTCACCAGCCGGTATTCCTCAAATGTAATCGCTGCTGCTTCGTCACCGTTTAATCTTCTGCCTGCCACCCAGGTGCCTTCCGAAAAAGCTCCTTCCTCATAAGATAAAATATCACAGTGCTCCCGCGCCTTGTCATTCGAACAGATTTCTATCTGGCATGCATTTGCAAACATATAAAAAGTATCTTCCTCTGCCTTTAAAATAAGACATACGCCTTTTTGTTCTCCCTGCCCTGAAACCGCCATCTGCACGCGGAATCTGTAATCTTCAAATAACATTTCTCCTGTACCATCTTTACAGTTTTCTGCAATCACTGCCTGAAGATTGTCTGTTCCATAATTGTCCGAAAACAGATCTATCATGCTTCCTAACGTTGACGCACAGTAATGGTACTCCTTTACATCCTGTGGTATGGAAAGTAATGGGTCTTTCACATCCACCCCGAAGAGATGTGCTGTAGCAGAGTTGAACGGTTTTCCCATATCCTCAAAGCCAAACGGTGCAAAGCAGACTGCGTGATAATGTCCGATTGTATACACAAGCCTTGGTGCACAGTGGGAGTGTGTTGCCGTTTCTGGAATAAAAAGTGGATTGCCAAGCTTGGTATACTCCTCGCAGATATCAGTAAAATTATGTACATAAATATCCGGTGCATAGATATCAATGGACGGGGCTGCATAATTCCACACCTCCATCATTTTGGCAACCGGTCCACCGGATGGATATAC
>ERZ1034882.373-NODE-373-length-23049-cov-11.240802_pt1 | contig 23049 bp, 16 predicted proteins | sample MGYA00520606_ERZ1034882 | MGnify/ENA primary metagenome ERZ1034882 (study PRJEB33766, sample SAMN09781726) | gut metagenome | biome: gut microbiome | host: Homo sapiens | place: Madagascar | study: EMG produced TPA metagenomics assembly of the PRJNA485056 data...
ATATTATGTGCAAATTTAACTTTTTCGCATTCATGATCTTCATGCGGGAGATCAAGCATATAGAGAAACTTGCATTTCTTCGTGCTTTTTACAATGTCATACACACGCCGCATGGAATCACAACAGTTCACCAGCACAAGATTCTCTACTTTTCCCTCCAGTACAGCCTGAATCACAGACTTGCCGAATCCACACAGATTCGCATGTGCAACACGATCTGATACATCAAAATTCTCCGGCATCTCTTCTAAGACAATACATTCCTCGCCAAAACCTTTAAACAGTTCTATCGGCGTATATTTACAGACATAATGTATCATTTGATCTGTTCCTCCTTCAGCATCTCCATGAATGCCTGTAGTCTGGTCGACACCTGACCGTCGCTCGTATTTGCAGGATTACATCCGTCGCCATCAAGTACCATCGTCGGAATGCCATCATTCTCAAGTTCCCGCTTGATCAATGTGGATGCGCCGATCGTGCCTTTGCAGCCCCAGTGTGCAAACAGTATGCTTCCGTCCGCGTCTGTCAATCGGGCAAGCTCCTTCGCCTTCTCAATTCTTAGCGTCACACTTCCGTTATAAATGCAGTTTACCATTTTCTCTGCCATTGCCTCATAAGGATCCTCATGATGTGCCCTTTGGAATCCATCTGCGACAAAGTCACATGTGCGAATGTGCATCTGTCCGTTATAATTAAACAGTTCCTTAACTGGAGCCTGCAAAAAAGGCATCATATGCATCCACAGCACATGCGGTCCTTCCCCTTTCTTTGCCTGTTTCACATCCTCAAGAAGAAGTCTCGTGTATTCGACGGACTCCTTCGTTCCCGCCATAAGATGGCACATGAAAAGTGCATAGACTTCATTGGTCAGCGTCGTAACCGGATCATGTTCCCTGCGCAACGCCAACTGCGCCGCATAATAATCCGCAGCCTGATTACTATTATCAACTGCCTTCTTTACGGCCTCCTCCGTAATGGGTTTTCCGGTCATATCCTCTAAATATTTCTTTAGTTCCCGCAGTTGCTCCGCAACATACTGAATGGAATCTTCATTTTTCTCATAAGGAACATCAATATAGAACCCGGATAATTCCTGTTTCTGCTTCAGATACGGAAATGTCATCATATTGCCATCACAGGCAAGGTTTGTATAGACCATACATTTCGGCGCCGGAACTAGCCCCGCAAGCGAAGCCCCGAGAAACACTCTGTGATAAGAACACATCGTCTCCGGAAATCCTTCTTCCTCCGTCTTTCGCAAAAGTGGCTGCTCGCACTGCGTTCCCGCCAGGAAACACGACATCGCCTCCACCGAATACGGCGTCAATCCAGCCGCTGTCAAAAGTTCTCCCGGCACAAAAATGCTGACAAGGACCGCAGCCTCCGGCTTCGACAGTGCATCGATCACACTCTGCATCACAACCCGCGCCACATACCGTCCGGATTTCGGCAGTCTCTTATCCGGGAAAAGGCATAATCGTTTTTCCTGGAGCCGATATCCAAGTAGAAGCAGCTTCCGCGCCTTATCTGCATCTTTCATGGATGTATTACCCACAAGTTCTCCAAATTTATTGATCAGATCCATTTTTCATTCATCCTTACTTCATTTGTTTCCCATAAAAAAGGAGAGGAGCACTTAGTCCCGATACTCCAATCCAAAATAATCCATATAAACCTTAAACCGATCCTGTGCCGTCAGGCAGGTATCCATCAGATATCCCTGCTCGCTCCTCCATTGTTGCAATCCACAATAATAAAATTGCTCAATATCATCCTCGATGATAAAAGGCGTTATTCCATTTCTCAGGCATTCCTTGAACATGATCAATCTTCCCACACGGCCATTTCCGTCCTGAAACGGGTGTATCTTCTCAAATTGATAATGAAACTCAATAATATCCCGCAATGTCTTTGTTTTGCCTAGATTGTATTCCGCCAACAGTTTTTTCATTTCTCGTGGCACATCCGCAGGTTTTACGGTCTCATTGCCCCCGACCTCATTCGCAAGATGCTTATAATCGCCAACCGCAAACCAATTTTTCCTGTTGTCAGAAGTACCTGTTTTCAACACATAGTGAAGCTGCTTGATAAAAGACTCGCTAAGTTTATAATTCGCAGAATCAATCACCATGTCAATGCATTTAAAATGATTCGCTGTTTCCACAATATCGTCCACATTTACCGATTCATCCGTAATGCCAATCGTGTTAGTCTCGAAAATATAGCGTGTCTGATCATGCGTCAGACGACTTCCCTCCATATGATTCGAATTATAAGTGAGCTCTATCTGGATTTTATGATAAATTCCTCCATGCAGCCCCGATGTTTTCTCCATTTGCAGGCGCTTCAGTAAATCACTGAATGCCTTAGTGGTTCGTTGCTTTCTTAACGGTTTATCTGCTTCTTCAGGAATCTCCCAGACCTTACCCCTGCATATTGCCCCCGGTATTTTTCCTTCCGCACAATAATTCCTTACACTTCGATCGGACACGTCCCACTTTTTTGCAGCTTCTTTTACACTTATATACTTCATGCGTGCCTCCTAAAAATTGCCTCGGAATTATTATAAAGCAATCGGCAAAATATATCCACATTTTTCAAATCAAAAAGCGAATATATTTTGCCGATAGTGAAAATGGAGCCGAAAATTTTAGGGTTAAACTCTTACTACTGCGCAAATTTTTGACGCGCATCAGATTTTTGTTTTTCAATTACGTAGATACCGGATCAGTAAATAAAAAAGAAAATTAGCAGTAGTTTGTCCAATCAACAGGAAGCGGGATTTTTATGACGTATTTTTCCAACATACAACCATTCGGGACAATACTTCATTTTCAGAACAAATTGACAACTGCTTCGGGGTTCCAATACACTCTGCTAATAGCGTAATAGTAGCAAATTGTAGCTATCTATCCGAAATTGTGCCCGAAGTTAACTTGTCAATTTTTCTGAAAATTAATGTATGTCACGGATGGTGTCATGCTTCCAATATCTTACGTCATAGAAAATATCACTTCCGTCGATCAGGAACAAACCACTGCTAATTTTCGTGAAATACCTTATATCCGGTATCGTCCGCTTGAACTCAAATCTGAGCGAGGAAAACCCGAATTTGCAACTTTACTGGATGGAGAGATATGAGTATCCCATCAGGCTCTCATCCACCTCATGCGCCACTTCTCTTCCCTCGCGGATTGCCCACACAACCAGTGACTGTCCACGATGCATATCGCCTGCGGTAAAGACATTCTTTACATTTGTAGCGTAATGTCCCTCTTCTGTAGCAACATTCGTTCTCTGATTGAGCTCCACTCCGAAAGCCTTCGCAATGTAATCCTCGGTTCCGAGGAATCCGGCTGCGATCAGAACAAGTTCTGCCGGAATCTTCTTCTCGGATCCGGCAACCTCTACCATATTTCTGCGTCCGGTTGCTTCATCCACCTTGCTCTCAAGGCTTACAATCGTAAGTCCATTCAGCTTTCCGTTCTTATCCTTATGAAATTCTTTCACGGTTGTCTGATAGATTCTAGGATCCGTTCCGAAGCAGGCAATCGCTTCTTCCTGACCGTAATCAGTCTTTAAAACCTTCGGCCACTCCGGCCAAGGATTGTTTGCTGCACGCTCAGTTGGTGGACAAGGCATCATCTCAAGCTGGGTAACGGATTTCGCCCCCTGACGGATTGCGGTTCCGACACAGTCGTTTCCGGTGTCACCGCCACCGATGATCACAACATTTTTGCCTTTTGCAGAAATGTATTTGTTATCCTTGAAGTTCGAATCCAGAAGACTCTTTGTCGTGCGGGAAAGATAGTCAACTGCAAAGTAGATGCCCTCTGCGTCTCTTCCTGCAACCTTAATATCTCTCGGATGCTTCGCACCACAGCAGAGGATTACACGGTCATACTGCTTCATCAGATCTGCTGCCTTCACATCAACACCAACGTTACAGCTTGTAATGAATTTGACACCTTCTTCTTTCATTACATTGATCTTGCGGTCAATGATCTGCTTCTCAAGCTTCATATTCGGAATACCATACATCAGAAGTCCGCCGACACGATCATCACGCTCATATACGGTAACCTCGTGTCCTCTCTGATTCAGCTGATCGGCTGCTGCCAGTCCGGAAGGGCCGGATCCGATGATTGCAACCTTCTTGCCGGTATGCACCTTCGGAATATGCGGACCGGCGTATCCCATTTTGTATGCCGTCTCGATAACACCATGCTCATTATCACGAACGGTTACCGGATTTCCCCAATGTCCGCATGTGCAGGCTTTCTCACATAAAGCCGGACAAACGCGTGACGTAAACTCCGGGAAGTTATTTGTCTTATGCAGTCTGTTGTATGCCTGCTGCCAGTTTCCGGTATATAGTAAGTCATTCCACTCTGGAACAAGATTGTGCAACGGACAGCCGGAAGTCATTCCGGCGATCGTCATACCTGACTGACAGAACGGAACACCGCAATCCATACAGCGTGCCGCCTGCTCGCGTTGCTTTTCCTTGGAAAGGAAGACATGGAACTCATTAAAATTCTTGATGCGTTCCTTAGGTTCCACCGAACGCGCTTCGGTTCTCTCATATTCTAAAAATCCTGTTGGCTTTCCCATCGTATTCTTCCCTCCTTATGCTCTCGTGCTGGCGTAAAAAGCCTCAATCTGTGCCTGCTCCGCATTCAGACCTTTCTCTTCCATCTGAACGATTGCCATCTGCATACGGTTATAATCATATGGAATGACCTTCTTGAACTTCGGCAGATACTCACTGAAGTTATCAAGAATCTCTTTACCCTTCTCGGAATTGGTCAGTGTTACATGTTCACTGATCATATCCTTGAGTTCCAAGACATCGTATTTATTCGTTACTTCCTCTGTAAATACCATCGACTTGTTCGTGCGCATATACAGATCGTTGTCCTCATCAAGTACATAAGCGATTCCACCGCTCATGCCGGCTGCAAAGTTCTTTCCGGTTCTACCGAGGATTACGACACGACCACCGGTCATGTACTCACATCCGTGATCACCGACACCCTCAACAACGGCTGTCACACCGGAGTTACGAACACAGAAACGTTCACCTGCGACACCATTGATGAATGCCTTACCACTTGTCGCGCCATACAAAGCAACGTTACCGATGATGATGTTCTCATCCTTCTTGTACGTTACACCAGCTGGTGGATATACGATCAGCTTACCACCGGATAAACCTTTTCCAAAGTAATCATTGGAATCTCCGACAAGTTCCAGTGTCAGTCCCTTCGGGATAAAAGCACCAAAGCTCTGTCCTCCGGCACCGTTACACTTAACGATATAAGTATCATCATCGAGTGTATCATCGTATGCTTTTGTAATTTCAGATCCGAAGATCGTACCAAGCGAACGGTTCACATTGGTTACTTCAGTATCGATCATTCTCTTCTGTTTCTTCTCCAAAGCCGGCATCAACTGCTTCATCAGAACATTCATATCCTTCGTCTTGTCAAGTTCGAAGTCATATACCTGCTTCGGATCAAAGATCACCTTCTGCTTTGTTCCAGCAAATGGGTTATTTAAAATATTATCAAGATTTAATTTTGATTCTCTTTCCGATAAATCCTCACGGACTTTCAGGAAGTCACTACGTCCGACAAGTTCATCCACGGTACGGCAGCCAAGCTTTGCCATATACTCACGAAGTTCCTCTGCGATAAAACGCATGAAGTTCTCAACATACTCAGGCTTTCCTGCAAAACGCTTACGAAGCTCAGGGTTCTGTGTTGCAATACCTGCCGGACAGGTATCCAGATTACATACACGCATCATCACGCATCCCATCGTTACAAGCGGAGCGGTTGCAAATCCAAATTCCTCGGCACCGAGACAAGCAGCGATTGCTACATCCTTACCACTCATCAGCTTACCATCTGTCTCAATACGAACCTTGTTACGAAGTCCGTTCATAATCAGTGTCTGATGGGTTTCTGCAAGACCAAGCTCCCAAGGAAGTCCTGCATTGTGGATGGAACTGCTTGGTGCAGCACCAGTACCTCCATCGTATCCGGAGATCAGCACAACCTGCGCCCCCGCCTTGGCAACACCGGCTGCGACGGTTCCGACACCAGCTTCTGATACAAGCTTAACCGAGATTCTGGCGTCACGGTTTGCATTTTTTAAATCGAAAATTAATTGTTCCAGATCCTCGATCGAATAGATGTCATGGTGTGGTGGCGGAGAAATCAACGATACACCAGGAGTGGAAAGTCTTGTCTTTGCAATCCATGGATATACCTTCTTGCCCGGCAGGTGTCCACCTTCACCAGGCTTTGCGCCCTGTGCCATCTTAATCTGGATCTCCTGCGCACTGGTTAAGTAGCGGCTGGTAACACCAAATCGACCGGATGCAACCTGCTTGATTGCAGAACAACGATTCTTGCCGTCCGCACCGATTGTCAGACGATCCTTATCCTCACCACCTTCACCGGTGTTGGACTTACCATGCAGATGGTTCATCGCGATTGCAAGTGTCTCATGCGCTTCCTTTGAAATGGAACCATATGACATCGCACCAGTCTTGAAACGCGTTACGATGGAATCCACACTCTCAACTTCCTCGAGCTTCACGCCTTTCTTCGGATAATTGAAATCCATCAGTCCACGAAGATTCGTGTGCTTCTGCTCCTCATCCACAAGATCGGTATACTGCTTGAACATCTCGTAATCACCACGCTGTGTGGACTGCTGCAGGAGATGAATCGTTGCCGGATTGTACAAATGCGCATCGGCACCGCTTCTCATCTTGTGACGTCCCTTACTGTCAAGCGTGACATCCGTCTCAAGTCCGAGCGGATCATATGCTGCAGAATGTAAGGTGTTGACATCATTTTCAATATCTTTAATTGTAATTCCGCCGATACGGCTGACCGTATTGGTGAAGTATTTATCAATAACCTCTTTGTTGATACCGATTGCCTCGAAGATCTTAGATCCCTGGTAAGACTGAATCGTAGAAATACCCATCTTAGCAGCGATCTTAACGATACCGCTGATGATTGCATGGTTGTAATCATCGATTGCTGCGTAATAATCCTTGTCGAGCATGTGCTCATCCACGAGCTGCTTAACCGTATCCTGTGCAAGATAAGGGTTGATTGCACTCGCACCAAAACCAAGCAATGTTGCAAAGTGATGTACTTCACGAGGCTCGCCGGACTCAAGGATCATAGAAAGTGAAGTACGCTTTTTCGTCTTAACCAGATACTGCTGCAATGCAGATACGGCAAGGAGTGAAGGAATTGCAACATGGTTGTCATCCACATCCCGATCGGAAAGGATTAAAATATTTGCGCCATCTCTGTATGCACGGTCTGCCTCAATATAAAGACGCTCTACCGCTTTTTCCAGGCTGGTGTTCTTATAATATACGATGGAAATCGTCTCAACCTTGAATCCTTCCACCTTCATACTGCGGATTTTCATGAGGTCCGTGTTGGTCAGGATCGGATTGTTGATACGAAGTACCTTACAGTTTTCCGGCTTCTCCTCGAGTAGGTTTCCGGCAGCTCCGATATATACGGTCGTGGAAGTAACCACTTCCTCACGAATCGAATCGATTGGAGGGTTCGTTACCTGCGCGAACAACTGCTTAAAGTAGTTAAAAAGCGGTTCACGGTTTCCGGATAACGCAGCGAGCGGCGTATCGGTACCCATCGCAGAAGTTCCTTCGATTCCGTTCTTCGCCATCGGCAGGATGGAATCTTTGAGCGATTCGTATGTGTAACCGAATGCTCTCTGCATTCTCTGACGCTCCTCCTTGGTGTACTCTGGAACACGCTCATTCGGGATCTTAAGATCCTTTAACATAACGATGTTGCGATCCAGCCACTCACCGTAAGGACGCTTGCCTGCGTATTTCTCCTTTAACTCATCATCGTCGATCACGCGTCCCTGAATGGTGTCAACAAGAAGCATCTTACCAGGTCTTAAACGATCCTTTGTCACAATCTTGGTCGGATCAATGTCAAGTACACCAACCTCGGAAGAAAGGATCAGATAATCATCGTCTGTAATATAGTAACGGGATGGACGAAGTCCGTTACGATCAAGCACTGCACCCATCATATCTCCATCGGAGAAAAGGATGGAAGCCGGTCCGTCCCAAGGCTCCATCATCGTTGCATAATACTGATAGAAGTCCTTCTTCTTCTGGCTCATGATGGAATTGTTTGCCCAAGGCTCCGGAATCATGACCATGACTGCCAGCGGCAGCTCCATTCCTGACATAACAAGGAACTCTAATGTATTATCAAGCATTGCAGAGTCCGAACCTTCGGTATTGACAACCGGAAGAACCTTCTGGAACTCTCCACGGAGTTTTCCGCAAGCCATCGTCTCCTCACGGGCAAGCATCTTATCTGCATTACCACGGATGGTATTGATCTCACCGTTATGTACAATGAAACGGTTCGGATGCGCTCTCTCCCAGCTTGGATTTGTGTTCGTTGAGAATCTTGAATGTACGGTTGCAATCGCAGATTCATAATCCTCATCCTGCAGATCCGAGAAGAACTGGCGCAGCTGCTCAACTAAAAACATTCCTTTGTAAACAATCGTTCTGCTTGATAAAGAAGCAACATAACTATCATCGTTCGACTGCTCGAATACCCGGCGTGCCACGTACAGCTTGCGATCGAAATCAAGACCTTTCTCCACATCTTCCGGTCTCTTTACGAAAGCCTGCATGATACAAGGCATACAGTCTCTTGCCTTATCGGAAAGCTTGTCCGGATGAATCGGCACTTCTCTCCATCCAAGGAACTCCATACCTTCCTTCTCGACAATGACCTCGAACATCTTCTTCGCCTGATTCTTCTTCAGTTCATCCTGCGGGAAGAAAAACATTCCGACACCGTAATCTCTCTCCTCTCCCAGCTCGATTCCAAGAGGACGTAATGCTTTCTTGAAAAACTTATGAGAAATCTGAAGAAGGATACCAACACCGTCTCCGGTCTTTCCGTCTGCATCTTTTCCGGCTCTGTGCTTTAAGTTCTCAACAATCTTTAAAGCATTCTCGACCGTCTGGTGTGTCTTAATTCCTTTAATATTGACAACAGCACCGATTCCGCAGTTATCATGTTCAAATCTCGGATCATATAATCCCTTAGCTACTGCTGTACTCTCATTCCACTGTTCTTTCATAGGATCTGTTCCTTTCTTCACTTGCAACTTGTTTTCTTGCTTATGATTTTACTACTGTGAAGCGTTATCTGTAAATAGTTATTTTTTTACTATTGTCTGACATTTTGACTATTTAGAGTTTATTTATAAATTGTACTTGCAATTTATTCTATTAAGTCTTCAAAAAGCGTTCATTCAAACAATTAAAGGCTATCAACCCAAAAAACTTTTTTCGAATTGATAGCCTTTTTATTCAATTTTTATTAAATTGTGTCAAAATTGTTTGTCATTTATCCATAGAAAGTAATTCCAATTTCATACGAAAGGGATTGGATTGAAACATATCTTTCCCTATCACATTAAAATTCAAAGTCCTCATAGTCCGCCGGAAGAAAGCGATGATAGATCATATGCTCTCCTTCCTGCTTAAAGCAGTAATAATACGGATCCTCTGCGACATCTTCAAACCAGATACGCACATCAAACTCACCGTTTTCCATCGGTTCACGTCTCACATGTCCGGAATGCTTTGTAAACAGCTGATACACTTCCTCAATGGTACACCCATGTTTTGCCACAAGCTGCACCAGTTCCCGGATAAATTCATTCTCCGTTGTGTTCTCATGCACATACTCCACACCTTCCGGTGGAATATGAAAGCAGAACCGGTCACCTCTGTGCGACACCTCTATCATACCAAGCTTATCAGAAAGCGCTTCGTTCATTCCTGCTGCAATCGGTGTGTGATCCTGTTCTCCTGTTCCGTCTAAAATGCGTTGCATTTCATCCGCTCCGACATTCGTACCAAAGAAATGATTCAGCGAGCTCAGCGGATAATATAAACGGATGTCCTCTCTGTAGTATCCAAGCTTTGCCTGTTCCTCCTTTATGACATCGACTAGACTTCTTTGCAAATTGTCATAATTATATTGTAGCATTTGATAACCATCCTTAATTTTGATTTTATAAGTTCCGTTCTATTTTAGGTCATCTGATACCAATCGTCAAATTCATTCTTTGCCCCCTATTTACAACAAAGTCTCCTGTGCGATGGTCTCTGCCACACTCTTTCAGATACTGATCGGCAAGCTCCGCCGCACCTCCATGCAGCTTTCCATAAGTCAGCACAATATAAAAATAATCTGTGAAATACTGAGCCTCACATCATCCAGCTTCTTCGCCACATACAGACTGTTACCTGTACCGGTAAAATACAATACCATGAAAGCATACTCTCCTGCGGCTTCTTTAACCTGATAACCATAATTATCTGTTTTCACCACCGCATTCTTCAGAATGTCTCTCCATTTCTGCAGATAAATCTGTTTCGGATCTGCTCCCAAAACGGATAATACTTCTGTAGAATCTTTTTCTGTTAACTGATCTGCTTTTACAACCTGTTCTCCCCCAAATAAGACAGCGTTGCATAAATCCGCAAAACGGACATTGTCAGACAGACATTCTTTTGCTGCCGAATCAGTTTTTCCCATTCCTTCTCCTCGCTTTCCCTGTCAATCACAAAACTAAAATGTCTATAATTAACTGACAAAAAGCGAGTGTCCTCTTAATAGTCTAATTATAGCATACGCGATGCATTTCGCAATATTCATACATCACGATTCAACTTCAATTTTCATCTGACAGCTTGATTAAAATATTAAATTGTAAAACTCATGGTATTTTGCGCACAAGAGACTTTTCATACCACTTAGTTTTCACTTTTAATCAATGGAATCAATAAAAGTAGCAAAAGAATTCCTACGACTCCGACCACGATTCCAGCTGCCATATGATCAAACACCATGCATAAACACATTCCTGTTCCCAATGTAATGCATCCAACAATACTTAACACAACCGTCTCCACAACTTTCACGGTAGGATGGATCGGCGCTTTTTTCTCCATTCGACGCCACACAAAAACGGTAAGAAGAAGTTCTACAATTCCAACTACTCCGACTATAATTCCAGGCTGGAATAAATTCCACTCCGTTATTAATACCATGCACATGCCGATTCCAAGACATAAAACACCGATTACTCCCATAATCATTGCTACTAAACTACTTTTTTTCATTTTCATTTACCTCGTTTCCTTTAATTTTGTACTTATTATAATTTCATAGTTTTTAACCATTGTTTGAAATTCGTTTCAGAATTGTTAATTTGTGAAATGTTTTCCGATTGAACATCAACACCATACCAATTGTTTATAAATTATGAAAGAATCACAGCAACAAAAAAAACTCAGAAGCAAACGTGCTTCTGAGTCTGTCATAAACATTCTATAACAAGGAATGCCCCTTCTCACAGAGTTCGTAGATTTCATCATATTTTTCTTCAATGTACCGATCAATGCGATCCGTTTTCTTCTCTTTTACCTTTTTATAGGCAAAATAAGGTAAAATCCAGCCTGTGAATCCCGGAATTGCAAGTAACACACATAACCAGATGATCGGCGGTGCTGCCGTGACCGCAAACACAGAACCAGCCATACACGCTGTACCGAAGATTCCGATCGTGATCGCAATCATCGTGGCAGAAGTTGTCTTGGAATTCTCCAGTTTCTCGATTTCTTTCATATCCGCTTCGAAGTTGCGCTGCAGCCTGGTAAGTTCTGCATGATTGACAATCTTACAGTTTCTTTTCAGTTTGAGGATCAGCATATCCCCACGATTCTGCGGTGCAAAATGGTCATCCGGCTTCCAACCGAAATGCTCATAACAATCCAGATAAAAAGAAGCCTGCGCCGATACAACGTTAAGTTCCTTATATTCATACATGGTAAATTTCTGATCACTCATTTTCGTTCTCCCATTCAACCAGCTTATTTTATTCTTCTGCGAGAAGAATCGCATCGCTCTCGTTCTTCTTAGGTAGAATCACTCGCAATTCGGTTCCCTCTTCAGGCTTACTCGTAACCTCAATCCGCGCATCCGACAACTCCAGAACTCTCTTCACCAAAGCCAGACCCAATCCGTTTCCAAGCATTGCGTGGCTTTCATCTCCCTGATAAAACTTATCAAAAATATGTTCCATCACGTCTTCCGTCATGCCACATCCGCTGTCCTTCACAGAAACGATCACCTGCTCCTCATCACTCCTCTGCGACAAGAGAATCGTTCCACCCTCCGGCGTAAACTTGATTGCATTGGACAGCAGATTGTTCCAGACCAGCTCCATCAGCCCTGGATCCGCATCCACATACGCCCGATCCTCCATCTCCACCGCAAAGTCAATATTCTTCTTTTCCCAGCTGTCCTCAAACATTACCGCACATTCACTCAGCTGCGCACACACATCGTAGTGCTCCACCACCGGACGGATCGTCTGCTTCTCCAGCTTGTTCAACTTTAACATATTCTGGATCAGATCCGACATCCGCTTACTGGAATCCAAAATATTATCTACATATCCGCTCTGTTTCTCATCCAGATTTCCTTCCATCTGCAGAAGCTGTGCATGATGATAGATTGCAGAAAGCGGTGTCTTAAACTCATGCGACACATTGGAAAAGAAATCCGTTTTCAGTGTCTCGATGCTTCCCAGTTCCTCCACCATCTTGTTGAAATCCAGAATCATCTCATCCATGTAATCCAGATGATCCGCAGTATGAACGGTTGGGATATACACAGAAAAATCTCCGGATGCCACCTTATCCGCTGCCTCCGCAAGATTATGAAGCGGTTCCTCATAAGTCTTTTTAATCTCTCTTCTGGTAAAAAGCGTAATTCCAGCTGCCACCAATGCCCAATATGACACCGGCAGAATTGTCTGCGTAATTTTCGACCAATGTAAAGCGTTCATTCCAACAATGATGCCAACATGTAATCCGGACATCAGAAGCAATATCAGAAAATACACAAGAAAAATATAGGGTGGAAACAATTCGTTTTTCATCTTCATTTCCTGTTTCATAAAAGCACCGCCTTATATCCGAGTCCTCTTACCGTTTTAATCTCAAATCCGTCGCATTCCGAGAACTTGTCTCTTAGCTTTGTGATATAGACATCCACCGCCCGCAGACTGGTATCCGAATCCACACCCCAGAATTCATCCATCAGCTGCGCGCGGGTAAACGTCTTCTTCGGATAGGATAAAAGCTTATAGAGAATATTAAATTCTCTGGTTGCGACCGCAATCTCCTCTCCATCGACCTCAGCTGTCATTCCATCCGCATCCAGTACAAGATTTCCAACTGACAGTTTTCTCTCAGTCTCAATGTTTGCGCGGCGCAGCAATGCACGGACACGCATTTCAAGTTCTGCAAGTTCAATTGGTTTTACCATATAATCGTCGATTCCAAGCTGAAATCCCTTCTGCTTGGAAGGCAGATCATCTTTCGCCGACATAAACAGGATTGGAATCCTCTTGTTCACTTCCAGGACGGTACGTGCAAATTCAAACCCGTCCACTTCCGGCATCATGATATCGGAAATGATCAGTTCATATAGCTGATTGTACATCTCATCATAAGCTTCCGCTGCACTTAAGACGCCTTTTGCCTCAAAACCACAGTCATTTAACCATGCACATACCGTCCGGTTAATCTTCTTATCATCATCAACAACTAAAATATGGATCATCCGGATTTCTTCCTTTCTTCCTGACATTTTGGCCTGCTATTGTCAAGGTTTTGTTTATAAATTGTTTCAGTTTTGTTAATTCGAGCAAAGAGTAGCGAAAAGCTCCTATCTCAAAAGACAGGAGCTTTCCTAAAGTTATGCTTTAATTTTCTGCTTTCTTCTGCTTTCTGTTTCGAATCACGCTTCTTGTTGTAAAGAATAATGTGATCAGAATTCCGAGTGCTGCTACAACATCGAGTGCGTATAAGCCCTTCTTCCATAATGGAACAACCGATACAACTTTACTGTCTGCTGCAAGTCCGTTCATCGCATTACTTCCGGCAATCGCATATACCACATTCTTTGCGGCTCTCTGCATATCGTTGACAACCTCATTGGTCATCTCTGCGTCAGACAACTTCCAAAGTGTTGCATCCGTATTCAGCCACAGGTCAGTTCCTGCTGCAAGACCTTCACGCATATCCTCATATGCAAAGACTGCGTACGAAGCCTGATCGGTTACAGCCATACCCTTGAATCCCCACTCATCACGAAGTGTTGCTGTCATCAGTCCATAATGACCACCTGTCCAGCGGGATCCGATACGGTTCATACTTACCATGACACCATGTGCATCACCTTCGCGGACCGCTGTCTCGAAAGCTGCCAGATATACCTGACGGACAGACTGCTCGTTGGCAAAGATTGCACATCCCATACGGTTGGTTTCCTGATCGTTTAATGCAAAATGCTTTACGGTTACAACTGCACCCTTGGACTGTGCGCCTGCGGATGTTGTTGCTGCCATCTTTCCGGAAAGGAATGGATCCTCGGAATAATATTCGAAGTTACGTCCGCTGTACGGAGAACGATGAATGTTACAAGCCGGTGCGTACCATACCTGTACCCCGAGTGCGAGGGAATCCTCACCGATACATTTACCGAACTCTTCGGAGAGATCATCGTTCCATGTAGAAGCAAGTACTACCTCAGGCGGATAAGAAGTTCCGCTCTCTCCTCCGACGAGTGTTCCGGAGATTCCGGCAGGTCCGTCCTTATCAACGGTCTCTGGAAGCTGGATAGACTTCACACTCTTGGTTGCATATCCACCGATACGAACCAGTTCGTCAACTTCATCCTGTGACATCTGCTGTACCAGTTTCATCCACAGTTCATCATCATAATCAAGTCCGATCAGTGAAGCTGCGCTTAACTTTCCTTCGGTCTCATCAACAGTTCCTGTTACCGGTTCTGCAGAATTGCTGCTCTCATCGGTATGAAGTTCAAGATCAGAAAGTAATGCATCCGGAGCCTCCCATGTGCCGCCATTGTAAGTCTCTGGCCAGGTTCCTGTCCAGTCACTTCTGCTTAAATACTGATAGCTGTCATCATATTTCTTGATATCAACATCTTCGAACTGGTCACTGATCTCATTTCCTGTTGCCTGTGAAGATGCATAAGTCTTCGCATCGATCTCATTTACCGTAACCTTGGAAGTCTGATCGGCATTTCCTGCCTGATCCATTCCCTGCGCCTCGCTATACCCCTTCGCTGCGAGAATATTGTTGACTGCCTCATGTGCATTGTTTGCTGCGGTAAAATAGTAATCTCCCGCATCAATGATATAAGTTCCGTATCCGTTCGCATCGTATACTTTCATCTGTTCCTTCGGAACGGTTACGGTAACAGTAGCGCTTGCGCCTGCATCTAACATATCTGTCTTGGCATATCCGACAAGCTGAACGGATGCTTTCTCGATGCCCTGCTCCTTGTCGTACTCGGTATAAGGAGACTGCATATAAATCTGAACGATATCCTTACCGGCTACGCTTCCGGTATTCTTGACATCTACCGATACCTCGTAGTTATCGCCTTTGTCAGCTACCTTATAATTACTCCACTCAAAATCTGTATAAGACAGACCATATCCGAATGGATACTGGACAGACGCTGTATAATCATAATTTGCAGCATCCTCATTTCCGAGAACAACATCCTCGTATCTTGTCTCATAATAGTTGTATCCAACGTAGATGCCCTCACCATATACCATGTAAGAATATCCGAAATCAACAGAGCTGTTCGTAAACATAAAGCTTCCGAAGTTTGCCATACTTGGTGCACTGAAAGAATCATATGCATATGTATCGACTAATGCGCCGGATGGATTGACCTCACCGGTCAAAGCCTGTCCTACTGCATAAGCACCAGTCTCACCGATTGCTCCGATCCAAAGCGCTGCATCCACATCATACTCATCAAGGAATCCAAGTTCCATTGCATTCTGTGTATTCAGTAACACGATAACATGATCAAAATTGTCGCATGCCATCTGAAGCATATCGCGCTCATTCTTATCAATCTGTAAATAGGTAGAACCATTCTCCAGCTTCTCGGTTGACAGATCCGAGCTCTCTCCACCGGAACGTCCCAATACAACAACTGCTGCATCGTTATACTCTGCGAAGCTGTCCTTCACTTCTTTCGTATACTTGTCTGCCGGTACTTCGTTTACTGAGAAAGCGCCCTCTCCATATACATCCGGTGTGGTCTTACGATAAGAAGATCCCTCACCCTTATCATAGAAATCCCAGAGTGTAGGGTTTAATGTAAAACCTGCTTCCTCGAGTCCGGTCTTCAGATTGACTGCCTTAGAAGCATCCACAGATCCGGCTCCGCTTCCGCCATAGATTGGATCAACCGCATCCTGACCAAACACGCTGATCTTGCTTCCGCTTGCGAGAGGTAATGCATTGTTCTCATTTTTGAGAAGCACGATACCCTCTGCCTCGATATCCTGTCCAACCTGTCTCAAATGCTCGGTACGAGCCTCTTCCGAGTCATAGTCGCTTGTGTAATAATCCACAGCCTCGCCGTCAGCTGAGACGATTTTCTGATTTGACTGGTTAAAATGTACGGAAATCAGATTCTGATACTTTAACGCATAGTAATTTCCGATTACCAGACCAACTGCGATTACAACGCACAATACATAGGCAACAATCGCTTTGATGTCCACTTTCTTACTTTTGTTACTCATAGATAATCCTCCACTTTTACTTTGATTCTTCCGGTTCTTCTTTGAATATCACTTTGAAGATCGGGAAAAATACCCAGAACGATATCGCACAATTGATGATCATTGTCACAACATCTGCCACTGTAATTCCTGCACTTCCCATCACATTTTGGAAAAAGCGATAAATCGGGTCTTTGTACAATCCCTGAAGCGCTGCCGCTCCGATTGAGATGATCAGATACGCGATCACATACCAGAATGCTGCTTTTGCCAGCGAGCTATTCGACTTAAAAGTCACTTTTCTCTGAAGGAAAAAGTTGATTACCTGTGCGATCAGCATTGTGATCTCAACCGCGAGGAAATACGCAAGTCCGCCGCCTCCGCCGCTGCCGATCGATCCTGCCGCGTAATCGAATACATAATACGGGCTTCCACCGACCGATCCGCAATGCAACACCTGAAATCCGGTGTCCACAAGGTTTGTCATGCCAAAAATCGACTTAAGCACCGGCATCATGATCATCTGTAGAACCGTTACACCATTGCTCACAACGAAAAACACAAGGAACTGCGCAATCGTCTCATGCTTTGCGGCAAACCGTTTCCAACCTGCGACAATCGGATTCATTGTCTGATTGTCCATACTCTTTTTCATCCTCCCTCCTGATTGATTTGGTCCGTGCCGGACCTTGTAACTATATACTAGCACACGCAGACTTTTAGATTCTCATTTCGCATAATCTGCACATTTTCTGCACAAACTGCATCAAGCTTATACATTCTGCACAATTCTGTTTCTTTTCAATTATGCACTATTCACAACGTAAAAAGGTGCCTGCACCACATTCTCATGTATGCCTGCACCTCTTCCGTTTCATCATAACAGGGTCTATCAGACAGTCTCACCCCAGCGTTCAAGTATCTTCTTTCCAGGCTTCACTTTAACTTTGCTGCGAAGTCTGTCTCATCGGAATCAGAATCTTGAGATCGAACCAGTTCTCATTCGTATCGATGCTTACCGCACCGTCATATTTATTGACGGTGTAGCGGATACTTTTTAATCCATATCCATGATACTCCTTGTCTTTCTTCGTCGTGACAAGCTTACCCTCCTTATACTGGAGCGCCTCCTCATAGTAATTCTCGAAGCGTAGAATCAGGAAGTTCTTCTGCTTGGATACCGTCACATGAATGAGTCGTTTCTCCTTGTCCGGAATCTTAAGTTCACACTCAATCGCATTGTCCAATGCGTTACCAAAGATACTGCAGATATCCATCACATCCATGAAATCAAGGAGCGTTCCATCTGCCACACAGGTGAACGTAATTCCATGCTTTGCACAATACAGGCTCTTCGTCGTAAGGACCGTATCAAGCACCTGATTTCCGGTCTTATTCTGTGCCTCGTACTGCCTGATCTCATCCTCCATCCGGTTTAGAAATTCCTCCCGCTTGGCAGGATCATTCTCACTTCTTAAGAACGCGATCTGATGCTTTAGATCATGGTACTTGTAACTGATCAGCTCAATGCTCTCCCTCGACTGCTTATACTGCACATACTGATTCTGCAGCACGTTCTGCACTGCCTCGAGTTCCTTACGCACACGCAACTCGCAGCACTGGATCAGATGCGCGTACAATATCGCGATTCCTCCAAGATCCACAAGCGTGCGGATATTGCCGACCTCAAACGAATATCTTCCGGAAAAAGGCGTATTGATTGTGAGATAACTCATATTGCTGACCGCAAATACCGCCACTGCGATCAGAAGTCCCGAGAAATATTCTCTCAAGCTGATATCCATCTTCGCATCCTTTGGCAGATGCACATGAATCAGTCGAAGCAGAATTAACGCAACCACTCCATAGATCACCACAAGCATGATTGCCTGAATCCAGACTGATGGTACTTTTTTCCAGAAAAAGCACAGGATCTGCCACTCCACAGAAGCCATAAATTCCGCCACCACGAACGCGATCATTCCAAAGTATGCCGCATCCATCACATTGATATCACAACATATGTTGATAAATGCGATCATCAGTATGACCGCCGCGATCATACACGGAATCCAAAGGTATATGACCAGATCACCCGTTGCGATCAGAAACGCGCTTTGAATCACGATCGCCATCACCATAATTCCGATTGTCCTGCCCCTGCTGAATCGTTTCTTCAGCGGCAGGATAAAAAGCATGCACGCCAGCCACTCTGCGATCGCAGTATAAAGTCTTGGTATATCCGGCATCAGATTATCGATCATTTTATCATCTCTCCCCAGTATTCTGTTAAGCTTTCCATAAATTCCTTCTTACGCGCACGGCTTAATACCAGCTGCTCGCCACGGACTACCGCACATCCGTCCTGTACACTGTCCACATGCTGCAGGTTGATCAGATAGCCTTTATTACCACGACAGAAACTCATTCCATCTAATTTTTCTTCCATCTCCTTCATCGTTCCGATGGTCTCATAATCGCCGAGGATCGTGTGAAGGATCAGCGTATGTCCCTGGCTTTCGATGTAGAAGATATTCGCCAGATTGATACGCACCGTTCCACCCTTGATATTGACCATGATTGTTTTATCCGTGCGCTTCTTCATACGGGAGATTGCCCGATTCAGTCTCTGCGAAAAGGCGAAATACGACACCGGTTTCAACACATAATCAAGCGCATCGACCGCATATCCACGGATCGCATACTGTGCCATATTCGTGATAAAAATGATCACAACTTCAGAATCGACTTTGCGGATTTCTTCCGCTGCGGACATACCATCCATAAATTTCATCTCGACATCCATCAGAATGATGTCATACTGTGACTTATAATTATGTACAATGTCATCGCCGTCCGCACAGTAGGTGATGTCAAAGACTTCTCCGTTCTCTTTTTCGTACTGATGCAGATACGCCTTCAGCTGCTCAGCATACATTTCTTCATCTTCTACGATTGCAATCTTGATCATCGCTGCTTTCTCTCCTGTTTTATTTTCATATATTCAACGAGTGCAAAATTCTGTGGCGGCGGGCTTGCACTGGGCGGCTGACTCTCGGGGCACCACCTTAGCGGAACACGATTTTAGACAAAATCACTGAATTTGCGAAAATCTCTGCCGGGCTCAACTTTTGTGTCCGAGCAATGCTTCGACTGCGGCACTCCGAATGTCCGCCTGACACAGATGTGCTCAAAATTTCTAGTCTGCCTAAGCGGAGCACTTCGCAAATTTTAATGTGCCCGCTCTCGGTTAATGTCTCCCCTCGAAGCATTATGGAGTGCCACTAAGGTATGAGGTCGCAAACACGACCCGCGGGCACGGTATTGTTCAGCACTCCGCTAAGGCAGACACGAAATCCATCGGACACATTCTGTGTTCAGGCGAACACCCGGAGCGCCACTGTCTAAGCTTGAGCGGACAGCAAATTATAAGAAGAGCCCGGCGGACATTTTCTGCAAATTCCTGATTTTGGATAACTAGTGTCCGCCAAGGTGGTGCCCCGAGAGTCAGCCGCCCAGTGCAAGCCCGCCGCCACAGAATTTTTACACTCGGATATTATATATGATAAAATACCAGGAAACAGAACGCAAGCGTAAACAGCAACAAGACCTCATCCGAATTTCTTCAGATCAGGTCTGTATGCATGTGTAAAGGAGGGGGATGAATTTAATCTCGCCGAATGGTCGCGCGGATCAGATGTGCAGTACCCTTAATGCGATGCCCATTGGCCATCTCCGTGAGTGCCCGCGCCATCTCCATTGTCACAAATCCGCCCGTCATCTTGGCATAGCCGCGAATCGGCATATTATAATTGAAAAGCACATTCAGATTCGGCTTGCCCTGCCATTCGCTGATCTTCAGCATCAGGCGAAGCACTCCGTAGAATATCTTTCCAATAATTCCTTTTCCATAATAGAGCTGACATACGGCATCATTCATGCCGATCTCGCCGCTCCAGCTTCCGTCCGGGATTGGACGACCATATAATTGTTCAAAGGCTTCGTCTCCTACCACCTTAACTTTGCCACTGAAATATTCCGGCATCTTATCTCTGCGGTACGGTCCTTCTGCAACCGTTCCGTTTACCTGCATCGGTGCCTGCAGCTGCATCGTCTCTGCATCCGTTCCGATCATGATCTGATACTCGCCGGACTCAATCTCCCATGTATTTGTTCTCGTATCGAAGAATCGGAAGGTCTTATCATCAAACGGAATCGAAACCTCCGTCTCTTCACCCGGCGCAAGCACAACACGCTTGAAACCTTTTAACTCGCGCACCGGGCGGAACACCGTGTCGGACTTCTTTCCGATATACAGCTGCGCTACTTCCGCACCTGCTACATCACCGGTATTTTCAATTCCAAAGGTAACACCCTGCTCGTTTACCTTTAAATTATAATAACGAAACTTTGTATAACTGAGTCCATATCCAAACGGATAACGAACCTTCTTGTCAATCGTTGTATAGTAACGGTATCCGACATACAAAGCCTCGCGGAACTCGCTGCTCCGCTCCTTGCCCGGATAATAATGGTAGCAGGGCGTATCCTCATAATGGATTGGATAGGTCTCATTCAGTCGTCCGGATGGGTTCACTTTTCCGGTTAAAACATTTAACATTGCGGATGCTCCGGCCTGTCCGCCGAGGTATCCGTGCACAATGCCTTTTACATACTGGTGCCAAGGCATCTCGATCGCCGATCCTGCAGATAATACCACGACAAGGTTCTCATTCACCGTCGAAAGTTCATCAATGAGCATTCCCTGCGCATTCGGCATCATCATGTGTGTACGATCCAATCCTTCCGATTCGCTGATCTCATCCAGTCCTCCAAAGAGAAGCACCACATCCGCGCTTTTGGCAGCCTCTTTTGCCTTACGCAGAAGATCCATCTTCGGCGGACGGTTTCTCACATACCCCTGCTCGTAGGAAACCATCACGATATCATACTCACCGATCATATCAAGGATTGCTTCCGGCTCCTTCGCCGGATTCACAAGTGAGGATCCAGCGCCCTGATATCTCGGTTTCTTGGCAAAATCACCGATGACAGCAACCTTGGTTCCCGGCTTAAGCGGAAGGATGTTATCCTGGTTCTTGAGAAGCACGATGCTCTCTTCCGCTGCTTTACGTGCAAGCTTATGATGTGCCTCAACATCAAAGGTCGTACCCTTTGCTTTCTCTGTCGTGCCATGCGTTGCGAAGATAAGTGACAATAATTCATCTAATCTCTGATCCAGCACTTCCTCTTTTAGGGTTCCTGCCTGCACCGCCTTCACGATATCGCGCATTCCGGATTTGCCGGTGCCCGGCATCTCTAAGTGACTTCCGTTCTGTACCCCGAGCGCATGATCGTTGCTACCGCCCCAATCGGAAATCACGCATCCGTCAAAGCCCCACTCATCCACAAGAATCTCCTGCAAGAGATGTGAATTCTCATTTGCATACACGCCATTGATCTCATTGTATGCGGACATGATTGCCTTCGCCTTGCCTTCCTTGACTGCGATCTCAAAGCCCGTTGTGTAAATTTCACGGAAGGTCCGCTCATCTACAACCGAATCGTTTGCCATACGGCGTAACTCCTGGCTGTTTACCGCAAAATGCTTCGGACATGCAGCCCCTCCTTTGCTTTGCATTCCACGCACATACGCTGCCGCCATCTTGCCTGCATGGTATGGATCCTCCGAGAAATACTCGAAGTTACGTCCGCACAATGGACTTCTCTTGATATTCAGCCCCGGTCCAAGGATGACATTGACATCCATCGTGGCTGCTTCCTCTGCAAGTGCCGCTCCGATCTCTTCTCCAAGCTCCTCGTCCCAGCTGTTTGCAACCGTCGCCGCCGTCGGGAAACAGGTGGCCGGAAGGGATGCATTCAGTCCGAGATGATCTCCTGCACCAGCCTGCCTGCGCAATCCGTGTGGTCCGTCTGACATCGTCATGGACGGAATGCCATACTTTTCAAAGTCAACCGTCTGCCATGTATTTTTTCCTGACATCATCAGCGCCTTTTCCTCAAGCGTCATCTTGCTGATAATCGATTCATATTTCAAGCTCATACGTAAAACCTGCCTTTTTCTGTCTTTAACATGTTCCATCCGACCTTATCTTTCCATCATTGTGGTCGGTTTTTCATCTGTTGGCATTGTAGCATAGCAAGCCGTAACTTTTTCATTTTCTGCACAAATGGTCTTTTTTTATGCATAAACTGCAAAACCTCCCTCGCCGCAAGCGGCAAGAGGCTCAATAGTCATCCGAGATTCCCGTTTTGTAAACGAGTTTCACATTTTGAAAG
>ERZ1034882.374-NODE-374-length-23046-cov-24.511809_pt1 | contig 23046 bp, 31 predicted proteins | sample MGYA00520606_ERZ1034882 | MGnify/ENA primary metagenome ERZ1034882 (study PRJEB33766, sample SAMN09781726) | gut metagenome | biome: gut microbiome | host: Homo sapiens | place: Madagascar | study: EMG produced TPA metagenomics assembly of the PRJNA485056 data...
GCGCGTAGCGCTCCCTCTCTTTGGCAAGCTCACTTTTTAAGGTAATTTTTTACAAACACCCAAATTAAGCGGGCCTGCTTTTCCGTGGCCGCCTTAATACACTCTACCACAGCTGCCACATATTCATCCTTTGTCATTATGTAGTATCCCCCTTTCGTTTATTTTATTATATACAACTTGCAGTTGTATGTAAATTCACATTTTAAACAAAATCGTTGTCAAATTTTGTGGTTCTGGGTATAACTCTATCATACCCTGCCGCATATAAAAAATCTGTCAAATCAACGGAGGTTCACCATGTCCACAATCCCTGCACCCGAAAATAACCAGTCTGCCGACAACAAGAAAAAAGCCAACGGCTGCCTGGGCATCATCGTCATCCTGATCGTGCTCAGCGTTATCGGCAACTTCATCGGTAAAAAGGACGACGCCGACCCGGCCCCCACCGCAGCCCCGGAAGTCACCGCCACCGCCGCGCCGACCGAGGCCCCCACCGCCGCGCCCGAGGCGTCCAGCACCGCCGAAGTGACTACCGAGTCTGTCGCGTCTCTCGTAGAACTGGCAACCAAGGACAACTTCGACGACGTAGACGTCAGCGTCGACGGCGACATCATCACCGTCAACATCAAACAGAGCGGCATTGCCGCCGCCTACACCCTGGTAGCCGCCGGGGACGCCGACTCTAAAGCGTCGTGGGATGAACTCGTCCAGAATCAGGTGGCCATGTGCAACCAGCTTAAGGAATCCGCCCACGACCTGGGCCGTGATGATATCGTTTTCATCGTCCAGGTGCTCAACGACCTCAGCCCGGATAAAACCCTTGTATCTGTTGTGGATGGCGTTGTCTACTACAACGCAGCCGACGACGTTGCGTAAATAAAAAAAGCCCGCGGCGTTACCAGCACCGCAGGCTTATAGAATCGCGTGTCCGGCGTGGACACAATACGACCCAGCACTCGTATTATAACACCCGCCGGGCACTTGGCACAAGTACTACGGGGGATTTTTGTCAAAATGGCACTAAAAAAACGAAAGGACGGGCGCTACCAGCGCCGTGTCACCCTGTCAAACGGCAAAACAAAGATGGTCTACGGCAGGACCCAGGCCGAGGTCAACGCCGCCGCCCGCCGGGCCATGGCGGACGATGACGCCGGCTTAGAGGTCGGCGATACTACAACCGTGGGAGAATGGGCCAAAATCTGGCTCACAACCTACAAGTCAGACCTGCGCCCCGCCACCGTGCGGATGTACCGGGACGCCTACAACCTGCACATCATGGACACCATCGGCAGCATGGAACTGCGCGCCGTGCGTCCGGTGCACATCCGCCGGGTGCTGTCCGGCGTGGCCGATCTGTCGGAGAGCCTGCAGCACAAAGTGCTGATAACAGCCCGACAAATTTTTACAAGCGCAAAGCAAAACCACCTCATCAGCAGCGACCCTACCGAGGGCCTGAAAATCACGCGCCACGCCAAGCCAAAGCGCAAGGAATACCTCACCCCTACCGAGTACACCCGCCTGCTGGAGGACGTCACAGAGCCGCGCGCGCGGGCGTTCTGTGCGCTGTGCATTTACTGCGGCTTGCGCCGGGAAGAGGCCCTGGGCCTGCGCTGGGCGGATATAGGCCCCGCCGGGCTGATCGTGGCGCGGGCGGTGAGCTTTCCGGCAGGCAGCAACCGCCATGACCCGAGCATGGAGTTAAAAAGCCCAGCGGCCAACCGCATTGTGCCCATCCCCGCCGCGCTGCGCCGCATCCTGGCCGAAACGCCCCGCGCCAGCGAGTACGTCGTTCCCAGCGTTCGCGGCCAGGTGATGACCCAGTCCGCCTACCGGAAGATGTGGGCCACCTACGTGGAGCCGCACTTCCCCCTGCCCATCCACGCCCACATGCTGCGCCACACCTATGCCACCAACCTGTACCGCGCCGGGGTGGACCTGCGCACTGCGCAGCAGCTGCTGGGCCATGCTAGCATTCAAATGACGGCCAACATCTACACCCACCTGGAAGCCGCCGACAGCTTGCAGGTGGTAGACCGCCTGGACAACTACTTTGCCGCCGCAACCTGACTACTTTTTGACTACCTACCACAGCAAAATCAAGCGCCCGGCAAAGCAAAAAAACAACGCTTCAACGGAAACACCATCCGCACAAAACCGCACAAGCCCGCATCCGCTCTGACTTTTAATCAGAGGGTCCAGGATTCGAGTTCCTGCGGGCGCACCAAAAATACCGCGCATCAACGCTATATATTATAGCTTGATGCGCGGTATTTTTCTTTGCAAATCCGTTTTGACTACTTTCTGACTACTTAGCCTTCTGCCACGCAGTGATAATATCTTCCCGCCTTATTCGGTGCGGCGTCTTCGTCGTCCAGAAAAGCCGCCGCCAGGTCCGCGTAAAATTCGGGGGTGTCCACGCCGTGCGTCCGGGCCACTCTGTAATAATCCGAGTACATCATACACATCACGCACCAGAACGTCTCCGGCGGCGCGGTCACGGTCCTGGCCATCATGTAGGGGATGGTCTGTTCCATCGTCCAGTGCGCGCCGGTCGTGCCGTCTGCGTTCTTCATCCGGGCCGTCCAGGCGCTGGCCTCTGCCCGGGTCAGCGGTGCAGCGTCGGCAGTGCCGCCGCCGTTCAGCCGCTGCTCTCGGTCATCCAGTTCCATCCAGCACTGGTTGATTTCCTTGATCGTCATCATCCGCTGGCCGGTGATTCCTCCGTCCATGCACTTAATCATTTCCTCATCAAGCCGCTTTTTGTAGTCCCCTATTTCTTTTCTCATCCTGCCACCTCAGGCCAGCTTCACGATGCTGGCGCAGACGTGGTTGACCGTACCGTCAACACCGCCGACGACCGCGTTGATAGTCGGCGTTTCGTTGCAGCAGACGCCGATGTAAACCGTCGTCTCCATGTGCAGTGTCGTCACGCCGTTGGCCGCCACGGTGGCCTGTGCGCTCATGCAGGGCAGCGCGGCGGTATCCTTGTACCCTTGCAGCGTAACCACGCCAGCGGCGGTCGCTGTGGCCGTCACGTCGTAGCTGATGCGGTACAGGCCGCTGCACTCCACCTCAAAGCCACCGGTATTCGTTTTTAAAGCGCACCCGGTGTCAGTGTTAAGGACGCCCAGCACGTTCACAGGCGTGCCAGCCGCCACAAAAGCCTGCGCAGCGTTGTTGTAGGCGTTCTGGGCGCTCTTGTAGTGGGGGTTCTTCCGTTTATTGTTACAAGCCATTTTCTGCTCCTTTCAAAAAAGGCCCGCACAGCTTCTGCCGTGCGGGCTTCGCTGTTAATAGCGTACCGTTATGTAGCCATCAGGCGCAGCTGCACCCGCCGCCGCAGAACGGCGAAGGCCCGGCGTTGTAGGCGTAGCCGGTCGGGTAGCGGACGACGCCCGCCATCTGCCCGGCCAGTTCCAGCGCATTGACCTTATCCCGCAGCTGCTGGATCGTGTTGGCCTGCATCAACGCGCGGGTCTGCTCGCCCTCCGCGTGGATTGCGGTCGTGATGTCGCAGGTCTGGCGATCCATCTTGGCGGACATGTTGGCCGTGGCCAGGCGGTTCTCGCAGCAGCAGCTGGCGATCTGCTGCTGGATACCGTTGCCGGTGCCCATGATCGTCTGCTGCAGGTTGCTCTGGCCCAGGGCGACTTCCTTGCCAAGCTGGCCGAGGCCGCCCTGCATCTCGTAACCAAGATTGCAGACGCCGTTGCCCAGATTGGTCAAACGGTCGTTAATCTGGCCGAACTGCTGGCCGTACAGGATCTCCTGCTGGCTGGCCGCCGTGGCGTACTGCCCATATTCTCCCTGGCGGTTCCAGCCGTTCAGGCCGCCGCTCATGAGGGCGAACAGAAACAGGATGATGATCCACCACGCGCCGTTGCCGCCCCAACCGTCGTTGTCACTTGTGCCGCGGGTGACGGCAGCAATATCGGAAAGACTCATATTATCCACTTCTTTTTTCTCCTTTCAAAAAAATCTATGATAAACCGTTGCGCACCGGCCTATCTCCAAAACTGTGCCAGGTACTGGGCCTGTTGTTTCAGGGCGTCGAACTGCTGCTGCGTCATCCGCCCGTCGGCCAGCATCTGCCGGACCTGTTCCTCTGCTTTCTGCGGCGTTATGCCTGCCGCAAATTTTCGAAATTCAGCCGCAAAGGCCAGGGGATTATTTGGCAGCCGGGGGCCGTTTGCCTGGGGCCGCAGAAACTGCATCAGCGGATTGCTTGCCATTTACGATCTCCTCCAATCTTGTCAGGCGCGTGTCCAAACTGGACACATCCACCGCGGGGGTGGTCTTGTGCGGGGCAATGTCAAATGGCTGCACCGTCTTGTACCCTGCCCCGTCGGTCTGGCACAGCCACACGATGGGGGCTGTGTCGTCCATAACAATAGCGTTGCTGTTCGGGGCCATTTGCAGCGCCCGCGCCCCCGGCTCGCCGTTGACGTGGATGATCTCATAGCGCTGCGCGGCCTGCTGCATTGTGCCGCCCGGGTTGTAGGGCGTCTGGCCGTACCCGCCGGGCTGGCCGTACATGGCCGGATAGACCATAGGGCTGTTATAATAGGGCATCGTGCTCACCTCTCTTTTATTATTATTATTGTAACGCAGCGCACATTTTCGTGTGCGCCACATATGCGCCGACTTTACGCCAATTTTTTCAGAAAATTCTAAAAAAACTTTGCAAAAAGTCTTGACATTGCATCGCTAGCGATGTATAATATAGACACAGTAAGAGATAAGCAACCGCACACAACAGGAGGAAAATAAAATGACCACTATTTCTAATGCCATCTACGCCGCCACCAACACTTCCGTCAACAGCAACGATGTTATCGATGAAATCCGCGAGGCAATTTCCAGCGCCGCCATGGACAACGGCAAGCAGTGGGTCACTGGCCAGGATGACGCCCTGTGTCGCTGGGAGTACTACGTCGACTACAACCGAGAGGATGAACTTGACGAGGACGGCGAACTGATCCAGTCTGATGAGACCATAACGCTCCTTAGCATCCACATCCTGCCCCGCTCCGCCAGCTCTGCCTTTGTAAAGGCAGGCAACCCGGTAGGCGTAGAAATCTCCGTGGACGTCAACATCGAGCTTTAATTAAGGAGGCCCCCATGAAAATTACAATCACAGAATACGCCGCCCGCCACAACCGCAGCCCCGTCACCGTCCGGCAAAAGGCCCTGCGCGGCGGCTTCAAAACAGCACGCCGGGTCGGTCGTGACTGGCTCATCGATGAGAACGAACCCTACACCGACAACCGCCTTGCAGCACCCCCACCGCCGGACCTGTGGCAGCTGACCAGCTGCCGCCGCTGCGACACCATCAGCGACGCGGGCGCGGTCAAAATCGCCAACGATTCCTTGTCCGTCCTGATTCCCACCGGCGCAGGCGACGGCGACTCCGCGTTCTGCATCTATAACGACGGCGAGATAGACACCGCGCCCCTTACCTACTTCACGTTGATTTCCGGTAAATTCAACATTTACGACTACGATTGCGGCAGCACCGTTGCCGAAACGGTCGAGGGTTCCTTCCAAGTCTACTACTCTTCCGGCATCGTGTTTTTTATAAAAACAGAATAAAAAAACAGCGGTCGCACCGGGCAAACGCCCAGCACGACCGCTGTTTTATATTTTTCTGATTTTATCCACGACCGCCCGCACCAACCGATTGACCGTGCGTTCACTGCAGTTCATTTCCGCAGCGATCTCTGCGTTGCCCAGGCCGCGCCGCCTGTAATCCAGCACCGCCCGCTCGTCGTCGGTCAGCAAAAAGCAAATTCTGTTATACGTCGCCAGGTCAACACAGAAATCGAACCGGCGCACGCAGTAAATTATTTATCCTTCGCGCTCTGCTTTACGCACTGGTTGGCGTAGACCGCCCCAGCCGCGCACAGAACGCCTTGAATGATAGCGGTGAAAACTGCCATGGCCGCGTCCTGCCCGCCGCCGATGGGCGACGTAGCCAAAACATACAGCGCGGCCAGCACAATGCCCACCGCGGCCAGCACCGCCGGGATGAGCTTGTCCGCCACCGCCGTGCTGGTTTTCAGGCAGTACCCAACGAAAATCAGCGCCGGAATCAGCACCAGCAGCTCCGGTTTAATGTAGTTCATGTAGTCGATGTTCATAGTTTAACTCCTTTCTCTAAATCATGAATTCGTGTTTCATGGTTTTGCAAAAGCGCGTCCTGCTCTTCGTTGTGCTCCCACAACCTTTTATGGCTAGCACTGTTGCTCCTGTCGTTATCCTGCACCTGATTTGCCACACTGTCAAGCAGAGACTTCAACTGCGTGATACTGGTATTTAGTTTTAAAAGCGGTGTTGTGACAGTTACAATCAGTCCGATAAGTACAACAATGTCCTTGACGATATCCCAATCTGTCATTCTTCACTTCCGTTCTGGGCATCACGCCCACTGCAACATCTGCGCATCAGCCAACGTATTTCGCATGATACGCTCTGTCGTTATCGAGGTTGTACTTTTTGGCAACAGCGTAGAACTCCATCGCCGCAGCATTCGGCAGGACGACATGATCCAGCCAGACCTCCTGATGCGTCGGCGCGGCGGGCTTGTCCTCTTTGATGGCGGCATCGTACCGTGTCAGGTTGAACTGCTTCACGACCGCCAGCAGACTTGCGGTATACGTCGGGCTGGTCGCCCAGCCGTCGGTGCGGATATACTCGCACGCTTTGTTGATGTCGGCGCAGCCGACAAGGTTCGAGTAGCGCGGCATCGTCGTGAGCTTTTTAATGTAGTCCTCAACGCAGGCGGCCATCGTATCGTAGGCGCGGAATCCCGCAGTGATGGTGATGTACTTGCTGCCGTCCCACTCCTTGGTGGTCTTGTTGTAGACGCGACCGCTCCAGTTGCTCGCCTTGATGCCGAACAGGTTGTTGGCCTGTACAGCAAGCTCGCTGGTGCCGTAGGCGCTTTCCAGACACGCTTGCGCAATGCAGAGCGACGGCAGCAGATGTGCGCTCAGGCAGCGCTCCCGGCACTTCTCAGCCATCACGTCGATGAACGTCTGCTCCTGCGTTTTGGCGGGCGCAGCGTCGGCCACGTCGCCCTTCAGGCGCTTTGTGACCTGCGCCGCAATGTCGGGGAACTTGCTTTTGAGATAAGGGCCTGGGCAGGCCGTGGCGGCGTAGAAGCAGTGCATGGTCAGGCTGCCGTTCTTGTCGCCGGTGTAGGTCAGCTCCTTGATGCCGTTCCGGCGGCAGATGTCTGTGCAGAGGTCAAGCAGCGCGGCATGGGCCTTGTCGCTGATGTGCCAGTCCGGCGCACCGCCGTCGTTGGCGACCTCGATCGTGACGGCACGCTGGTCGTTCCACGGCGACGAGCTGCACCACGAACGGTCTGCTTCGTGGCAGAACAGGCCGATGCGGCCGTTGGAATCAATGGCATAGTTCGCGCTCATCTGGCGAGAGGGCCTACCGACAAGAGCGCCGAAAGATTCAAGCGTTGCATTGCCAGCCATGTGATGAACGGTAATCTTCGTGATGGGCTGGCTGCGGGGTCTGTTGCAGTTGGGGCTTATGGCGGTATAGCCGATAAGCGGCGAATCACTCATCTTCATCATCTCCTTTGCCGTTGGAAAGTTCTTCATCCATTTCAGGGGTCAAAATCGTATCTTTTTCAGGCATATAGCACCTCCAAGTTCGTTTCTCTTTTCAAATTATCCGATCCGCTCCCAATAGATGCGGGTCACGTAAGGGGGCATATTGTTGTGGGCGGCCAGTGCAGCAGCACCTCGCCGTTAGATAATCTCATAAAATCAACTCCTTAAATTTTCGGCCGCGCGGCCCTTAAAGATTCCGGTTTGTTTCATTTTTCGTCCTTTCTCCCCTCTGGTAGGGGAAATCAAAATACATCTGTAATCCAAGCAGATTGACATATAACAAATGCTGGCGTCCAAATGCCTTCATTGTTGCATACAACTTTAACGGAGTACAAAGCATCATCTAGCTTATACTTGTTACATCTTCACTGGGAAAAACCCACACTTTTCCCCAGGCATTGTCATTGTTCAATTCAATGTTTATAGTGTTTGGATCACCAACAGTCATGCTGGAACTTTTCACAGCTAAATCGTTGTTTAAAAATGTATTACATGCAAACTGATTGTTATGCACATTCAATGTTACAGCTATACCAGCAACGTGATTGTTTTGATCAATAACAAAAATAGTGAAATAGGTACGCTCTCCGCTTATCGTTGTAAATCTGATCGTGAAATTGCCACCGCTCGTACCATATCGTCTACAGAGTCTTGTTGTCAGTCCATAAGAAGTGGCATATACACACGCAGGGCTTGCTGCCCAGCCGCCCGCAGCAGTCTTGCTGGCATCCGCCGTGTCGCTCACGCGCACGTCGCCGGGCAGGTCAGCCCCACCGGGCAGCTGGTAATAGGGGTTGCGGGTTGCACTCATACCGCCACCCCCCTTAGCATCAGCGTTTTGTCGGGGGGGGGTAACAGCATATACGGATTATTTGTTGCGTTCATTTATGTTTTCTCCTTTCACGCGATGCGGCGGTAGCGGTACGGGGCGATGTACGGCGGCATATTGTTGTGCGCTTTGCCGGAACCGAATTTATAACCGTAGCCAAACATACTACCATTATCGCCTTTTGTCGTGGTTATCCTATTATTACTTGGTACGGTGTCAAATCCCGTTCCGTAGGCATGCCCTGTTACACCAACTACGCTATGGTTCGACACAACACTAGTTGCAAAAGCACCATCGATTTCAGGCAATTCAGATTCAGTCAACGTATGTTCTTTTTCGCCGCCGGTACTTCCCGCCGCATACTCCCCGCCAGCACTTACCGTTACTCGGTCAACGCCGTACCGTTCCCACGTGCCGTACCCATACACAGCAGCGACTTTCTCCGGCGTGCTCAAATCCGGTGCGCCGATCAGCCCGGTTCCGTCCCACTCGATAATGCCGCCAACCGGCACATATGGATATTTATAAGGGTTGTCCGTCATGCGCTCACCTCCAAAATAAAGACAGCCGCGCTCGTCGGTGCTGCGTTCGCATAAAACTTAACAACTCCCGCCCCGGGTTCAAGTGCGGCGACCATACGCACTGCATCCGTCACCCTGGTTCGGTCGGATACGGAGATATGACTGTCTGCCGTCACACCGGCAACCGTGACAGTCGCGCACTGCGTATAACTCGTGCTGGTTCCGTCATCCCACGCCACGCTATAATCGCCGGTTGTCCAGGCCGATGCCGCCACCGTTACGGTCTTAAACTTCGATTTCATAGCGGTCAGCAGTGCGTCGATTTGGGCCTTATCGTAGTAATTCGCAAACTTACTGCTCTCACCTGTGTCCTTCCAGACCCCGGTATCGCTGTCCCACACCCAGATCGTATCTGTATCGCCAACGATTGCCCAGTTGCCGTCATAACCGGTATCATGCGCCGCGTATAGTGCCTCGTAATTTGGATACCACCCAACCGCGCCCTGGCTGACCTGCTGGGCCAGGGCCGCGTAGTATTTAGCGTTGTCCATGCCCTCGCCGGGGCGCGTGCCGGTATCTCCCACTGCCCAGCTGCGGGCCTCCTTGGCACTGGCCGCAGCGGCCTGGGCGTTGGCAGGCGCGGCCTTGATGGCCTCGATGTTTTTGTGCACGTCCTGGATGCCCGTCTCATTATCCCGCACGATTTTGGCGTTGGCGGCCACTTCCGCTGCCAGCGCCTGCACGGTCTTATATTCGTCCGTGCTCTCGATCATGCCATCCTGCACCGGGTTCCTGTCGATGTCCAGCCGCAGGGCGGCCATACCGGCCACGCCGCCGCCCGCCAGCACCTCTACCACCGGGGCAAACGTGCCGCAGCCGGTCGTCATCTGGGCTGTCACGGCCAGATAGACTGTGGCGCGGTCGCTGCTCACACCCAGCGCGGGGTTGTAGACATAGTGGCCGTCTTTCTTATCCATCCGCAGGTTGACATCCGCGCCGGTGGGCAGTGTCCAAGGCTGCCCGCCCTTGTACAGGGCCACGGCCAGCACCGGGAGCGTATCGTCGTACTGTACCAGATGCACCGGCTGCACAACGTCTCGCCGGTCAAAATCCGCCCGCGTCGCCTTGATAAGCGCTGTCTCGGGCGGGCTGTAATTGGCTGCCGCCATTTAAAACCACCTCACTGTATCATTTTACCGTTGACCAACACATAGCCGTCGCCCGCACCGTCCACGCCCAGCTGCACTTTCACGTTGCCGCGCGCGTCGGAAATCGCGATAGCGCCGCCCGAATACTGGCCCGCCATCGTGACGTTGGCGATCATGTTGTTGGTGTTGCTGGCCGCCGGGCCATACAAAACCAAGCGGCCCACGGCGTTGTTGGCGCCCCAGGTTGACATAAACGCGCCCATGTGCCAGTTTCCGTCGTTGGTTTTGCGGTACATTTCAATTTTGGCGTCGTCGATGACGCACTTGCTCTCCGACACCGTCGAAGTGAACTTTCCGGTGATGTCCACTGACCCGTCCGAGCCGATTTTGAAGTTGTCGCTGTTCACAACAAGCCCGCCGTTGAACGTCGTGGCGCCCGTGTCCAGGTTGGACACAAACTTGCCGTTGGTCGATTGCAGCACACCGCCCTTGATAAGATTCGCGCTCATCGTCCCGGATTTAATGCGGTTGGCGCTCAGACTGCCGGTCGTGATAAAATCGGCGTTGATCGCGCCGTCCATCGTGGCGGCCAGGCGGTACGGCCCGCCGTAGCCGCTGCTGCTGTACCCCCAACCGGCCAGATTCCACCGCCAGACCTTTGTTGCCTTCGCAATTTCCGGCTTGTCCATGACCAGTATCTCGTCAGGTTCATCCGCGCCGGTGGAGCTGTGCAGCACCACATAGCCGCCCAGGTTGCCGGTGATAAGCTGTGTGGCGCGGTCAATGGCCCGTTCCAGGTCGCTGCGCGTCTTGTTCACGGTGCTCTGTACGGTCTTTCCCATGTCGGCCACGGTGTTGGCCAGGCTGCTGCGTGCGTCTCCCAGCTCTACGCTGTCGTAGCGTTCCAGCAGCACGTCATAAACCGTTTTGATGCACCGCGCGTCCGCGCTCACGCCCAGCTTGCTAAACTGCACATGGACGGTATCGCACAGGCACACCCGCTCCAGCAGGGCCTTGTCGGCGTATTCGGCGGTCTGTTCCAGCTGGGCAAAGCTTAACGTTAGGCTCACCTTCGGCACGCCCACCTTGTTGGCGCTGATATAGTCCAGCGCGGCCTGCCGCAGCTGCGCGGCGGTGGGCTGTTCTTTTATGTCCTGGCTCACGTCCAGCGTCAGAACCCGCACAAAATCGTAACTGCCGCCCGGCACGTTGACCACCGGGCTGCCGGTGATCTGGGTCACGTTTCCGTCGCTGTCCACCCAGTAGGGGTAGACGCCGGTGTAGACCTCGGCGCAGCTTTCCTCCTGGGTCAGGTCGGTCAGGTTCTTGCCGTAGCGGATCGTCACGCCGCGGTCGGTGCCGCGCTGGCTGTGCAGCTTCACGGTGGTGTTGTCCCACTCGTATTCGCCGCCGTACACATCCAGCACGCTGCCCTCCACGCCGCCCAGCAGGCTGCGCAGACTGCCAGGCACGGCCACGGCAAAGTCCGCCACGGTCTGGATGTCGGTCCAAAATGTGTAATCGCAGCTTACCGCCGCATGGCCTTTGAGCTGCTGCAACGCGTTGACGGCGTTCAACGCCGTACAAGGCCCCACCGGTATACCGCTCAAATCGTAGCTGATGTGCTGCGCGTTGACCGTCACCTGGCCGTTAATGGGGCGGCTGATTTTATAAATGCGGAAATACTGCGCCTCGCCGTAGGGGTTCGGCTTCGCCAGAATCAGCCCGCGCAGCGCTAGGCTGCTGTAATGCTGGCCAGTGATGGGGTAGACCATTTCCAGTTCAAACGCGCCGTTGCGCTCCTCGGTCACGGTGCAGCTCACAGCATCCCGCAGCACGCCAACGCCGTTGCCCTGCAAGCCGGTCGTGCCGTCATAATATCTCGGATAACTTATTTTCCCTCACATCCTTCCCATTGGTAGGGGGCGGCGTCCCCGACGCCCCGCCTATGCCTTCCCCCTTGGGGGAAGGTGGCCGAAGGCCGGATGAGGGGCAACCTCGCCTTGCCTGCCCGCTCCCCCATCACAGCCTCCACCACCGCGGCACGACCTCGCACTTGGCGATCCCGCCGCTCCAGCTCACCTGCGTTGCCCCTGCCCCCAGCACCGGGAACTCTGGCGCGGTCAGGTACTTGTTCAGATTCGTGTTGTTGTAGTAGGCGTCCTGCAGATTGCAGTCGATCCACATTGGCCCGGTGTGCCCGGCCACGCTCATCTGCACGCCGCCCACGTTGAGCTTGGCGTCGCCGGTCAGCGTCAGCCGTATCACCGGCAGCGCCGCACAGCCGGTGGGGTTGTACAGCTTCCCGCCGCTTGCCACCGTCAGCGCGTCCTCGCCGGACTTCAAAAATCGCTGGGGCCAGCAGTCAAACGTCAGCGTGGCCTCCCCGCACCGGGCCAGCCGGTTGATATCCCACTCCACGCTGCCGCTGTACCGGGCCATCCGGTATTCGTCGGGGTGGTAGCTGTCCTCCAGCCGCTGGTATCCCACGGCGGTCAGCAGCCATTCCCGCACGGCGTCTATTCGGCGGAGTGCGTCGTCACCGTGCAGGCCGACCGCGTACTCCAACGTTGCGTTTCCGTATCTGCCATTGTCCACCGTCAGCGCACCGTTGCGGCCCGGGATCACCAGGCTGTCGGTGTCTCGTTCGGGGGCGTTGTAGGCCCCGCCGCCGTCGATGTGCAGGCCGAAGTCGGTGCTGCTGTGGCCGTTAAAAGTAAATTTCTTCCTCAAGTCCACACCGCCTCCCTGCGCTCCACATGGCCCTGCATCTTGTACATGATCTCGTCAGCCAGTTCGTTGATGCTCTGGCCCGCTGCGCCGTAGACGTTGATGGTCACATTGCCGTAGGTAGCAGAATTGTTCGTGGTATTATTGGTCAATGGCTGCACGACCGCGCGGCCCGCGCTCATCGTCAGCAGCTCGGGTCCGGCTTCACCGACCACCGCGCTGCCGCGGCTCAAAATGCCGCCCTTCGCAAGATACGGAATTTTCCCGATCTCGCCGATATTCACGCCCGGTATTTTATTCAGCCCGCCGATCACGCCGTTGATGCCGCTGATTGCCATATTCACCATGCCGATGATGGCATTTAACGGTGCCTTGGCTACCGCTTTCAGTCCGTCGAAGATGCCGCCGAAGATCTCTTTCACGCCGGTCCAGGCGCGCTCCCAGTCTCCGGTGAACACACCACGGATGAAATCGATGATTCCGTCAAAAACCGTCTTGATGCTGTCCCAGATGTTTTTCACATTCGCAAAAAAAGCATTCAGCACTTCGCCCAGGACCGGACCAAAGATATTTGTCCAGTCCGTGGCAAAAACACCCTGCAAAAAGTCATCCACGCCCTGCAGCACCGCCTGGATCTGGTCGCCGAACAAAGCAATCGCCGCGATAACAGCCGCTACCGCAGCCACAATCGCGATTGGAACAATACCGACTGTCGTGACAAAGCCCACAATTGCTGGTATCACCGTGCCGGTAATCAGACTAACCACCGCAGTGATTGCCGAGACGACCGCGCCTGCAAGCATACTGGCGAACGACACAATAGCCGGTATCACCGTACCAGTAATCAGGCCAACTACCGCCGTAATCGCCGACACAACTGCGCCCGCAAGCATACTGGCGAACGACACAATAGCCGGTATCACTGTACCAGCTATTAAACTGATAACCGATGCGATTGCCGGAACCACGGTGCCGGTAATAATTCCCACAACCGTCGCGATCACTTTAATTGAAGCTCCAATTCCTCCAACAATTCCGCCTACGCCGCTCACCACCTTGCCAATGATAATCAGCGCCGGGCCTACTGCCGCAACAATGGCCGCAACCGTCACAATGGTCTTTTTCTGGCTCTCGTCCAGACTGTCCAGCCAGTCCACAACGCGCTGCACATGGCCAACGACCTCTTCAACAACAGGAATCAGAATATCACCAAGCTGAATGGCTAAATTCTGCACCGATGTTTTCAGCTTTTCAATAGACGCTGCCGTCGTGTCGTCCACAATGGCGAAAGCCTCCGCGGTTTTCCCGCTGCTTTTTGCCATAGCGTCCATGGATTCTGTAAAGTCGTCGGCGTGCTGCGTAATAGTGGCCGCGGCCTTCGCCGCCTCCTGGCTGCTGAACATATCCGCCATAGATTTTCCGGACGAATCCGCCGCGTCCTGGATGATCTGTAAAACATCCGTCAGGCTCATGCCGGAGTCCATCAACTCTTTAAAGCTTTTTCCTGTTTTATTTTTCAGGATATCGCTGGCCGTGCTGCCGCTTTTTCCCAGCTCGTTCAACATACCGTTGATGTAGGTCGTTGATTCAGCAGTAGAAATACCGTTTTTTGTGGTAGTAACATAGGCGCTGGCCAGGTTGTCCAGGTTCACGCCGTACATAGCCGCCGTGGGGATAACTTTACCCATGCTGCCGCCAAGCTCGGCCACCGTGGTTTTACCTAAATTTTGTGCAGTGATCAATCGGTCGGAGATATCCGCCGCGCTGCCGCTCGCGTCGCCGTAGGCGTTCATAATGGTCGTCAGCGTGTCGATTGCCGTGCCGGAATCTGTAAAGCCGGCTTTCGCAAGCTGCATAGCGTCGGCCACAAACTGCACAGCGTCCTCGGTATCCTGTCCGGCGCTGATAGCGCTGTACGCAGCCTCGGCAATGTCGCTCGCGCTCACGCCGTAGGTATTTGAAACATCCAGGATTTGAGCTTTCAAGTCCTCGGTGGATACCTTGCTCGTATCGGCGATCGTGCTCAGTTTTGCCATGCTGGTGTCAAAATCCGTGGCCGCCACCACCGACGCCGTACCGGCGCCAACAATGGCACCGGTCACAGGCATCAAGGCCTTGCCCGCCCCGCTGATTTTGTCGCCGATTCCGCTGATCTTCTCGCCTACCTCGCCAACCTTCTGCCCGGCCAGCTGCATTTCCTGTGCCACAACGCCGCCAAACTCCTGGGCCGCTTTTTTGGCGGCATCAAAAGATTCTTTCGCGTCGATAAGTTCACGGTTAAAGGCGTCCATCTTGCTTTGGTCGATGACGCCGTCCTTGAACTGCTGTTTAACCTCTTTTTCTGCCGCTTTCAGGCTGTCCAGCTTAGTCTTGCTTTCTTCCACCGCACCGGCCAACAGCCGTTGCTTTTGGGCCAGCAATTTAACGTTGCTTGGGTCGAGCTTCAGCAGCTTTTCAACATCCTTCAGTTCGTTCTGGGTGGTTTTTATCTGCTTGTTGACGCCGCTCAGTGCCTTGCTCAAGCCGGTCGTGTCGCCGCCGATCTGTACGGTAATGCCCTTGATGCGGTCTGCCATGTCCACCACCTCCTCTTTTTATAAAAATCGGGATGTGTCCACACTGGACACATCCCTTTTAAAACCTGTCAAAATCTTCCTGCGTAGCGCGGTAGCTGTACTGCTCGTGGTCGTTGGCCCGCTCGATAAGCATATCGTACACCATGCCCATTGTCATCCCGGCCAGGTCGTCACCGCGCAGGCCAAGTTCTGCGCAGCGCAGCATAAACGTGGCACCGGTCTCTTCACGCACCGTAGGTCTTATTTTTTTTTAGCCTTGGCGGTCGTCTGCTGGTTTCCGGCCCACAATTCCAAAATGTGTGGCATCACGGCATAGATGCTGAACGTCTCAAACCCGCTCAGCCAGTCGTCCGGGTCGTCCGGCACGCTGGCCGGGTCTCCCTGCCGCGCCATGATGTAGGCCGCGTTTTCAAAAATTTCCAGGTCGACCGCCTCCAGCTGGGCGTCCTGCCGCTCCTCCTCGGTGGCATCGTCGGGCAGGCTCAGCGCTTTGGCGTAGCTGCGGCGCAGCCGGTTCAAGTCCTGGATCATATCCCGGCCAAACTTGTGGCGGTACAGCCGGGGCGTCAGGGCATTGGCGGCCAGCGTGATTTCTTTACCGTCAATGGGGATCGTTTTTGTCATCGTTCAGCACCTCAGGCCACCGTGTCCTGTTTCCACACAGCTTTTGTCCAGTTATCGTACACGCTCGTCGGGGTTTCAGCGGTCGTGCTGGCCTTCACGCGGCCGTCGGGCAGCGGGCTGGCCGTCAGGGTCAGGGCCTCGGTGTCGGCCTCCACCTTGCTGTCCTTATTCTCGCCGTGGGCGCTCGGGCGTGCGGCCAGGCAGTTGTACATGACATGTCGGCGTGCGTTCGCGTCCCCCTGGAACTCATACAGCAGCGCAAATGCCTTGGGCTGGTCGGTCGTGGCGTTTTCCACAAGGACCTTGTCCTTGGTGGAGAGCGTCATGCCCAGGTATTTTTCCTTGAACCAGTCCGGCACCATGGCCAGCGTAAGGTCGCCCTGGTAGCCGTTGTTAGAGTTGTTCACATAGTAGTTGATACCGTCGGCCCGCAGCGTCACCGTGTCGCCCTGCGCAGACAGATCCATGCTGATTGCGCCGCGCAGCCGCTCCGGTGTGCCAAAGGTGACTGCGTCGCTTTCGTCCACCGTGACTTCCGCAACGTAGACGTTCTGCAGGTCGTAGTGGACCTTGTTTTTATCGCTCGTTTCAGCCATAATTACACCTCAAATCGTTAAATCGTAAGAGCACATCATCATGTGCTCACTGTCCAGATATCCTTCAAATGTTTTCGCCCAGCCCAGGCCGTCAAAAGCCTGTTCCAACGCGGCCTCGGCGGCCAGGTCTTTTTCCTTGCTGTACAAATCCACCGTGATGTGGTGGATTTTATAATACACCGCGCCGTCGGCCTTCAGCGTGTCCACGCCGTCCTCGTAGTAGATAAGGTACGGCAGGGGCGGCGGGCCGCTGTTGGGGTCGTCCGGGCTTGCCACCGGCCACTGCCGGTAGGCCACCGGCAGGCCGCTGGTTTTTAATTTGGTTTTCAGTTCGGCAAGCGTCATCGCTAGTCACTCCCCTTGATTTTCACCTTGACTTTAGCCATCAGCTTTTCGGCGGCGTGCTGCTCTGCCGGTCGTATGTGTGGGATTGCGTCAACGGTTCCGCCGCCCGCAAGCGCGTGGCCGTTTTCCAGCAGGTGTGTCAGGCGGTAGTGTCTCTTGTTGTGCACAACTACGCGGATATCTTCGCGGCTTTCAAACCGCACGGTATCGCTCCAGCTGCGCTTGTAAGCGCCACCGCCCTTTCCCTTCCGCACCGGGCTGTTGGCCTTGATTTCGTCCCGGCATTCTTCCGCCACTTGACGGACGGATTCTTTCACGCCGTCCGTCACCTGCTGCTTATAGTGGTTCAACTCATCCACCACAGCCCAGGCCAGGTCGTCAACAGAGATTTTCTTGCTCATATCCCCGCCTTGGCCTCCAGGTACAGTTCCAGCGTCTCATTTTTGGCACGGTAGGTGCGGTAAATTCCATACCGCACGCCGTCCACCACGGCGATCTGCTCGCCATGGTAGTCCGGCTCAAATACCGTCACCTTTAGCGCGGCCTGCATCCCGGCGCGGCCCGCTTCAAACCACTCGGATGCCGACACACTCGCAATGCTGCAGAACACATTGCGGGCAGTTTCGGCAGGGATGCGCTGCCCGATGTCATCCTCACTATAACGCACAGCTACCAGCTGTATCACGTCAGAACGGTCCATCGGTCAGCCCTCCTTTACTGGGTCTCGTCGCCGCTCAGCGCCAAAGAGCACTTCAGGTACTCATAGGCACGGGCAAATTTATCGTTATCGTCACCAAAGCCAAACTGCGCTTTGCAGTACAGCTTCACAGCCTGCTGCACTAGCGGGCTTGTCATCTGCGGGGCATTCACCCCCGCGTTGTGCAAATCCAGCAGGCAGGCATCCATCGTCTGGCCGATTTCCTCGTCCATGGCGTCGGTGCTGATGCGCAGCCACAGTTTGGCGGTGGCGATCTGCTCAGCGGTCATCGGTCAGCCCTCGATCAGCCGCCGATACCTTTCGGCGTCCACTGGGCAAACGCCAGATCGTCGATCAGCGTGCCCTCGCCGCGGGCATAGCCTGCGTAGGTGTACACATGGTTCTTGATGTCCTTGTCCGTCTCCACCATGATATCCTGCACCATGTTGAAAACGTACTTTTTGGGGTCTCCCACCAGGATCACGCCGTCTGCCACGGCGTCCTCGATCTTGATGGTCGCACCCAGCAGGCTGCCCTCAGCCCCCGCCTGCGCGCTGGGCTGGAAAATCGGGCGGCCCGTTGTGTCCACCATGGACACAAGCTGGTTGTAAAGGGTGCCGCGCTGCATATAGGCCACGCAGCTGCCCACGCGCTTCAGCTTGCCCAGCAGACCGGCCAGCTCGGCAAACGTAACTGTGGTGGCCGCGCCGGTCACTTTGTTGGCCGCAGCCATACCGGTGCCGATGCTGGCCACAACGTCTGCGGCCATGGCCTCGCCCAGGCTCGTGCTGATCTCGTTGACCAGGTAGCTTTCCAGCGCGTCCATGCTCATCTTCGCCTCGGCGTAGCTGATGTTGACGTGCTTGCTGAAATCATGGCCGCTCAGCGTGACTTTGACAAAGGTGTTGTTCTCGTCATCGTTGGCGGCGTTCTCGTTGACCTTCTTTGCCTTACCGGCGGTCACGGCGGTATGCTTGACGATTTCCAGGATGGTGCCGGTGCGGTAGATGGTGATATCGTCCAGGATGCTGTGCTGGCCGCTGACAAGGTCCCAGATCTGGTTCAGCATGGTGGTGGGCAGCACGGCGGCGGTCGTGGTGGTCGTGTGGGTAAAGGCGGCATTTTCCAGGGCGGTCATCTCGTCGTCCTTGCCAAGCAGATGCTTGAAGAAAGCGTCGTGGTAGGCCTTGCTCCCCGCGCCGATGTCTTTTCCCTCAACGTTCTCCAGGTTCAGCAGGCCCTCGCCGTGCATCCCCTCGGGCAGCTGGCCGTGGTCGCCCAGGGCGTTCAGCGCGTCACGCATTTTCTTTTCCTTGTCAAACTGGGCGTCCAAGGCCTCCACCTCTTTGGTCTTGGCCTCGGCCTCCTGCAGCTTGCCGTCGTCGATGAGCTTCTGCGCGGCATCCAGCAGCGCCTTACGGTTGTTGCGGTAGTCAGAAAGTTTCATTGTGTTCTCCTCTCAGTTTTAAAATATTGATCTCGGCCTGTGCTTTTCGCGCTGCCGGAGATTTAACGGTATCGCGGATGTGCTGCTTAGTCTCATCACTAAGTGCCATCCCCATAGACGCAGCCATCTGTGTGGGTTGCTTGGCAGGTTCCTCAATGGCATCCGCCAGCTTGTGCTCCACGGCCTGCTTTGCGGTGATCCATGTCTCATGGTCCATCATGGCCAGGGCTTCTTCCTCGGTCATGCCGGTCTTTGCAACATAAGACGCCGCAATGGCGCTGTTTGCCTGGCGCAAAAGTTCTGCAGCCTTGTCCATGTCGTGGCAATCCCCGCCGAACACGCCGGAGACGTTGTGGACCATCATCATAGCCGTAGGGCTGATAAGACATCGCCCTGCGCAGGCGATCACGCTGGCCGCGCTGGCCGCCAGGCCGACAACGTGCAGCGTGGTCTTGCCTGTATAGCTGCGGATCGCGCTGTAAATTTCGCTCCCCGCGAAAATGTCGCCACCGCCGGAATTGATATATACATCCACAGCCTGGCCCTTGGCATCTTCCAGCGCCGCCACCACGCGGCTCGGGCAGGTGCAGTCCATTTCCAGGTAGTCATAAATCCAGGCATCGTCGTTCGGTACGATGTCGCCGTAGATATTCAGCCTCATTCAGTCGTCGCTCCTTCCTCAACCTTTGCCGTATCCAGTCGGCGGATGGGCGCGTCTCCACCCGGCACCGGGGCCAGGTTAAAGGCCAGACGCCACTCGTTGGGCGTCAGTGCCCCGCGGTCCACCATCTGCATCAGGTTCAGCTTTGTGCCCAGGCTTGCACCGTCCCAGCTGCTGGCCTCAAACACGATGCGGTTGCCAAACCCGCGTTCCCGCAGGCTGAACAGCTTGCGGGTGTACTCACCGCCAAGCTGGCGCAGCACCGGCTCGATCTCGGCATCGAAGTAGGCGTTCCACTCATCCTCGCTTCGGCTGCTGTCCACAATGTGGGCGTTGGTATTGAACAGCGCGTAGATGCGCTGCGTCGTGCGGTCCATCTGTTCCGCGTTGGGCACGTAATCCTTCGGGTCGATCTGCTGCGCGTCGGCCTTGCTGTCCACTGCCGCCACGCCGGTGCCACTTGCCGTAGCCAGATAGTTGTCGGCAAATTTCTTTGCCTGTTCTTTTAAAGTATCGGACCGCAGGGGGGTCGTGAATTTCAGCAGCCACCGTACCACGCTGCTGTTTTTTATGGCACTCACAATGCCCTGGTCGGTCGTCGTTACCACATCCAGCAGCGGGGCCAACACCCCGCCGATGGGCGTGCCGAAGATGTCGTCCTCATTGTAATCCTGCCGCAGGTGGATGATGTCGCTGTACGCGAAAGTAAAAATTTTACTGTTCGGCAGCTGCATCCGCAGCACCAGCGTACCGTCTGCACTGTACAGCGCCTCCGCTGTCTGCGGCAAAATCGGGTAGATCGCCGTGGGCAGCCCCATGTCGTCCCGCACGATCAGCGCGAAAGCGTTGTTGTTCAGGCACAGCTGCGTGGCGAGCTTTTCCTGCATCACCTGCCCGGTCATGTAGGGGTTCGGCTCTTCCAGCAGCCGCCGGATGCCGGGGGCCGGGTTCACGGCAATGCTTCGGTTTCCCGCAGCGTCCACCGTCTCCCGGATGTGCTTTGCCACCAGCTTTCCCACAGCCTTGGCCTTGGGCCGGATGCAGGCGCGGACAACGTCCGCGTCATACAGCCCGCCGTGCCACGCCATGTACCGTGTGCCGGTTTCCTGCATCAGCTGTACGGTGGAGATGCTGCGCTGTCCCATGGCGGCGCGCAGCCGGTCAAGCAGTCCCATCCGCTCTCTCCTCTCAAATCAAACTTAAGTATTCGTCCTTCTTATCACACAAAACAACATAGGCGTCCAGCAGTGCCGCCGTGCCGTCAATGCGGTGGGTGGCGCACTGGCCTTTATCCGGCTGCACGTTTCCGTTGATATCGGTCTTTGCGCAGGTATTCGCCAGGCAGTACTTGTCGATGGGGTTGTTGTTGTAGATTACGCGGTGCCCTTCAAAGTCGGCTTTTAAATCCTTCATAGGTTGGCTCAATGTCGCCATGCCCTGGCGTACCGGGCGCATCACGTTTCGGCCCAGCTCCTGTTCAAACTGTAACAGTAGGCTGTCGTCCATGTGCCAGGGGTCGTACCCGATATATAGCGGATAGATGTCCAGCTCGTCCCGCAGTTCCAGAAACCAGTCCAGGCAGACCCGCTTGTTGACCTTGTTGCCGGGCACCACCCGCAAAAGCCCGCGGGCGGCCCACGCCGCGTAGGGCGCATCGTCCGGGTGGTGGCGGTCTATTGTCTCATCGAGCTTTCGTTCCGGTATCCAGTACATACTCAGCACGTAGATGTTGGGGTCGTCCGGCTTCATGGCGATCATCTTTGCGGCGGTCATGTCCACGCTGTCCGCTGCATCGATTCCGCCTATACCGTAGGGGATGCCCGCCGGGTCAAACGTTGCCGTGTTGTCCAGCGCGTCCCACGTCAGCCAGGCGCTGGCGCTGTTTTCTTTTAAGTTAAAATCCTTGACCAGCACCGTTGGCAAAAACTGCTCGTCATTCTTGGCTTTCTGCACGCAATCGGATAAAAACTGTGTTTTTTTAATGCTGCCCAGTCCGGGGTTGGCGGTGATCCAGATTTTAGGGTTCGTCCAGTCATCCCGCCGCGGCAGCTCGTAGATGATAGGCAGGAATCGGTCGTCCTGGATGCTCCCCTCGATTACGCCGGTAGCGTAGTCGTACTGGGCGTCGAAAATACCGCCGCGCACAAAGCCGTTGGTCGTGATGCACCACAGCATAGGCTGCCGCCGTGCCGACATCGACTGCTTCATCAGGTCGTACAGGTCACGGTTTTTAATAGCCGCCAGCTCATCAATGACGATGCAGTGCCCGTTCAGGCCATCCAGGCTGTTGGTGTTGCTGGCCAGCGGCTTGATAAATCCCAGGTTTTCCGCGCAGTACAAATCGCCGACCCGCTTGCGAACGTGTTTAGAAATCAGCGGCGATTGCTGCCGCATATTGCAGCACTCGGTATAGCCCTTCATGGCCTGATCACGAGCCGTGGCGATGCAGTAGCACTCTGGCGCGCCCTCTCCGTCGCCAAGCAGCATATAGAGATTGATGCCGCTCAGCAGCGTGGTCTTGCCGTTTTTTCGTCCAACCACATCCAGCACCTCTTGATACTGCCGGACATCCAGGTCATCTACAAATCCATAGGCCGCTTCAAGCATCGCCCGCTGGAACAGTTCCAGCTTGATAGGGCTTCCGATCTTGCCCTGGCTCTGGCGGCAGAACGTTTCAATAAACCGTATCGGCTTTTGTCCACGCGCCGCGTCAAAATGCCACTGGCCGGGGCAGGCCATGGCGGTCAGCAGTTTTTCGTACTGCCGCTTGATCTTTTCCCCGGCCAGGATGCGGCCATCCAGTACCGCCGTGCCGTATTCTTCCAGCGCCGTCATCAGGGGCCGCCGTCCCGCATGAACAAGCTCAGCTCATCCGTCTCCACGTTGTCCGGGGCCAGGTCGGCCAGCTGCTTGATGGTTGCAATGTAATTCTTGTACATTGTGGTATACATATCGGCCGCAGCAGATTTTTTCATGCCGTACTGGTTCTCACCGTTTCGGTATTCTTCCACGCAGCCGTGCTCGTTCATTTCGGCCTGCAGATCCTGCAGGTGCACCGCCATGAACGCTGCGTTTTCAATCAACCCCTTGGCCGCCTTGATTTTCGGCGTCGGCTCCGGGCCGTCTTTCCGCTTGGTCGCCCCCAAAATCCGGTTCAATCGGTTTCTCTCCGCGCTGATTCTCTGATCTCTGGTTTTCTCCATCTACCACACCCCCTTCTAACTCCATCCCCGCCCAAACC